>QGNH01000616.1_pt1 | contig 38540 bp, 66 predicted proteins | sample 1735481 | NCBI WGS metagenome assembly QGNH01 (sample SAMN09239004, study PRJNA386568) | Viral metagenome, whole genome shotgun sequencing project. | reverse complement strand
TTTTCAAATTTCTGTCCCTTTCATTTATATAATGATTTAACAATAGTTCAAAACAATTAGAAATTTCTTTATTATTTGGGTCATCTGGAATTATTTTAATTTTTGCTTTACTCATTAATTCCTCACTTACACCAGCAATATCATTTAATATTTTGTTAAATTCTTCCATTGGGATATGGGTAAATCCAGTAATATCATCATTGTGCATATCATCCATAGCATCATCATCTATTTCATCTTCATCAATCAATTCAATAAACTCATCAATTGTTTCATAAATTGACATATGGATGTCAGATTGCTTAAAGATATACATCATAAAATCCCTCAAATGAGTTCTTAATTCTTCTTTATCCATATATTTTCCCCTTTTGCCCTTCTCTCTTTAGCTTCTCTTATATTCTTGGATATTTGTGATTCTTCTTTCATCCTTTTGTCATATTCTTCATCAGTTGGCCAAGGTGTTTTTCTATTGTTTTCTTCAATGCAAATAGGACACTTCCAATAATTACTATCATCAGGAAGCTTGAAATGGGGTTTGGGGACATTGAACCGCCTGCAACCGCATTCAATACATAGAACATTGAGGACTTCATTTATCATTTTTATTCATAATTTGTTAATTCCATAATTCCACCAAAAATGCACTATTTGAGTACATTCAATGCAATAATAAATATAGGGAGAACATCCAAATTTTCCAGTTATTTTAGGAGGTGAAATGTGCCCTACAAAATATTCTTCATCGTCCTTAATTTCACGATTGCAAGAACTACACTTTATTCCTTTGCAATCACTCATGATTTTCCTTCATTATAAATAATTTCAGTTTCCATTTTTCTTTTCCTATGATAAGACTTAAAATAAACAAAAGAGGTTATCATGCCATTGATTAAAGGTAAAGAAGCAAGTTCTAAGAAAGGTTTCGGCAAGAATGTTAAAGCTGAGATGGATGCAGGAAAGAATCAAAAGCAAGCCGTAGCCATAGCATATAGTGAAGCTGGTGAATCTAAGAAAAAGAAAAAAGGTAAGAAATAATGAAAGCAGCTAATGGTTACAACAAAACAAAAGTCACTGAATCTGATGTCGGAAAAGGCATTCACAATCAAGTGAAGGGCGATTTCAGAGAACACAAAGTCGCGACTGATCATTCAGCGAGGAATAAATCTACTGCGCCTCAATTCCCCAATCCTGATCAAAAGCATGAAGGCTTTCAGTTTGGAAGCAATCCAATAAAAGAAGATTCGTTTGAGAAAAGTTGCATTGAAAGAGAGAAGCTTGAACGAGATCTTGCTCGTGAGCGATATGTTGCAGGAATTCAAGGAAGAGATGGAGGGAAAAAACCATATGAAACTTACAATGTTAATAATTAGTCTTGTTTTACTTATAGGTTGCACTCCTACCGAGGTACAAATTAGTGAAATGGTTGCTGAAGAAGGGATCAAAGTTGTGGAAGACATCGTCCAAGCTGAGGAATCGAAAGCTCCAGCAGCTATTACTTTGCCGGCTCCGGCAGTCCAAAAGTAAAAGGAAGGGGACACAATGTCCCCAGTCCTTCTAGCAACATTACGCAGTCTTAGCTAATTGAGAATGATTCTCTTTCCACTTATTAAAGTCATTGACAAACTTCTCGACACTTTCGTATGACATGACAATCTGTTCAACGGTTTTCTTATATGTCTTTGCCATCTGATCAAAAAATCCTTTCGCCTCTTTATCTTTGCCAATGCTCTCAAAAAGAAGCGTCTTTCTGGCGAGGATCATATCTTCAGTCACAGCAGATGACTTGTGATCGATGTTATCCTTTTCGACATCATCGCCTGTTTCCAGACAAAACATCTTCAGTAGTGCATATTTCACCGCATAACTAACAGCCTTCCCGATGCCTTTGTCCTGTGGATCAATTCCATAGCCATAATGTTGAACTTCGATGAATTCATCTGGCTGATCAGCATTGACGAACTTAATCGACATTGTGACCATTGTTAGATTTCCATCGCGAAGTAATTCGATAACTGATGGAACCATCACGATCCCATGATTGGCCATCGGCATATGTAATGCTGCACTCACTGAGTCATGAGTTACGAATCGATATTGACCATTAACTTTCTTATCGGTCTTTTGAACATATTCAACTTCTTTCATAACATCAATAATACGTTGATGTATGTTTTTAGTGGTTTTTTCCATATATTTTCCTTTACATTTTAACTCTTATTAATTATTAAGGAGCTGAGCTTTCATGGGCTCCTTTCGTTTAGGGTTTAGGTGGCTAGAGCGTAAAAAACTCTAGCCATTTTTATTAGAGATAATCCAATACGTCAGCTTGAGGCTTTCCTGCAAAATACTTCCTATAGATATGCAAAACTCTTAGATACTCATCAAAGTTTTCTTCATAGATAAATACTTTCGGAGCTTTACCAGTCTTAGAAAGTTTTACAAATTCAATCCTAGCAATAGGAAGTTCAGCTATTTTAGCTAAATAACTATATGCCGATCCTTGTAAATTCCAAGTAGGCGATTCCGCTGCAGGAGTTTTAAAATCCACTAAGACGAGATCCTTGCCATCCTGATAAATGAGGTCACATTCTCCTGTGATCATATGCTGATCAGAGTAAAATCTATCAGGAATGGAAAAAGCCTTTTTGTCTCGTGTCCACAAAAGATAGCTATTGAACTGAGTTACAACTTTGTCAAGTTCTGCCTCAAGTTCGCCTGGTTTGCAATATTCATTCACCAGTAGCATTAAATCAGGCTGTGGCAGCCCGAGAATATTAGCAGTACATAATGTGTGTACGGCTGTTCCTCTTGCAGCAGCGTTCTTTAAAACGTCTTTAGGAATGAAATGGAATCCTGCTAGAAACTCTAAAGCTTGCGTGACCCTTGTGTAATCTTTCATGTCTCTCATAGAAAATTCCTCCATGAAAGGCCATAAAAATCCATATCTGTACAAAGTTCTTCACGCTCAATGTATCGTTCTTCGAGATTAACACATTCAATGTGATAATCATCGCGAACATTTAGATCACCTTCGTCGACGAAATTTAATAAAAAACTCATGAAGCTACCCCATATAAGAATTTATTGAGGCCATCTTCATGATCGAAGAGTTTTTCTTCAAGATGATAAATAAAATTGTGTGCTTGAGAACACATATCTTCCATCTGTATTAGATGGATTCGGAGAGTTACAATTTGTTTTCGTAACTCACTCAATTCATTTTGTGTCATGGCTTTCCCCCTTGACGTTAATGGTTTGATGAATTATATTGCCACTTTAACACATCTCATAATAAATGGCAATATATTTCCACTATGAAATTAAAAGAATGGCTTAAAAATCACAAATTGCATTTGCTTGAAGTCAGTAAACTTATTGGCATTTCTAAACGTACATTGCAAAATGCAATATATGGCAAAAATGTGACTATAAATACTGCTTATAGAATAGAGAAGTTCACTAATGGCGAAATCAAATCTAATGATATTCTTCTTCCCGAAATAAAGAATCAGATCGATCTTGAAATATCAAGTTTAAAATAATTTATATCTATAAATATATTTCTGTACATTATTCATTTAAAATTCTAAAGATATAGTTCCCACATCAAATCAAGGAACTAAATCATGCATAGAGATTATCCTCCATATGCTTATCTATTCAATTTTTCACAACATTACGCTTCTCCTGTAGCTACATATATGACTCTCTGGGAATCTAGAGATCATAATTGCAAAGTCACTCTCAAAAAGAAACAAATCCCTTCAGACTTTCTATGTACATTAGCAGTCTTTCAAGACCATTGCCGGAAGCTTGTTAAAGAAGGGCTTATCTCTATGGAAGATTTTCCTAAATCCTATGTCATTGAATTGACAGACTACGACTTTGACCCTGATTCAGCAATGATATGTTAGAAGTCTTTTTCTGCAGTACCTGTCAGGAAGAATTATGTTCCTATGGCGACATCGCGAATGAAACTTTCGAAGAACTTTGCGAAGATTTTATCTTAAAAGGATCTCTTAAACTTGGCACTCAAGGAACAAAATATTCTGGCTTTTACCAGATTTTAGAGTTTCTTGAGTTCAAAGGTTTTGTTGTAACAACGGACAATTTGGAAGGCGTATATGTGCGACCTTGCGGTCTTGAATTTGAGCATTATCCTAAAGGCAGTATGTGCACAATATGTATACGGAGAGATATTCATGAGAATGATTTTGACGAGTAATCAAAAATTTGCTAGAGTGCCAAAAACGAAAACCCCGATTAGCCGTCGGGGTCTTCAAAGTGCTATAGACAGATGTGGTATATTTGTCATTATAGCACTCCACGCAATATCTTGCAATAGGAGAGTGCTATATGTCTGAAAGATTCATCAAACTCAATAGATCCGATAGACTTCTTTGGCTTCTTGAAGCTCATCCTAATGCTTTTTTATTACTTTCTCTTATAGCTTTACGTGCTCGTCGAATTTCTGGACATCCTGATGGTTTAGAGATTGGAGAAGCTTACATTGGAGATTGGAAAAAAGCAGGTTTAACACAAAAAGAATATCGCAATGCGAAACAGAAATTATTAGACCTGAACCTAGTAAAAATTTCTTCATCGAACCGGACATGCCAAAATAGGGCGACCTCAAGGGCGACCTCAGGTACTATCGTAAAACTATTAGATTCAGATATTTATGATATAAATCCAGATATCAAGGGCGACCTCAAGGGCGACCGAGGGGCGACCTCGGGGCGACCTAGGGGCGACAAAGAAGAAGGAATAAGAAAGAATAAGAAAGAAGAAGAATTTAAAGAAAAAATAAAAAAAGAAAAAATTCGTGAATGGGTTGAATTAACTATTGAAGAATTTGAAAAACTCAAGAATTTACATCCCGAATCTCTTTTGAATGAAATGCTTGATATTTTAGACGCTTTTAACACTACAAATCAAAAACATTATCCTTCGGATTATGGAGCTTTAAAACGCAATAGTTGGGTGCATAAAAAAGCTCTTGAAAATACTTCTAAACCCTTAATCAATGGAAACGATGAACGCGAATGGGAAAAAACGAATCGAGACAAATTTTTCCTTTGGAAGAACACAAGCAAAGAAGCCTTAAAACACATGGAATATCGCAATGGTTTTATATTTAACATTAAGAATGGCAAAGACTTATCTATGAAAATGAATCCTGATGTTTTTGAGAATCTTTTTACCCAAATAGCAGGAGTTAAACGAAATGGCTAATTGGGAAGCTGATGAATCAGCAATAATTAGTTATAATGTCCATCGTGATTATAATAGAAACCTTGATAATGTAAAAATATTCATCGACAACTATTACAAGATCGATCAAGAACGCAAACCTCGAATGCAATTAATTCAATGTCTCGACGGAATTCATTTTTATTTACTTATTAGTAGAAATTTTTTTATTACCGACCCAATTGGAAATTTTGCGACGTCAATAAATCTAAGCCAAAACTATTCTGAATACAGATTTGAGTTTCGAAAAGTTTGGTTGGATTATAAGTCAATGGAAAATCAAATTGAAGGCACTTTGCAGGCTCACCAGTCAATTAAAAACGAAAAGACATGTCAAGGTAGCCTTGAATAAAAATAAATCAACCTAAGTCAAATATGGAGGTTTTTGTGATTACTATAACAAAATTTAAAGCAATGAACGAAGAATGTCTCAAGGCTTATTTTAGCTTTTCCGTCGATAAATGGGGAGACTTTTATGTGCGAAATTGCAAACTTTTCGAGAAAAATGGCCATCGATGGATTAATTTCCCTGATGAAAGATTTGAATCCGACGGCGTAATGAAATATTCCGCCTATTGTGGCTTCGCGAAACGTGAGATAAAAGATAAATTTGAAAAAGAAGTGATCTTAGCCATAGATTATTTCATATCAGTCACAAATCCTACCGAGCAACAAGAAATTCCTTTCTAAAAAGAAGATTATTAGGGTATGTCTATGTGAATGATTACATGGACATTACCTATAAAACTTTCTTCCGAAGCAAATTCACGAGAATATTGGGCTATTTCTTATGCTCGGCATAAAAAACAAAAGATTCGCATTTCTCAAGAGTTCTTAATTCAAAAACTGAATCTAACCTTACCTATTAAGATTATTTTGACTAGAGTAAGTCCTAGGCCTTATGACTCGGATAATTTGCAATCAGCTTTTAAATATATTCGTGATTCAATAGCGGAACATTTGATTCCGGGTACAAGACCCGGAATGGCTGACAGCCACCCGGGGTTAATTTGGGAATATAGACAAGAGAAAGGTAAGCCAAAAGAATATTATATTATTGTATCTTTTGAAGCACTCTCTTCTTGTTTTCAAGCAGATTATAAAGCAAACGCATAACACGAAGAGTCTCGTTTTGCGTTTCTAAAATATAATCAATCTTTTCATGAAATATTTTCGTTTGTTTACGTGTAGCTTCTTTTTTTAATTTGACCGCTGGATCTAAATAATCTATTGTTTTAAAATTATTTACCGTAGACCTTCTTTTATATCCTATTTTATTTAAATATTTTCTTATTGAAGTTTGGTCATATTTTATTTTTTTACCTATATCAACATAAGAAAAACCCTCATTAAACATATGTATCATTTCATTATGAAAGTCTTTAATCCTCATTTTTAACCTCAACCATTTTTTTTTTACCCCAATTGTAAATCTGTGTCCAACGTTCAAGGTAATTCTTCAAATTCGTTTGAGGAGTCAAGCGACTTACGTGCTTAGGTAATGCTTCCATAAATTTTTTAAATACTACGCCATCAGTTGATAAAAAAACTGTCAAAGATTTTAAAAATGTATTAGATTTAATGAACAATAAGTTTCCGTTTATGCTGCGGATATATTCAATAATTGCTCTGCATTGAGGAAGAACAACCATAATTGATAAATCCATAGGCATAATAAAATTTCCTTTCTTGAATTCTTTGCTAGACATCCCTCTTGAACAGCCAAATAATCCAAGAGATAAATTTAAAGATACTTTTTCTTTCCTCATAAAATCTTTGAGTTTTATATACTCAGGCAAGTTCATATGTTCACAATAATAATTTAAATAATCAACATGCGACCATGTCTTTTTCGTTAAGTTCAAAATAATCATATCTTCGACTTTAATTTCTGAAGATTGTCGATAATAGATTGACACTCCGAGCTTCTCAGCTGCCTTAAGTCTATGCTGACCATCCACTACTTCAAACTCGGTATTAACGTCAATGGGATTGAGTTCTAGCAGGTTTCTTTGAGAAATTGAATCTGCAAGTTTATCGACATGAGTTTGAATAATTTCACGATTGCCTATAATAATTTTGAATAATTTATAGTTTTTTGTTTTTATTGTATCCATGTAATTCCTTTATGTTTTTGGTTAAAATGTCAATCTGCATTTGTAGGTTATCAATTTCATTCTTTAACTGAATCTTTGATAACCTCTGTTGAAATCTAACTGTGGCTGGAGCATCTCTAAATTTCCTTGCTTCTTCAATAGATAAAAAATGCTTTGAAACCATTAAATTATTTCTTCTTATCTGAACACGATAAGTAAACCCTGTATTAGTTCGCAGTTTACAAATATTTCTATCTTCATATTTTTTTGCTATCATCTTTCTTCTTCACTTTATCTTTTAACCATAGTTCTATTAGTTTCTCGACTTCATCGCTAAACTTCAAGTCATAGTCAAAGCAAACTTTTCGAAATTCGTGCATAACATCATAATCAAGATGAAATGTATAATTTTTTCTACTCATTGTTTTGTTCCTTTTTTAATTTTTCAGCATCAATTTTACCTTCATTCACGCTAGTTTGAATAATTTCATTGATCTCAAAATAGCTTTGATTTTTACGACAACAATAAAGGAGTAAAGAAGCTTTCCAGATCAACATTGAGCCGACTTCACCCGCATTTAAATGAAATTTGTGTAATTCAATCAGGTTATCTAATTCATTAAGAAATTTGTTAAAAGGGCATTCGTCCATTATTCAGGCTCCGTTACAATAATAAATTCTAGATTACGTATTTTAGGGCAATAAACTTGCTGAACTCCAAGGCCAATAGCTTTGGCTATTTTGATCATGCAATCAAGCCCACAAGCTCCACTTAGATACTGACCATAGCTAGTATCATAATAACCATAAAATTCGTCTTTTTTTGGTCTGCAAATTTCAATGATTTTAGGGAAGAATTTGGCTTGTAACCAATTAGCGAAAACGGTTCCTTGCATATCGTAACCGCCTCCAGAAGTCTTATATTTGTCATCGCCGTCTAATAATGTTAGGACATTGTAACCATAGCTGTCTTTAGCTTTAGAGACTGTCCAACGTAGTTTTAAAGTGTGTGTTTTCATGGTTTCCTTTAGTTTTGGGTTTAGTGTGCTTTCCAGCGTTCATAATCAGCGTTTCTTAGCCTCTGACACTAATAGCGTACTTGCAATATTAGCATATTAACATACTTACGGATTTGTTGTCAATAAGGAAAGTTATTTCTTTCGCTAATGAGTTTTCCGTTCTTAGAGAATCGACATTTAGTCATTCTAATCGTGCGAAATCGAGGATATTTCTCTGTTTTTAACATTGCGTTTTGCAATTCGATAAATGATAAATCGTTGTCTTTACCGTCATATAAATGATCGATAATGAATAAACGCCAAGCATGAACTTCGTCTAATGCTCGGTAATATTCAGCGAAATTATCGTAATTAAATTTGTAGATATTGGCTTCCATAGGCTCCTTATAAATCTAGGGCAAAATAAATCACTACAGTGACCATTAATAGAAAGAAAAACATAATACTCCTTTTGGTTTAAACTTATTCACTAGCCCTTAATCACTTAAGAGCTAATAAAGAGTTTAAATTTGGTCTCCATTTTTCCAAAATTCTATATCATTTTCTTTGTAAATATTAATGAGATATTCATCGCTTGTTAAACAATCATATTCATCATTAAACGATTTATATATTTCACGGCATAAATCAAAATAAAGAGCGTTTAAGTCACATTCACACATGTATAACAATTCAATGAGCTTTTCATCTTCACTTTCAATTTCCAGCTTGATTTTATAATCAAAATAATAACCATTCCGCTCTTTAAGATTTACTATAGCCTTCAAACAATATTCAGGTTTTAAAAGCTCTTGGTAATCAGCAAAACCTTTAAGAATGAATGATAAATCTAACTCAGCCCTAAAACTTGCTCCGTCTCCTTGCGAGCAAAAACCACTAAATGATATTTTGGCATTATTGAAACCTTTTTCACATAATATTTGTATCCAATCGCACTCAACACAATCCCACCAATTGTCTTTAACAAATGCATCTCTATTTTTATCCAATACTTTTTGTTGTAATTTTGGCTCTAATTCTTCAAATTTATAGGCAATACGTTCTATTGTTCTCATGTCTATCCTCTTATTTATGGTTTAAGATTTATAATTACCGCTGATAACTCAGCGATAGGTTAAAGCTTAAACCGGCCATTGATAAGGAGCAATATTGGCTTGCTTACAAAGATCTTCATAACGTGTATCAATCCATGATTCTTTATCGCTTAACATTCTATTCAATATATCTATCCACTCAAACCTTGCTTGCTCATATATCTGTTCTCTATTCTTTTGTTGGCTATATGCGAACTCTAAATCGTTCATGTTATCCCTCTTATTTATGGTTATTTGGTTTGTTATGATGCAATAATATCATATGTATGGATTTATTGTACATATATATCTCTTGTATTGCACATTAAAATAGAGTTTGGTATCTATTAGCTTTCACTTAACCGAGGATAATATGAGCTCTCGACCTAACGGTAGGCCTAAAATATATGACACTGCTTATATCGAAAATGAAGCTATTGTCTTTGAACTATGGCTTTCCGACATTAATAACGTCTTCGCTAATGCCTTCGCCGTCGAAAGAGGGTATGATTACCATTTGCTCACTGAATGGAGTAGAAGTAATAAAAAGTTTTCCTCCATTTATTCACGTGCAAAGCAGATGCAAGAGATTAGATTACTCAATGGTGGCCTGAGTGGTAAGTTTAAAGAACAAATGACTAAGTTTGTGTTAGTTAACCATCATAACTATGCTGAGAAGTCAGAGACTAAAGTCAATCAAGAGACAAGCTATACTATCAAGACAATCAATTACAATCAACCGCAAGCTACATTGCAGGCTGACCAAGATCTTTTGGAGATAGAGGTGAAGCCTTCTTGGAGCAATCAACAATCAATTCAACCAATTGACAACTAATTAGTTTAGTTGACAACATATCTAAAACATATAATTATATTTAGACAAGCCTGGGGTGGGTTCGACGGCCATGCCTTGCTGGGAAAGACCGGTACTATAATATATGTATATATAGTCCCTACGTCCTGGAATAAAGTAGTAAAAAGCGCATAAATAATACATATATGTCGGGACTGAGTGGGGGTTTAAAGTCAAGAAATAGTCGAAAAATAATGAAAATAATTATGAAAAATGACTTAAAGACTTTAGAATAGAGGAGTTAGAACCAAGATGCATCCTAAAAGACATATAATGACCCCTCTCCTCGAAGAGAAATCTAATAAAAGGCGCACAGCGAGTTTTCGACCCCTCCAGATCACAATGAGAGAATTAGAAAAGTTTGTCAAGGAAAAAATTTAATATGTCGAAAAATGAAATATTAATCTTAGGTTCTCTAAGGGGAAGGATTGAGCCTGGACTACTAGAGGTAATTCCTATCTCGGTTTACGGTGACACTGGGAAGGAACCGTTTAAAAAAAGAAGAAGATTAATTGAATTTGTTTTGAGAAATGGTGAAAGGGTCTGCAGTTACTGTGAAACTCCAGAAAGCCAAGAAACTAAATGGAAATGTTGCGATTTATAGAGGTGTTAAATGCATAGTTGCCGAATAGATTTCGAAACGGAAAAAGTCGATGATTGTTTAGGAACTGGTCATGATGAATGCTATGGAACTAATCCGATGATACTCGAACTTTGGTTTAGGGATCAGGATGGAACAGAAACGATATGTGATGGATGGGTTGAACGTGAAGTTAAATATTGTCCATATTGTGGGCTAAAGGCAGAAGTATGACACCTGAACAATCAGAACATTTCTATAAAAGTTATCCAAACCTATTTCGAAAGCCAATTTATTTTGAATGCGGTCCAGGCTGGTTTGAACTTCTTGATGAATTATGTCATTTACTTGAAAGAATGATAAGGTATAGCAAAACTCTTCCGATTAATGAAGGTGAAGGTCCTTGTGTCGTTCAGATCAAGGAAAAGTATGGTGCATTAAGGTTTTATATGAATTCTGCGACAGATGACATATACGCAGAAATCGATAAAGCAGAAGAGAAAAGTCATAAGATTTGCGAAGTTTGCGGAAAAGTAGGAAAAATGAAAACTGAAAATAATTGGATGTCAGTGAGGTGTGAGGAATGTTTATTCTAATAAAAGAATTTAATTAAGAGAAAGAAAAATGAAAACCATATTTATTTGTGATAAATGTCTAAATGAATGTGTTGAAATTAAATTACCTGGGGATGAATATTTTTATACTTGTAGGGATTGTGTAAAGCATTTTCGTGAAGTCACGAAAATGGTTACTCCCGAAGAAAAATCCAGTCCAGCATTAAGGTGATTATGTAACCGAAGACGAATCCTCCGGCAAGACAACCGAAAAGGTGTAGAATCTCTTTCATAAGCCTCGAAATTATCGCCAGTGATATATGAATTAAGGGGGAAAGCCTTAAAATCACTGGCGAAGGCAATATATTGCGTAATATCAGAATTTAATGCAAGGAGTTTAATGAAATCAATCACTTTGCCTCATATTTTCAAACCAAGAGCCTATCAGTTGCCCATTCTAGGAGCACTCGACTCCGGGATCAAACGCGTCGTCTGGTGCGCCCATCGACGTTCAGGAAAGGATGTGACGATACTCAATTGGTGCATCAAACGGCTCTTTCAGGAAAAGGGGACTTGCTTTTATATTCTACCGACATATTCGCAAGGGAAGAAGGTTATATGGGAGGAAATGAACAACGACGGATTAAGATTAATCGATTATTTTCCGCAAGCCATTATCGAGAACAAAAACCAACAGGAAATGAAGATAAGGCTTGTAAATGGGTCGCTATTTCAGGTTATTGGTTCCGACAATATCGATTCCTTAGTAGGTACCAATCCGAAAATTATCGTATTTTCCGAGTACGCTGTGCAGCAGCCCCAAGCATGGGATTATCTTCGCCCTATTGTAAAAATGAATGGCGGATATGCAATATTTATATCGACACCAAGGGGAAAGAATCATTTCTATGATTTAAAGAACATCGCGATGGATAATCCTAAAACTTGGTTTTATGAAGAGTTACCCATTGATAAGACTAACGTTATGACTCATGAAGATTTCGAAATGGAAATCAAGACAGGAATGTCTCAAGAAAAAGCTCTCCAAGAATATTATGTTAGTTTTGATAGAGGGATAGAAGGATCGTTTTATGGGCGTCTTATCGATAAAGCAAGAGATGAAAAGCGAATTGGGCATGTGGGTAATGAGGCGCGTTCTAATGTTAACACCTCTTGGGATATTGGCTTTGGCGATAGTACGAGTATAGTTTTTTGGCAAACCGTAGGTTCTGAAGTACGCATCATCGATTTTTATGAGAATCAAGGTGAAGGAATGTGCCATTACGCGAAAGTTCTTCAGGATCGTAAATATGTGTATGGGCAGCATTTCTTTCCTCATGACGCAGGCTCAGGTTCTATTCAAACTGGTAAAACATTGGTACAGGTTGCCCGAGAATTAGGAATTAATGCAACTGTTCTTAAGCGTGACGACATATCAGTTGGGATTGAAGCTGCAAGAGCATTATTATCAGTTTGTTTTTTAGATACAATAAAATGCGCGCATTTGATAAAATGCTTGGAGAATTACCACAAAAAGTTTAATGAAAAGACGAATTGCTATAGCGAGACTCCACATCACGATTGGAGTTCTCATGCAGCTGATGCATTTCGTTATATGGCAATGAGCCGTCAGCACTTCGGAGGTTCCGGAGGTAATGGTGGATTAACCCCTGATAAAATTAGAGACATGAGACAAAGGAATTTAGGATGGTAGATATAATTGGTGATTCTGAAAAAGATATTGAGCGTAAAAAATTCAATAGACTTTCAGAAGATTTTGAGACAATCATTAAGGGATTTTCCAAAATAAATAAAATTAATGAAAAAATGATAAGAACTCATTTAGCTCATTATTTAATGCAATCATTTATTAAAAACGATAATATATCTAACGAATCATTTAAAGAAACTCTTCTTAAGATGATGGCAGTATATTTGGATTCTAAATCTAATCTCGAAACAGAAAAACTAAATAGCGAATGGGAAGATTTCAATGAGAAATTGGAAAAAACTGACGGAACATGAACCTCCTGAGACGCCAGTTTTAGTGAGGAGAATGATTGAATGTGCTCCTGATTTATGGGATTACACTTACGATTATGTGAAATTTATAAGACCTGCAGCATTATCGCCGATAATTTATCATCCTAATTTCTATCGCATTGCTGTATTTAAAGGTAATGAATTAGAGGAAGATTGGCATGATATTCATCAGCCAGAGATTTTAGAATGGCTTAATCCGAGAGATATAGAATGAGTAGAAGTTTAAGAACATGGTTTCTAGAAGAATTAAAGATGGAGTTAGATTCAGTGGAATATACAAATAAAACACCAAAAAGCTTTACACATATTTATGCAACAGGTCGTGGCAAGAAAGAAAACATTGAAATTTGCATTAGGGAAATGAGTATTTATGGAGCACCGATTCACATTTATATTTCTTTGGAAGATCTTCCAAACTTCATGGTTGCGCTTAATTCAGCGATATCGAAAGCACAAGCTAGGATTGGCACTGATGAAGATGAAGAAGATTAAATATGAAGTTACTAAAGTACATTGTCCTTTTTGTATTTCTTCTAATCTCAATTATTGTGCTGAGTTTGACAGTTACTATTGTGATTGCAAGGATGAATGGCTCTTAAGTGTAAGTTGTGACGATATGAATTGCTTATATTGTCCAAAACGCCCTGAAAAACCTTCGATGGTAAAATGGAAAAAAGATGCATAGAAAGGAAAGTTATTCAAACATCAAGAGCATGAAATTTACTGATCAAGTCCTAGACAGTTATTGCAAGTTCATTGAACAATTTAAAATAATTCATAAGGAGATTAGAGAAATGGACAAATTAATCAATAAGGTGTCGAAAGATGTCAATAAAGGGAAAAAAAAGGAAGCTCAGAAGGACATTAAGGTTCTTAAAAAAGCTGACAAAAAGTTCGATAAAGCACTTGATAAATGTGGAGTGAAACACTAATGCCTTGTAGATGTGATGACATTGATGACCATAATGAAGAGCCTGAGAAATTAATTAACTTTCATTTAAAGAAAGCCGCCAATTTAATTAAATGTGATGACTTACTTCATGGACATGAGCAATTAAAATGGTTTGCCGAATGGGAATTGGCTTTTAACCATCATCTTTTTGGTTGCGATTATAAAAAATGAAGGTTTGGAACAAAATATTTTATTACAAACCATCAATGGATTGCTAATTTAAGGAAGACTATAGACAAGTAAAAAATTTTTGAATAACGTGTCAAGTAAATATTTTACTAGGTATTTACATGGCATGGCCTGTCGGCAACCCGGTCGCAAGAGAATTAGATGACTTCTGGAAAGAATCGCAAGCCTTATGGCAACAATATTGGTACGAGGCCGACCTTGATACAAAGATGGCCACTGGCCAACAAGACTATTGGAATACATCCTATTCAGTAAATTACCGAAATCAAAAGCAGCTGCAATTCAACAAGATTTTGCGTATCATCAATATGATTGGAGGTTATCAACGCGATAATCGATTGGCGAGCATCCTAGAGGCCACAGACAACGATCCTGACATGGGAGAGACGGCTGATCAAAGAACGACGGTCTTAAACTGGTGTAAACGGCAAGATTCGACATATGAAAAGATTTCTGATACTTTTGATGCTTCTAACACATGTGGTCTTAATCTTCTCAATTTATGGATGGATTTTAGAGAGGATCCTGAAAATGGTGACATAAGAAGTGACAGGTTGCCATTCAATAGTTTTCTTATGGATAACTACTGGACTAAGCAAGATCTCAGCGATTGTGATCGTATCTGGACAAGGCGTTATATAACGGAGCGACAATTAAAGAGCTTGATTCCTGGAATAGGAAAGGATATTCCTTTATTTGGTAAAGGTTATGCTGCGAAGGATGGAAAGTTTCAATTCTTGGCGCAGAATTGGTATCAGTATCAACAAGAGATGTACGCTTATGATGAATATTGGGTTAGAGATTATAAGAAAGCTCGTAAACTTCTTGACAAATCCACAGGTGAAGTTGCCCCCTGGAATGGCACTAAAGAGCAATTCTCTCTATTACGAAGATATAACCCTAATGTTGAGCTTATTTCTGCTACTGTTCCTACTATTAAGCTTCACGTGTTGGTTAATAATCACTTGATCTATGAAGAACAATCGCCCTACTCCCTTAATCGATTTCCTTTTGTGCCGTTCATGGCCTACCACTTTCCTGAGGTGCAGAATTATGCATATCGCTATCAGGGTGTAGTAAGAAATATTAGAGATTCTCAGATCGAAGTAAATCGTCGCCGTAATCGCCTATTGGATATCTTAGATGCACAAGTGCAATCTGGGATGATGGTAAAGGAAGATGCGCTTGTCAATCCTGAAGATGCATTCTTTCAAGGTCCTGGAAAAGTCCTCTATTTCAAACAAAATGCAAACCTCCAAACTGATGTTCAACCTTTCCCTGCCCCTCCTGTTGCATCAGGATGGATGGAACTCATTCAATCCATTGAGAAAGAAATCATGGACATTGTGGGTCCGGAAGAACTCTTTGCTCAAAACATGGGTGCCAAAGACATGACTTCAGTGCTTATGAAGTTGAAGATGGGTGCAGGTTTAACAGGACTCAGAAACATTTTCGATCGATTGAACGTTTCTCAGAAAATGGTTGGCGAACTCATGGATGATATGATGGTCAATAACTTTTCTGAAGGGAAAGTTAAACGTATTCTTGGCAAACCGCCGACTCCATTATTCTTTGATACTGAATTTAGCAAATATTCGTGCTCAGTCGAAGAAGGTGAGTTAACCGCTAGCCAACGTCAATTGAAGTTCTTACAGGCGTTACAGCTCAAACAAATGATGCCAGAAGCGCTCGACAACGATTACATCCTTTCGCTCAGCAATCTTCAAGACAAAAAAGCTCTTATGCAGAAAGCGCAGCAGAAACAGGAAGAAATGCAAAAGATGCAGATGCAACAAGCACAATCTCAGCTTCAGCAATCAAACATGGTTTCTCGTTCACTCGAAGCAAAAGCTCAAAAAGACTTCGCTGCTGCAGAAGAAGGAAAAACAAGAGCCGTCGCTGACATTGCACTTGCCAAAGAAAGAGCTTCACAAGCTGCTCACGATAGATCTTCAGCTGCTCTTGAGAATGCAAAAGCATTGCATGAGCTTTCCGACATGGAAGAAGGTCGCTTGATGAATCTATCGCACTTCGTTCTTGACCTTCAACTTAAACAGAAAGAACTTGCTGGCGATGAGGAAGAAGATTCAGCTTCCGTCGCTAACAATGAAACAGCTTCTGTTCAGGCTAAAGAGAGAGAAACTGCTCCTAAGCAAAATCAAGAGTGAAATATATTGCTTGAAAAGTAATATTCATTTATCCTCTCAGACCTTACTGGGAGGCTTAAAAATGGATATAGAACTTTTTTTAAAACTTTTAGAACAATATGGACTTAAGCAGAAATAATTAAGCCTTTTTAATATAGTGGTATTATGCCGGTTTTGTACTCCGGAAGCGTGGGTTCGATTCCTACAAAAGGCATTTATTCCCTTATAGCTCAGTGGTAGAGCAATTGGCTGTTAACCAATGGGTCGGTGGTTCGAAACCATCTGAGGGAGAATTATGGCATTAGACAAAGCAAAAAGTGATGAAGAATTAAATGAAAATATTGAATAAAGAATTTGAACCTGCGCTTTATATAAGTTTCGATGCTGGCGATATTGCAGTCAAAATTATACAACATCGCGATGTCATTAATTTTGAATTAACCATATGCGAAGCTGAAGAACTTGTGCGAGTTTTAGTCTTAGAAATTACAAAAGCGAAAAAAACTATCACTGAGGAATAATGATAATCGATTGCATTGCAGACCTCCATGGTTATCGACCTTATCTTCCTGGCGGAGATATGCTTATTATTGCCGGAGATCTGACTGCTAGGGATACTTTTCCTCAGCTTAAGGAATTCTTTGATTGGTTTGAAAAACTCGACTATCGTAAAAAGATTCTAATTGGTGGCAATCATGATAAGTTTCTTCAGCAATGCATTTCATCGGATATAGCAGAGAAAATGGGCATCCGTGAAGAATTTCATCATGAGTATCTTTGCGATTCAGGCACAGAATATGAAGGGCTAAAGATATGGGGTGCTCCTTGGTCTAAATGGTTCGCGGGCGTAAATCCTTTTTGCGATGCTTTTATGTTTCCTTCAGCGCAACAAATGAAGGATAAATGGGATTTGATCCCGGAGGACATAGATATTCTTGTGACCCATACACCTGCATATAGAATTCTAGACGGTGAAAGATCTCCAAAGCATGAAAGACGATTTGGTTGCCATATGTTAGAGGATAGATTGCCTGCTCTTAACAATCTTAAATTACATGTATTTGGACATATTCATGAAGGATATGGGACTCAAGACACGCATAGACATTGCACAAGCAAAGAGACTTTTCTTTCAGTGAATTGTGCGCATATGAATGTACGCTATGATCCTGATAATGCGCCGATAAGAGTTGAAATAAAGGATGGAAAAGCTTCTGTGATTAGTCCAGGAATTTAAATCCTGGTATTATAGGTTCTTCGAAGTCGAGCCGGCTGACTGTTTTATATACATCGCCATTAAATTCATTAATCGTTCTTTTTTCTTTATCCAACTTGACCCAGAATGGCTTTCCACCAATATCAGATAGAGCATATTCTCCATCAATGGTTGTCATTATATGGCCTTCAGTATAGACTTTTCCATCAGCACACATAACTGATCGTTTTGTTTGACCAAGAAGCTTTTGTTGATAATATTCATTAACTTTTTCAGGCTTAGGTTCGATAACCGGTTCCATTTGAGGATTTGCTAAGCTACCGAATCTTAGATATTTAACTGATGCTGTTCTTGCATCTTGAAATAAATTGAGTGGATCATATTCATTAACTTTTCGAAATATTCCGTACATAAAATCCTACATACAAAGGAAGCCTAGAAAGATCATATAAACAAATAAAGTTAACTTACTCTAGGACATTCTCGTCCGCTAAAGCGTGAGATTATCCTTACTGCCTTGGTTCTTAAAACTTAATGGATATAATACTTATTACCTTTAAACGTAATCCTTAAGCCTTGACCTGATTTCCCCCTCGCCATTGTTTTTAAACAAAACCGCAGTGAGGGGGAAATCTTCATTTTGTAAATGATGCAGGAATCGAACCTGCGCCTAGACATTATAAGTGTCTTGCTCAACCAACGAGCTAATCATATTTTGGCGTATATTGTTAACGACTTTATACTTGTCGATTTGTTTAATAGTTTTTATCTCTTTGCATTAGGAAAAATACCCTTAGCTATCCTACCCCACAGTCGTTCAGACTCACGGACGGTGTTAGTTTCTCAGGAAAAAATTAAAAATGAAGGACTCAGGCCCTAACCCAACTCCTCCTGAGGGCGCTTTGCGACTCTAAAGAGTTTCTGCTTTCGCTTCATCAGGCAAAAATGGAGGAGCTGCCTCACAACAATATCCTTCTCGGTGAGCTTGTGCTTTTTTATTCCAGTAGATCTGTCGTTGCATTGACAATCTCAAGTTTTCCATCAATTACTGATGGTTCAGATTGGAGTGCAGCAATCATTCCATCTTTCTTCACTGGATCGTAATAACGTCTGATTTTGGCATCAATAACGCCTGAAGGCATTGATGTTCGCGAATCTCTCAATCCTTTGTCGCCAAGACCCTTCCAGATCATGATCTCTTTTGCACATAGATCTTTTCGACGATGAATCCATTCAGCAATTGATTTCTCGATATCTTGACCGAGAATATGAATTTTTACCTTAATAGCGCAATTTGTCTTCTGGATGCAAAAGCGTAATCGACAGATTTCATGAATGATATCACGATGGGCTTGAATCCAGGAGTTAATCTGGCCTGTTTGATCAGGATAGACAGGGTTCTCAAAGTCCATATTAACACAATATGTTTGGCACTTTATAACCAAGTCGTCAGCCTTTTTTGAAAGGTCTTTGATTGATTTCAATGCTTCAATGATCTTCATAACCTTCTCCTTGTGAATCGAACAAAATAGCAAGAGATATGAATTCTTTCAAGACAAGACTTTTTTTTAATTTCAGTTGGCAAGTAATTCTTTACAACTGTAATGTAAACTTAAAAATTTAATATTATCCGTGGAGGGATATATGGGAAATTGGGATTCAGAAAATATGGCCCGATCTAAGAGAGAAGGCGGAGTAATGCGTAAAGATAATGGAGGTCCTATTGAAGATCATAAAGGGAAAAATCGCTCTGGTCCTATCAGTGATATGGGTAAAAGTGATCCGGATGTTGGGCCTGAAATGAAAGAAGGGATGCATTCCTTTAATAAAGGCTATGTATCTGATCATGATCATTTCTCTCCACCACAAGAATTTCCTGATAATGACATGAGAGGAAATCGCTACATGCAGAATCAGAATGACATTATCCAACATGATGCAAAAAAACTAAAACGCGATAAATTTACGAAGATCGCGTAATGGCATTATTATACGAAACTTCAGGTCAGCAACTTGGCGAAACTCGCACTGCTATGACTAAGGATTTAATGCAGAAAGATCTCGAGCCTTTGATTAACAAATTAAAGGACAAGAGAGAGAAGTATTACATACTCATTCATGCAAAGCCAGTTCCAGGTAATAGGCAGACTATATGGAAAAAGATAATCGTTATGAATGTCAAGCCTAGCATGATGCTTTCTTGCATGTTGTTTGGCGTTGATAACGCAAGTGGCACTTTAACTCTTGAATGGGCATTACCAGGAGATTGGCCTACATGGGCAGTCGGTGGTTCTAATGAACCAATTCCAGAGACTATTGCTGCAGTAAAAGCTGGTGGTATTAAATATCACTATGAAAACTTTTTGCCTTGACACCGCTGTAGTGACGATTTCACGAGGCAGGACAAGGCTTTTTTTAGATCAGTAGTGTCAAGTAAATCTTTTATTTGATAGGGGAGCCTCCGAATAGGGCTTTAAACTTAAGGGCGTATAGCAGCAGTCGCCGGTTGCAAAAGGAAATATGACAGAAGAAAAAACGGAAGAAGCAGAAGTCACAGAAGTCGAACAAGTCGAAATTCTTGAAGTAAAGGCTGAAGAGCCTAAGAAAGATGTCGATCATAACTGGCAAGAAGCAAACAGAGTCATGAAGCTTCAGCAACAAGAAATTGCTGAACTTAGAAACATGATGCAAAGGATTCCTCCTCCAAAGGAAGAACCTGATGAGTTTGCGAAACTTGATCCTGAAGGTTACTTAACTGTCGCAGATGCTCGCAAAATGGCTGAAAAAACAGCGGCTAAGCAAGCAGAGGTCATGGCTAAGAAATATGTTCAGGAATATGCGCAGCAACAAACGTTGGCTAATGATGAGCAACGCGCTCGCGATAAGTATGACGACTATGACTACGTACTTGAAACTTATGCAATTCCATTAATTAAAAACGATCCTGCGTTGGCATACAAAATACAAAGTTCCAAAAATCCTGCAATGACAGCCTACAAGTTAGGAAAACTGTCTGATGACTATGAGGAATCTATGACTAAACAAGCAACAAGTCCTAAGGCCGAAAAGATCTTGAAAAATTCTCAACGTCCTGTGAGCGGAAATGCTATTGGGTCTCCTCTGAAAACTCAGGCTGATTCCTTCAGTAAGATGTCAAAAGATGAAGTTTGGGCTCAGTCGCAAAAGTTTGCTCGCCAGGCTTAACAAGGAATAAAAAATGACAATTACCACAACCAATGCACTGCCGGCTCCAGTTCAGCAATGGTTTGATAACGTATTGTTGTCAAGACCAATGCCTAAACTGATCCACAAGCAGATGGCTCTCAAAAAAGAGCTGCCACCTAATAGCGGTCGTATCGCGAGATACAGACGCTATACTAACTTAGCGACAGCAACTGTTCCACTTCCTGATTCAGGATTAACACCGCCAGGTCAAGTGTTATCAGCTGTTGATATCGATGCAAGAATTGACTTTTACGGTACTTATGTAACCATTACCGACCAGGTTATGTTTATCAATCAAGATCCCGTTTTGAACCAAACAGTATCATTGCTAGCACAAAGTATGCGTGAAACTGAGGACGAGCTTATCAGAAATATGCTTGCATCTACAGCTTCCGTCATTAACTGTATTGGTGGAGTTAATGGAGATAATCCTTCAGAGCTTTCCAGAAGCGACATTGACGCTACCGTCATGGCACTATTGGGGAACGATGCGATGATGATCTCTGATAACATAGAAGGCACTCTGAAATTCGGGACAGCACCGATTCGTGAGGCGTTCTGGGGCATGATGAACACAGCAGTTCTAGATGATCTAGAGGCCACTGTTGGATTTATTTCTCAAGCTCAATATCCATCTAATATGAACGTGCTTAACGCTGAGTGGGGTTCTGTAGGTAACGTTAGATTCCTATATAGCTCTAAAGGATCTGTAACTCCTGGTGCTTCACTAAATGGTAATCCTGTTTATAACATTTTTATCACAGGTCAAGAAGCTTACGCGATTATAGAATTAACTCAGGCGACTGCATCATTTATTTATACACCTCCTGGTGGACCTACCGATCCACTTCGCAGGTTGCAATTGGGTGCATACAAATTCGCTCAAGTACCAAGACTCTTGAACGATGCGTGGATCTTTAATCTACGTGCAACGCACTCATAAAAGGAGATTATTATGCCGTTCGCTGAACATTTCATGATTTCCGGTCAAACTGTTGCTTCACAAACAGCAACTTTGCCAAATCTAATTACTATCAACTGTGGTTTTATTCCAACAAAAGTTTGGATTACTAACGAAACAGAATATGGCATTACTAACACTACCAACCTGAATATTCAACAAGCTTATTGGGATTCAGTTAATCCTAATAACACTAAGTTGCAATATATCAATGGTGCTGGTACTGCACTACTTCCAGGAGTATTAACTTCTAATGGAATTGCTCCATATGATGGTCATGCTGCTAGCCCATATCCTTATCTTTTAGGGCCTAAGTTACCAGGTACTACATATGCAAAAGCAACAGGTACATTCACTATTTCTTCAACAGTTTCATTGTATGTTGGAGCTACTGTTTTGATGACAGGTTTCACTGTGGATAAACAACTTGGTGGAATGCTCTTTACTGTTGCTACAGTTCCAACAAGCACAACTTTCACTATTGCAAACTTCGCTAACTGGTTGAATACAGCCTCATTTACTGGCGGTGCTCAAACATTTAATGTGCAATTAGTGACTTGTCCTCCTCTATTTCAACCTCAGAATGCACAGATTACTTACATCTCTGCAGCAAATCCTGCGGTCATTACAACTTCCACAAACATGGCTCTTTCTGTAGGTCAGCAAGTTCGTCTTTATGTGCCAAAAGTATTTGGTATGACTCAAGCGAATTTCACTACTGCCGTGGTGTCTTCTATTGCAGCAAATCAAATCACACTTGGTGGTGCTGCATTAGGTCCTAATGGTGGATGGGGAGTTAAGAATGGTCTTGACTCAAGTGCATTCACTGCGTTCGTATGGCCTTTAGCTGCCGGAGTTCCTTATTCTCCAGCATATGTTGTGCCAATCGGATCAGGTCCTTATCCAGAAGGTTTGGGATATTACAATGTAGATACTATTCAAGATGCGACGATCAATACAGCTTACCAAGGATTTACTATCGGAACAAACATTCTTGTTGCGTCATCTGCTTCAGTAATCGGAACCACAGTTAACGATGTTTATTCGTGGACTGCATGGAGAGGGGATGTTTAATGACCTTTACGCCTGAAAGGATAACTATCACAGGAATCACTAATGCTGATCCTTGCGTCGTTACTACAGGTCAAGTTCATGGCCTAATCACAGGATCTGTGGTTAGGCTTCATGTTCCTCAGAATTATGGCATGTATCAGTTAAATCAATTGGCAGTGAGTGTTTCAGTGATTAGTTTGACAACTTTTAGTCTTCAATATACTCAGACTCCTTTAAACATCAATGTTGACTCAACAAACTTTGAGCCTTTTATCCTCGTGAGCAAACCTCAATTTACTGCCGAAGTTATACCTATAGGTTCCGGTCCGACATTAGAGATCAATCCGACAGCTGTTAACCGCACAATATTTATTGATAAAGTAAATGATTCATTTAGAAACAATTCAACAACCGAAATACCTTTTTAGAGGACATATGGCAAAACAAAAAGCAATTAGTATTTGCAAACCTATTAATAAAATCCCTGTCAATCATGATTCGATTGAAGGAATGACTCCTGAAAAGGATAAGAAAGTCAAAGGCACATTCATCAATATCGAATGTCCAGGTCAGCCTGCGAAGGTATCTGGAAGACTTTATAAAGGAATGGAGTATTTCTCTAAAGTTTTCGCTGATAATGAAAAATGCGAGATTCCACTTTCTATCGCAAGATTCATCAATGAGCGTATTTGTCATGAACGTCATACACGTCTTTTAGATCATGATGGTGCTCCTATCAAATCGAGTCAACCTGTGTTCAGATATAAATTTATGATTGAGCAATATTAAGCGAGGCTCTCGTGACTACTTGGGATTTAAATAGGATACGTTATGCAATCAGAAAAATCACTGGTAAGTATGACATTACTCAAATTCCGGATAGCAGTATTGGAGAGATTAATCTTTCCAATCCTGCTGGCCTTGATGACTATATCAATGATTTTTATCTTTACGATATGCCTGAGCATATGCGTACACTTAAATTGCGCGACTTTTATACGTTTTTTACTATCCCAAACTGTGGGACTTATTCTATACCTGAGAATGTCTATGAATTATATCCTCCAATTTATTCTGATAACTATCAATTCGCTTGGCATCAATTTCCTGAGCAATTCTATCGCATATGGCCGGAACTTAATTTCATCAACCGCAATCTCTTCTTCCCTGATGGTTTTACAACTTCCTTTACCTTTACTTTGACACAAACTCCTGTTCAGCAAGGCACAGTTGTCATTGGTTTAAATCCTAACTTAGATGGTGCTCCTTCTCCTTATTTAGAGACTTTCACTGATCAAGATCAGCCTATTCCTTTAGACATCCCGATAAAACAATATTTCGTGAATCCAGGTCCTTTAACAGGTAACTTTGGATCTACCGGCACAATTGACTATCTCACAGGTGTTGTGAATCTAAACTATCTTATTGCTCCGCCTAATGGAGTGAAATCAAGCTGCCATTATCATCCCTATGTTGCCTCCCGGCCTCGTGACTTCCTCTTCTGGCAACAACAGCTTATCGTGAGGCCCATTCCTAATGACACCTATAGTGTGAAGTGTATGGCATACATGATGCCCACTACTGTTATTTCTGCAGCTACAAATTCAACAATAAGGCCTTCACTTTATGTTGATCCTACGACAACTCAGATTTCAGCTCCAACTCCTACTACAGTTACTGTGCAAGGTTTTTCAGGCCAATCAGGTTCTTTGCCTACAGATTTGCCTCAGTTTAATGAATGGTGGCAGCTCATTGTTTATGGTGCATCTCTCAAGATCTTTGCGGAAGACGGTGATTGGCAGGAGCATGAATTGCTTAAGCCAAAGTTCGAAGAACAGAAACTTTTAGCTCAGAGAAAAGCTCTTAGACAATTAGCGAAACAACGTATTTCCACACTTTATTCTGATAATAATGAAGGTGGTGCTGCTGCTTGGCCTATCTTCCCAATTTACTAGAGGTTTTATGGTCATCACTATCAGAAAGGGACATGGGAAACTATTCAATCAGCCGACTAAAGGACACAAACTAGATAAGGAAGGAAAGATCTGGAAGAATAACTTGCTTGATACAGATTTCACTTCGCAAATACCAACAAGAAGAAAGCTAAAGTAAAGCTGCTTTACATTGAGGATTTATGACATTCACATTTCAAGACAAACCTCTTCCAAGTGATATCTTAGCTACTTCTCAGGGAGATATTCGAGGGAATTATGATTATCTTCAAGGAGTACTCGGTGGTATATCTCCGGTTGTTAAAGATCATCAAGTTAAATTCGGAAACAACACAGGAACTCTTGCGGAAGGTAGACATAATTCTATTGGTTTCATAGATCTCGGAATTCAGAACTTCCCAACTGATGGCATCACTGACTTAATGTATGCAACTGCAGGAAATATCTTTTATAAGACAATAGCTAATTTGCCTATTCAATTGACTAACTCTGGTGTTGGGGCTCCTGTAACAGGAACGACAGCTAATACCACAAATGCCTTTACGTTCCTGCCAGGTAATTTCATTCTTCAATGGGGGAGATCAACAGTTGCACAACCCGATGGAGCGACAGTTTTATTTCCAAAAACTTTCACAAATATATTAGCACTATTAGTTTCTCATTCATCAACAGCACCTGCAGAAACTACTCAAACAATTGTCAGTGGAGCTTCAATGACAGTTAGTCAATTTATTCTTCGAGTAAGTGGAGCAGGTTCTTCAAGTTTTTCTTATGTTGCAATAGGTAACTAATGGGATATGAACCTCATATGATTGCTCCTTTCGAGAACTCAGGCCTGAAAAAATGGTATAAGCCCTGGATTACAGGAGAGAAAGCCTTTCCCTCAATTACTGATGCTTATGCTCGCCGAGGTGTCGTAAGAAAGCGTGAAGGTTTTAGAATTCTTGCAAATTTAAATGGTGATAAACCTGTTGTAGGGATAAAAACTTGGATAAATCCAGCAACTCTTAATGAGAATCTTTTAGCTTTCAGCAGGACAAAATCTTATCTTTTCAATGATGTTACGCAATTATTTAACAATGTAACTGTTGATGCTAGCGGAGCTCCATTCTCTTGGTCTAATGGTCCAAATGATTACTTCTGGACTAGCAATTATGCTGGGTCTATGTGGACAACGAATAATTTAACTTCCGACAATATCAGATATTGGAATCTCACAAACAATTGGTCGATATATACTCCTACTGTTTCTGGAACAACAATTCTTAATGCTGGTTTGATTATATTGCCATATAAAGGTCGACTTGTAGTTTTAAATACTAATGAAAGTGGAACAAATTACTCAAATCGCGCTAGATGGAGTGCCATTAGTACGCCTTATGTTTTAAATACTCCAACTGCAAAACCTGCTCCGGGTTTCGGTGTTGATCCTAATGCTTTCAGAAGCGACATTCCAGGTAAGGGTGGTTTTCTTGATGCTGATACTTCAGAAAGAATTGTCTCTGCTGCAATCATAAAAGATGTGTTAATTGTCTTTTTTCAAAGATCGACATGGAGATTGCAATTCACAGGCAGTCAAATTCAGCCTTTCATTTGGCAAAGATTAAACACTCAATTTGGTTCTGAATGTCCTTATGGAACTGTAGCCTTTGATGAAGTTGCTATGACATTCTCGCGATATGGATGGATTGCTGCAGATACAAATGATGTGGCGAGAGTTGATTTAGACATTCCTGATGATTCTTTTGCTTTTGAAGCTGTTTCACTTGGTCTTGGTGGACTAAATAAAGTTCAAGCAATTAGAGATTACTATAGGAATTTCGCTTATTTTACTTACATTCCCATAGGTCAGACTGTAGCTACTCAGATTTATGGTTATAATTACATTGATAAAAGTTGGTCGATTTTCACTCCTCAATTGTCGGCTTTACCTGATGAAGGTGGATCAAATGCTATTAATTGCTTTGGAGCTTATCGAAATACAACTGGTGATTTCACTTGGTCGACCTTAAATGACCCTGGCCCAGGACCTCAAGCTGATTCATGGGAAAACTACAACTCTCAAGATGATACATGGCAAAACTTTGGAGCAGGTCAGAATATTGACTTCCCATATACTCTAGGAGGGGATCTTAATGGTAATGTTTACATCATGTTTGAATTCTTTCAAGCTCCGACATCTGATAATGGGAAAAACTTTAACTTCTCCATCTATACCAATCGTTTTAACCCTTATTTCCAACAAGGAATGAAATGCAGATTAGGCTTTGTAGATCTCTATTGCACATCTCTTCCTGGGGGTGAGATCACTCTTAATCATTATACTGATGATAAACTTGATCCTACGACTACAAAGACTGTTGAGTTATTTTCTCGTGGTGTCATCGCGATCTCAGCTATTATACCTGGAACTACAACGAGTATAACGACAGTTTCAGAACATGGATTAAGCTTAGGTGAATTTGTCACAATTGCAGACATTACTGGAAATATCTCAAGGATATTGAATGGGCAAACTTTTGCTGTGACTTCAGTGACTTCTCCAAATATATTTGTGATTTCAGTAAATACTAATGGTTTTGTCTACATTGCTAATGGTGTGATTTACAATGCTTCTCTTGTCCAAGGTGATGCCCATTATACCCGGATTTACTTAGGGGCAATTGCTCATATGCATCAGATTCAAATAACACTTTCTCCTTCACAAGTATCTGATGAAGTTAAAGGTGTTGCGCAGTTTGAGATGCAAGGATTAGTTCTCTGGACAAGGCCTACAGGTAAGATAAGAGGCTAATATGACATTGTCGACAATTGGCCCTATCAATACGCAGAACTCATATCTTCCTCCTGAGCAAGATTATCCTGAAGATGACAAGCTTTTTAGAGAAATACTCTCTGAAAGAGAGAGAATGACTGCTGAAATAGTGAATATCAAAGAAATTGCTCAATATGAAAAGCAAGAATTGATTACAGCGCAGCAATGGTTTACATCGACAGTTTCTGGTCAAGCAATATCGAACTATGGCTTTAGATTAACTTTTGACTTAGTGACTCTTAATGGAGGTTCAATTGCAAATGGCGGACCGACAACTATCGCAGTCCCGACTGATCCTGCTATTAATACTCCTACCGTTATTCAATATACTAATGGTCTCATTCCTTTGCATGGTTTTGGAGCTGCGACAGGAGGAATAACTTATTATTTCATTAATGATCCAAATTTATATGTCCGTTATGTTAATACTAGTCCAACGGTGCAAGCTATAGTGATTACCAATACTACTGGAGTAGCTTTAACTCAATGCTATTGGGTATTCGAATATTTAAAATTTTAGAGGTTATATGGGCGGTTTATTTGATTTTCTAGGAAAGGCCAACAAATCTACCGGAATTGATTGGTTCACAAAGCAAATGATGGGCACTGGCGACAAGATGCAGAGCACGATGGCTCCTTGGCAACAGCAAATGCAGCAGCAATATTCCAAAGGTATAGAAAATAATCAGACATATCAAGGCGGTAATGACTTTCTTCAGAAATTGTTAGGTGGAGATTCATCAGCATTTCAGAACTTTGAAAAGCCTTATCAAGAGCGATTTGAACAAGAGACTGTTCCAGGGCTTACAAATCTTTTCTCAGGCATGGGAACTGGTGGTGGGGCATTGTCTGGCAGTGGCTTTCAAAACTCGCTTGCACAAGCCGGAAGAGGCCTTCAGGGTGATTTGGCGCAGATGAGATCAGGAATGCAGATGAATGCATTGCCACAAGCTTTGAATTATGCTCAACAACCTTTCAATAATCAATTAAATGGAATGAATGTCAATACAATGGCAAATCAACCTGGTCAGCAAGGTATGCTTCAACAATTACTAATGGCGTTTGCTAAAATGGGCTTCGGAGGATAATATGCCACAAATTCAACAACTTCCACCTGGAAATGACCCTTCGCATCTTTTAAGCCAAGCTTTAGGTCAACTTGGAGGTGCATTTTTAGGCTCAAAGTATCAAAAGCATGTGAAAGAACAAGATGAGCAAGCCCAGACTTCCAAGCTTCAAAAAGCTATTTCTGAAGCTGAGAGAGATCCTAATCTTTCTCAGGAACAAAGGCAAACTTTGGGTTTATATAAGGCTTTTGCCCATAATCCAGCTTTGGCGAAGCAATTACAATCAGATTTTCAATCGCAAAAGGAATTACAAGCAACTCAAGAAAAAAATACTGCTACTAACACTACCAATGAAGAAAAAAATAGACTTTATCAAGAAAGAACGAATGCGACAGCAAATAAATCTAAAGCTCCTGTAGGTGGTTTATCAGGAATTGCTGTTCCTCCCGAAGAAGTAGCTAAGATTGAAAAAGTTATTTCGGAAAATCCTGAAACAAATGCGGATCAATTAGCATTAGCATTTGATAAAGCTGGTGTGATTCGCGGACATTCTAATTCTTATATCGAAAGTCGAAGAAGAAAAGATGAAAATAGTGTAAAAGGATTTGAATCAGATCGTGCATATCACACAGGATTTTCTAAAGAAGATGAAAAAGAAGTAACTCAATTGCAAGGTTCTTTAAATCAACAAGAAGTTGCTCTTAATTATGCTAGACAAGCGATAGAATCGGGAGATGTTGGTTATTTTTCAAAGGATAAATTAGCTGATGCGACGGGAATTGATGCATTTAGAACTGCAAAGGGAGCACAATTAATTACCGCCGGAAAGGAAAATCTTCTTTCTAATATGGATCGTGTTAGCGCAAAAGCTCAAAACATTTGGTTTGAACAAAGACTTGCTTCAATGTTCCCTAAAATTGGTCAAACTGAAGAAGCTAATCTTACTATGCAAGAAATGATAGAGGGTGATGCTGCAATGAAAAGAGCTTATGTGACTGAATTCATTAGAATTGCAAAAGAAGATCAAGATAAGTATGGCTTCGTTAAAAAAGATGCGAAACAACGTGCTTTATCTAATGTTGATTCATTAAATAAAGAAATATTTAACAGATCAATATATCGTATGAAAGAACTGGAAGAGCAAGAAAAAGGTCTCTCTAAATTAAAGCAAGATGTAGGAAAGAAAGTAGTTCGAGGAACGCCTTTAACAAAATATATGGCTAAACTTTATGTTGAAAAATTTGGTTCTGATGCATTGAAAAAAGCTAAAGAAAATGGATATCAAATCCCAACTGCAGAAGATTTTAGAATATATGAACAGACACCATCAGAATTTAGAGAAGGCAAATAGATGAGTGGAACGATATTTGATGCTATTGAAGAAGAACCCTCCGGAGAGGAAGGATTTTTCAAAATGATTGAGAAATCACCTCAAATTAAAGAAGATACATTCTTTGATGATATAAAAGATTATTCAAAAACAATTCTAAAAGGTTCTCTTGAAGGTATTGGAAGATTGGGACAAATGGTTTCACCTTTAGGGAAAAACCAATCTCAAGAATTACAGAACCAAACACAAAATCTTGATGAATTGCTTCCAACAGATGAAGGATATACTCAAAAATCTATTCGTAGAGGTTTGCAACAAGCGCCTTCAGCTGTTGCTTTTCCAGGATCAAAATTAGCAACTTTACCTAGATCTATTGCTGCTGGTTTTCTTGGTGAAGGAGCTAAAGAATTAGGAGCTCCCGAATGGGCACAAAATGCTTTAGAAATCACAGCATATATTGGTCCTGATATAACTAAAAAACTTATTGAAAAAGGATCTAATAAAGAAATAATAGCTGCAGCAAAAAAACTTGGTATTTCTGATGAAGCATTAACTCCTCTTTTGCAATCTGATTTCAAAACAAAATGGCTTTCGAAACTTACTCCTCGTAGAGGAAAGACTCAACAAGCTTTAAATAAATCAAAATCTGAACTTCATCAAGCTTATGGAAATCTTCAATCTTCTCAAAATGCTACATCATCATTATCGAAACCTGGAACACAAGATTTAATGCGAGGGTTTTATGATAGACTGAAAAATATGCCAGCTAATGTTAGAAATTTAATAAAAGAAGATTTCCAAGATTTGATCTCACGTCCAATAACCGGTGAAAGTTTAATGAATTTTTATGCTGATGTTAATCATAACCTCGGTAATAACACCAAACAATTATCTCTTCTAAAAGAGCCAATCAAAAATGCATTAAAAAAGATTTCTCCTGAACTTGAAAAAGATTTCTCTTTAATTAATGATTTGTATGGAAAGTATTATAAAATATCTTCCAAACTCAAACCTAATCTAACGACTGACATTATAGGCGCTTCAGAAGCAGTAGGAACTCTATTTGCTTTAACTACAGGAAATTTTCCATATTTAGTAAAAATAGGCGGAGAAAAGGCAGGAAGGGCCATTGCACAACAAATGTTGATCAATCCTAGATTTCAGCAATTATCTCATAAAATGATTACAGCTCTAAATGAAAATAAATTTACAGTTATACGAAGTACTATTGATCAATTCAAGAGAGAAGTTGAGAAAATCTCTCCTGAATTTGCGAACGAATTAGAAAAAATCTCCGATGAAGATCTTCAAAAAATGCTTAGCCGGAATTCAAAGGATCAAAAAGGAAAAACACCAAAATTGTTATCACAAAAGCTAGTATAGCACTCATATTAATCATCCTCATCAATAAAATATGGTTCATTTGTCCAGTCATTTGCAATAATATCAAAAATAGTCATGCAGAAACTCCCTAAAATGTGTTCTTCTTTATAACAAAGACTACCTTTATCAGGTTCTAGTTTACGCCATATCCTTTCGCCTTTTCTCAAACATTCCAATGCATATTCAAATTTCATATTAATCGTCCTCATCATATCTAGGTGTTCTAGGTTTAAAAGTTTTCTGATTACCACATAACCGGCACTGAGTTTCTTCTTCATCATTGATCTGTCCGCAATAGTCGCATTGCCATGTTGATGACCATTCATACATTCTAAGTTCAGACTTTTTCTCGCAATGTGGGCAAGTGATAAAGAAATCAGCCCAGCATATATTGATAGTCATTATCAGCGTCGGGATCAAAAGCATTAAGTATTTCTTCACGATTTTATTCTCTTTTGTTTTGTCTCGGGTTTGTTCTTGTCGTTTTGATCTTTCTTCTTCTACTTTTTTAAGCCATGTTTTCATTATTTCTTCTCACTCACAACCTGGTAAAACACTTCATAAAGCCTATCGCTTCTCATAGTTTGATGTGTCATAGCTGATTGAAATTGCTCATAAATTTTATCGGAACGAGCTGATTGAACTTGATTTTGATAAAATAAAAATACAAAGCAAACAATAAATGTACCTATGATCGAAATCCATTCAGCGAAAAACCATCCTGATGGTTTATATGATTTATTTTCATCTTTTTCCATTATTTCCCCCTCATTCGATTAGCTTCTAATATTGGTAAATTTGCTTCAGTAGGAATATAGACAACTTGCATTTGATTAGTTTGCAGTCCTTGTACCCATAGATAACGAAGATATGCTTCATTACCGGCTAATGATTCTCCAATTATTTTATTTGCTTTAGCAACACCTTCGGCTCTCACAACTTCAGCATCAGCTAAAGATTTTGATGATTCATATTTTGCTTTAGCTTCTAACATGGCAATTTGTCGATTTGATTCAGCTCTTGCAAGTTCTGCTTCTCCACTTTTACGTTCTTTATATACACCATAAACAGGAAAGAAAAACAAAGCACTAATCAATACAACCAATAAAAAAACCACTCCAGCCCAAATTACGATAACATCTTCTTTTTTCATTATAGCCTCCATTTTCTCCATTCTAACATAACACGCAATATATTGCCATTACCAATCTTTTGTTTAATTTTACTATCAAGTAAATTTTTTATTTTATATGTTGATCTCAAAACGGGAAATTTTCCCCAACCAGACAGCAACCTAACCAGAGGTCTATAATGAGTTACGCCAATTCTCCTCCTAATCCACTTCCAAATGCCTTATCTTATTTAGGAGTCAAGGCAACTCAACCGGCAAATCTTATTACCGCCAATAGAGCACCAGGTAATATGGATAAAAAATATCCTCTCGGTACTCAATGGCTCAATAAATCAGCACAACTTATCTATGTTCTTGTAGGTTTCTCAGCTGGAAACCCTGTTTGGTCAGTAGGTGGAGAAACTCCTGCAACTTTAACTCAACAAGGTGTTGTCTTTCTTGCAACAGCAGCTGAAACGGCTTCTGGTGGTGCGCCAACTACACAATATGTTTCATCTGCCAACGATGTCGCGACAGCTTTAGCAGCGATAGTCGCCGGTGCTGGTGTTCCAGCAACTACTGCAACACAAGGTTATGTATTTCTGGCAACAAACGCACAAGCTGCAGCTGGACTTGTTAGTACAAACTCGGCCATTGTTCCAAGTTCTCTAGCTTTTGCTCTTTCTAATGCTGCAGCATTGCCAATTGGTAATACTACTCCCGGAACAGGTGCATTCACGACATTATCTGCATCTGGAGCTGTAACAGCATCAACTTCATTGACAGTCGGAACTACATTAGGCGTAACCGGAGCTTCATCTTTTGCATCAGGAACTTTCAGTACAACTCTTGGTGTAACAGGAGCTTCTACCTTTGCATCAGGTACATTCAGCACTACATTAGGCGTTACAGGAACTACAACTCTTGGAGCTTTAACTCAAGTAGGTACTGCAAATATTAACGCATCTGGAGCTGCCGTAACCACTATAGCAACAGGTGGTACAGGTGCATTAGCATTAGGTAACGCTACAGGTAATACTATACTTACAGGTAACCTGACAGTCAGTGGAACATTTGGTCCAGTAGGGGCATCAACTTTAGCAGCTACAACAATTGTTGGGACAACTCTAATCAACGCATCTGGCGCAGCAGCAACTACAGTTGCCGGAGGAAGTGGAACAGGTACATTAGCTCTTGGTAATGCTGTAGGAAATACTATCCTAACCGGTGGTTTAACTACTGCAACAGCAGCTGCGATTTTCACTATAGGAGCAGCAACTCAATCAGGGACTATTACAATTGGATCAAGTACTGCAGCAAACAGCGTGCTTATTCAAAATGGTATAGCTGGAGCAGCACAAATCACAAGTATTGCCAATGGTGCAAACGCAGCCAATTCAACTGTAAATATCTTGAATGGCGTAGCAACTACCGGTGCCCAAGCCTTAAATATTTTCTCTTCAACAAGTGCTGCAACTTCACAAACACTGAACTTGTTTAATGGTATAAATACTGCTGGTACTAACACAATCAACATCTCAACGACTACTGGTGCTTTAGTTACTATGAACGTATTGACAGGGGCTGCTGCTTCTGTTTTAAATGTTGGTAGTACTTCAATGGGTAATATTGGATTCACATTAGCTGCGGGTAGTGCATTTTCAATCACAGGTGGAACAAGCACAATTATTGCTCTTGGTACAAGCATCACAACAGGAACCATCCTAATTGGGGGAGCAACAGAAACTGGTGCCATCACTCTAGGTTCATCATCTGGTATTAATAGTATCCTGATTGCCAACGGTGCAGGTGCAACTACTGTATCTGAAGCCAATGTAACAACTGCAGGCGTCACAATAAATATTGGATCGGGTATAAATTCGACAACAAACACATATAACCTATTCAATGGAGCATCTGCAACAGGTGCATCTACAGTCAATATTCTAGCAGGTGCAACTCCTGGTGCTTCACAAGCTTTAAATATTATGACAGGCTTGAATAGTGCAGGTACACAGATTGCATTAATTGGTAGTGCTTCTCAAGCAGGTAATGCAGTTACATTGACTGGGGGTTCTTCTGGTGGTGTTAACTTGACAGCTACCAAAATAAATGTAACTGGTAACTTAAACTTTGTAACTTCTGGTAATAAAATACTTTCTGCAAACGTTGGTACAACAACAGCTGCTGTGGCAAATAGTTTTGGATCAGTTGTCTTAGTGGGAGGATCTGCGATAGTTGCGACAACAGCAGTAACCACAAATTCATTGATCTTCTTATCAAGATTGACAGTTGGTTCAACAGGTGCAGCAGCATTAGGTATTTTAAGTGTCGGAACTATTGTCAATGGAACATCATTTGTGATAAACAGTTGGTTAACTGCAAACGCCACAAGTTTGGCGACTACAGATGTATCTGTAATTGCATATATGATTGTTAACTAACCATACGAGGAATAAATGATTTTAACAAAAGCACATTTAAGTTTTGAGAAAGATGGGAAACATTGCGATGTCTATTTAGATAACGATGCTACTCTTGAAGTTGCAAAAGATTTCTATTTCCAATTTGGACGTGCATTAGCTCAGATTGAAGACAATATCAAAGCTATGCAAGCTGCTCAAAAAGAAGCAGTAGATGCTGCAGAAAAAGCAAAAGAAGAAGAAGCTAAAAAAGTAGAACTCGAAAAACTTCCAGAAGTTGTTGACTAAAGGATTATTATGTATTCAAGCAGAATAAAATGGGAAACCTTGAGAAGTAGAGATTCAGCGACATTCTCTGGATCTTATCAAACTCTTGGCACACCTCTACTTTTCCCATCTTATATCTGTAAGTTAGTCAATAACTCAGCCATATTGGTCACGATATCTATTGATGGCGTGACTGATGTGGATGTAGCTCCGGGTAATTCTTTCTGGCTCTATGATGAAGGAAAAACCGGCATAAGTTCGGGTTATCCTGCACTTCCTAAAGGCACACAGTTTTATATTAAAGGTACAGCATCGACAGGATTAGTCTATCTTGTAAGTCAATATATCGCTCACGTATAGGTTATCAATGAGTCAGGCAGGAATAATTAGCACGACAGCAGGCCCTGTACCTCCTTCTGTCCCAACATCATTTATCACTGATGCCGGTACGGGAGTTCCTTTATTAAATGTATTAAATGTAATTGGTGGAACAGGGGCATCTACTTCGGCATCCGGAAATACAATCACAGTCACAGTAAAAAATGAAGGATTCACTTGGTCAGAACAGAATATCAGTTTTGCAGCTGCCATAGAAAATGGTTATTTTTGTAATGCTGCATTGACCGCTACATTGCCGGTAACAGCAGGGTTACTTATTGGTAATACCATCATTATATATATCGACACATCATCTACAGTAACAATCCAAGCAAATGCAGGGCAAATGATTCAAATAGGATCAGACATTTCCGTTCCTGGCGGTATAGCGACAAGTAATTCTCGTGGATCTATTGTGGAACTTATTTTCAAACCTTCTGATTTGACTTGGCACACTCAGAGTGTTCTAGGGGTGTTTTCAGTAACTTAATAAATTAGGACAATTATGCCAACACCTGAGCAGATTGTGTAGAAAAAAGATTTGATTTAGAAAATGGAATAACTCTTTGTATGTCCTGTCATATGAAACTGGAAAATACAGGGAGAAAAAGAAAAAAAGGAGAAATATCTTGCCGACACCTGCCAATAGCTTGAACATTACGCAACCAGGCCTCGTTGTTTTTGACGGGGTAAGTGTTTTCACTGGCGTTACCCTAACCGCTGGTGCTGGTGTAACCATTACAAATGGATCAGGCATTGCAGGTAATCCAGTCATCAGCCTTACAGGTGGCTCCTCTGCTATTGAATCTGTGTTGACTGATAATGGAACTGCTACGCCTACAGCAGGACAAATTGTTCTTCATGCTCGAAATAATGCTGGTGGTTCAGTTTTATTTTCTCAGACTTCACATCCATCAAATACAATTATTCTTACTACTACTGATGCTTTATCTAATACTTTTATTGGTGGAAGTGCAGGCAATTCCACTTTATTAGGAACTGGAAATTCAGGATTTGGACTAGGCGCTTTAAATTTACTTAGTAGTGGTGCCACAGTTAGCAATTGTGCTTTTGGATTTTCAAGTTTAGGTACGCTTGCAACAGGAAATGGTTTGAACAGTGCCTATGGATTCCAAACATTAAATAATATCACTTCAGGAGCTTATAATACCGCCCTAGGATTTACTTCAGGCAGTAATTATGCAACGTCAGAATCTTCTAATATTGTTATAAGAAATGGTGGATTAGTTGGCGAATCTAATGTGATCAGAATAGGGACACAAGGAACAGGAGCTGGTCAACAAAATGCTACTTTTATTGCAGGTATTATTGGTGTTACTGCTTCTAATCCCGTTATAATGACAATAAATAGCTCTACAGGTCAATTAGGGGTTGTTGCTACAGGCAATAATGGAGTATTGATTTCATCAGCTTCAGGAGTTCCATCACTTCTTGCAGCTGGCACAACAGGTCAAGTTTTAACTGCTACAACAGGCGCACCTGCAACTTGGGCAAGCCCAGCAACAAGTGGGACAGTGACAAGCGTATCAGGTACAGCAAATCAAGTGGCTGTAGCAAATGGAACAACAACGCCAGTCATCTCTTTAATCGGCCCATATACTCCATCTACATATACCGCTCATGGCGTCTTAATAGGCGAGGGAACAAGTTCAATAGTAGCTTTAGCTGCGGGAACAGCGGGACAAATACTTCAATCCGGTGGTGCTGCTGCAGATCCTGCTTATAGTACTACGACTTATCCGACAACGAATGCAGCTAATACAATATTATATGCTTCTAGTGCGAATGTTATGGCAGCACTTGCAACTGCTAATAATGGAACATTAATAACATCCGGTGCAGGTGTCCCGTCAATAAGCTCAACACTTCCGGCCGCAGTTCAAGCGAATATTACTTCTTTAGGTAATCTAGGCAATCAAGTAAATACAACGAGAACTGTTTTCTCTGCTTTATTAAGTGCTACTGATTCAAATGTAACGGGTGATGGAACTGTATATATGCTAGGTTCAGGTAATGCGCTCACTGTGACCCAGCAAGGCTCAGGAATGACCACTACAGGAACATTTACAGCCCCCGTGACAGGATATTATTTATTTACTGCTAATATGAGTTGTACAGGTAGTGCAACAGCAACAGATGGATTAATGCAATTTGTTGTAGGTGGCTCAGCAATTAATATTAATAGAAACTTACCAAAAGATTTAAATGGAAGTTCATTTAATGCTACATTAATCTCCTTTTTAACAGCTACCCAAACAGTGACCTTTCTATTTTTGGTTTCAGGTGTGACAAAAACCATTTCTGTCCTAGGTGGTGCAGGTAATCCAACCACAGTTTGCGGTTATTTATTGACATAAAAGATAAAGTACATGGTCATAAGCATGCATTCTACCAACTGCAATCCAGTATAATTCGCTATCTTGCTTTTGCTGCCTGATATCAATATTAGCTTCCTGATATAGATCATAAATTTCGAAGAATAGTGCATTTTCATTTGCATGTAATGATGCTGAGCATAGTAACAGGGCGAAGATGTATTTCATTTAATTCTCCAAAAATGATTCAATTTCTTTGAT
>QGNH01000609.1_pt1 | contig 38641 bp, 73 predicted proteins | sample 1735481 | NCBI WGS metagenome assembly QGNH01 (sample SAMN09239004, study PRJNA386568) | Viral metagenome, whole genome shotgun sequencing project. | reverse complement strand
GGACAAATGGCGATAATCCAAGTAATATCTCGCCGTTAGATTGTTCTAAGGCCGTTAGACTATTGAGAACGGCAAATGCTCAATTCATCATGGACCTTATCGAAGGTGAAGACAAATTCGGTAAACTTTGTGCCGAAGTAAAACCCACTCTGATTGACATGGAAGCCCGATGGGGTGACATGGCGCAAGCGAAAGCAGCGTAAACGACTAAGTGAGCGGGCGGTCGTACGATAAAATCATATGACTGATGCGATAGTCTGAACACGACGTATAGAATGAAGGTCGTGAGGATGGGTCGAAGAACCTGTCCCGCCTAGGAAACTAGGTCACAAAAGTAACAGAACTGACAGCCCCTGTAAGAACCTGCTTCTTTGGATTAACTCACACTAATTTAAGTGCTGATTTAGATCAAATGGTTGGTTTCCAGAACATTTCTCAATATAGCAACACTGCCAATTTGCTTCAGAGCGAGTGGGGGGTAATGCGTAACATTAGATTTTTACTTTCATCATTAGGATCTATTACGCCAAATGCTTCTGCGAATGGAAATGATATATATAATATTTTTATTCCAGGCCAAGAAAGCTATGACATGGTGGACCTTGATGGGTACTCGGCACAATTTATTTATGCCCCACCAGAAATCGCATCACCACGTTTGAGATTATATCAAACAGCGGGTTGGAAAATGGCGCAGGTGTTCAACGTGACCAATACGTCCTGGATTGTAAACCTACGCTGCACTCTTGCAGTCGCAATTTAAGGAGGACATATGAGTTCACAGATCACTACAGGCTCGTTTACAAACGTTGCCTCTACACCATTTTTTATTCCATTAGAGCAGCATGTTAGCTCATTTCGGCTATTCAATGCCTCTAAACTGGCGTCTTACACTTCAGCACGTATTACTAATGCTGAATGGTTCGATTATATGTCAAATGGAACTGCCTTTGTAGATGCGCCAACTACAAATACTATTGCAAGTACAGTTGTTAGGACTCTTCTTGCTCAAAATGGTATTTCTGTTTTTAATGCTGCAAATCCGCAAATTTACCCAGTTGTTTCAGGTGCAAGTTTTGTTCCTGGCCAACCTACGGTATTTACGGCCGCGGCACATGGTTATCAAGTTGGGGATAATGTCAGGATTTATAACCTTCCTACAGCTCCACAACTAGGTGGTTTGTTAATGACCGTTACAGCGGTTACGACAAACACTTTTACAACTTTATTGGATTCTACAAATGCCGTCACAAGCACATTTAGCGTTCAAAAAGTTGGAAGTGCCTATTTGCCAAGTCCAAGCCTCTATTATCCTCAAAACAGGGTGATAGCGACTATTACATTAGCTAACCCGATGGTTGTAACGACACTTGTCGCTCAACAGTATCAAGTTGGTGATGTTGTTAGGTTCTCTATTCCTACAGCTTATGGAATGCCGCAATTGAATACAGGGCCTAACGGTCTGCCTCTTCAATTTACGGTTTCTGCGGTTAATAATGCTGTAGGTACACAGACGGTTACATTTGCAAACGTTAATAGCTCTGCTTTTACCGCTTTTGCTTCTATTGCCTCTTCCTTGTATCCGCAATCATTTCCACAGATGATTCCACAAGGTGAAGGAAATACCAATAACTTCATTCCTCCTGGCCCAGCTCCTTCTCCTTTACCATATGGAAACCAAGACATCCTCGGCTTTGCTCGTCAAAACCAAGGGTATAGTGGAATCTTAATTGGTGCGGGTCTTGGAACAGCAGCCGCGACGACTGGGGGACTTATTGGTCCTACGGCCGACACTTGGTATTGGGAAGCCCATACAAGTCTGCAAAGTTTCCCTCAAGTTTAGGGAATAACTAGGGAGTGGGGTAAAATCCCCTCCCTTTTTTTGCTTAATTTTATCAACTTATAAATTGAAGTTGTCAATATGGCTAGACAAAGAAAAGTTAAAAAACCAGAGGTTCAAATGACAGATGAAGCAAAAATAGAAATATTAAATCAAGAATTGGATTTAGTAAGACTCGAATTACAGAAGACAAAGCTGGAAATTGAAAAAGTTAAAGCCGAAGAGAAAGACATTCTCGAAAAAAGGCAATTGAGAGAATTGGATGCTGTTGAAAAGAAAGCCAATGAAAGACTCCTTACTATTCGTGTAGAAGGCCAAGGCTTAGAAAACAAGATCGCATCACAGAAAGCTTATGACAATGTTAAGGTGACTGGGCGTTTCATGAATCGGCGCGCGCCTGGCAACCCTGCAAAGCTTACCTATATGAAATACGCTGATGATCCTGTGAAATGGTATACATTCGCTGATGGCGCAGTCTATACGATCCCTCGCGGATTCGCTGACCAGATCAATGAATATTATCATAGACCGCGATTCATACAGAAAGAAGGCCCGCTGGACCCAAGTAATCCAAATCAGATTAACGAAGTTGACACATCGAATAAGAGCTATGCGTTTGTTCCTACAACATTTTAAAAGTGACCTAATTGTAAATCATATGTATAAAAATAATTTTAAAATACAATTAGTGTAAAGCGGTTTTACAATGGCGACGGTCGTAACTTATTATCCTGGTTATTCACAAGTTCAAGTGCAAGAGAATTTGCGTTGTCAAACGATTGCATCGGTGACAAACGCAAATCCTTGTGTTGTAACGACGATAAATAATCATGATTATGTGGCTGGAATGAAGGTACGTTTTTTGATCCCCCAATCCTTTGGGATGACTCAGTTGAACGATGTTAATGCCCAAGTAATGGCTGTCACGGCAACTACTTTAACTTTAAATTTGAATTCAACTAATTTTTATATATTTTCCTATCCAAGCCATCTGCCAATCGCTTATACTCCGCCTTCAGTAATCCCTAATAGTTCGGGGCCTTATTTGCCTCCATTGCCGTTGCCTTATGGTAATCAGGATAGCTTTGAGGGGGTTGTTTATAATAATGGTGCGATCCTTGATCCAATAAATGGTATGTAGAAAATGGTAACAAAGCTAGACATGAGGAATACGGTCAGGAGGATGACGGCTCGTTATACTCCTGCGCAGATGCCAGATAGTCAGGTTGATCGATATCTAAATTTAGCCTATACGATCCATTTTCCAGAGCAATTCAAGAATTTGAAATTGACAAAGCCTCTAGTTTTTCTGACCGTTCCGAATGTGGACACATATCAATTTGTTTATCAGAATGGATTAGCTGTGGCTCCTAATGGAGATCCCGTACCTGGCAATATTGTTATTAATCCACCATGCTACTGTCAAGGGTATATTCTTCGGTACTTTCAAGATAAGACGACGTTTTACAATAGATGGCCGAATCTTTCTGTTAATCAGCAGATAAATACGGGAACAGGTGTTTTAAAGACATACACAGGTACTATACCCCCATTTCCTTTCTATCGAGCGCAATTAGATATTTTCGGAAATGTAACAGAACCTTCGGTAATTATTTCAGGCTTTAATGACACAGGATATAATTTTTCTTTATCAGATAGTCCGCAACCTAATAGCAATACAGGGCTTCTAGTTGATACAGCCAATTTTCCCGTAGGATTTGTTAACTACATTACTGGGGCTTATTCTTTTTCTTTGGTTATTCCGAGTGGTACGCCTATTTATGCTGCTGTGGTGCCTTATCAAGCATCGCGACCTGTGGATGTTCTATTCTACAATCAGCAGATTGTTTTCAGGCCATGCCCATTGCAAGTCTATCAAGTGGAATTTCAGATAAGCCAACAGCCTATGGATATGATAGCCGATACTGATGCACCTGAGTTAGATGAATGGTATTTATTTATCTGCGCAATTGCATCTAAGCTCATTTACACAGATTTCCCCGATCCCGAAGGGATGGCCTACTTAATGCCGATTTATCAAGATCAGTTGCAGATGGCACAGCGTAGAAGCTTGAAACAGCTTGGGACACAGCGGGCAGCGACAATTTTCAGTCAGCCAGGGCGACCGCTTGCAACATGGTTCATGGGAACTGAGTATAGCGGGAATTCGGGGTAAAATATGTCATATGATCCTAATATCCCTCAGAGCACATCGAAGAGAGTAATTTCTCAAATGCAAATCAAAGCAAATTATACTTCTATTTTCAATGCTTTTGCCAGAAATCATTCACCACTTGGCAATCCAGATTTGCAAGGTCAACATAATGTGTTGACACTTCGACCACAATCATCAAATCCAACGACGTCAGCAACTCAAATTGCTATTTATAATAAGTTGGTTTCAGGCGTCCCCAATATTTTCTTTAGACCTAGCAGCGATCAAACACCTATCCAACTTACATATCCAACCATTGGCACTTCATCGACTCCGACATATGCAGTAAATCAATATAGTTTCGTCGCGGGACCTTTCGTTGTTTACACAGGTTTTATCACTAATGTTACAGTTCCCACTGTTGTCACGGTTAGTCCTGCTACCACATTGCGTTATGTAGGATTAGGAATTTTCAATTATAGAACAAATTTTCCTTTCTCTTTGGCGGCTGCTGCGGCCACAGGAATTTCAGGATCATCATTTACAATTACCCCTAATTTTGTATCTGGGATTGGTGTTTTTGATGTTTATTATTTAGCCATAGGGAATTAATGATACCTGCACCAAAAGATGAATATGATCCAATAATTCCAGGAGCTAATGATTTTCTTGCTGTTTCTCAAGCAGATTTTCTAAGCAATTTCGGACAGCTTTATAATGCTTTTGTGGCAAATCATGTGGCATTGGACAGTGTTACTTTAACACCAGGCAATCACACAAATATTCAATTGCTCGAACAAGCTCAAGGGCCTGTAACTAATGTCGGTGAGATTTCCTTATATTCAAAGGAAGTTAATTATAATGATAAAATTACTAATGAACTTTATTTGAGATATCAAGGGGGAAATCCTGTAGGTCCAGAAGTTCGATTAACGAATTACCAAATATATTCAAATCCTGTAATCCAACCAGGGCAATTTGGCTTTTTTACATTCTTGCCAGGAGCTTTGATTGTTTATTTTGGTGGAGTTGTTTTTTCTGCTACAGATTCACAAACTTTATATTTAAATCCTTTTATTTGTACAAATATCATGGCATTTAATTTTTGTGTATCGGGAACAAGCCCGAATTTCCCTCCAGATGGAAATTTTTTATCGCAACGACCAGGGTTAATAACTGTTTTTCAAGCTAGAAAAAATAGTTTTATTCCTGGTGTTCTTTATTACTATATAGTTTTAGGTAATACCACATGACATATTCGCCAATTACTCCTCAATCCCAACCTTCGCCAGCAGCTACGCAGGCACAAATTCAAACTAACTTTGCTCAATTTGCAACAATATTTATGCAAAATCATACTCCTTTGAATAATTCAAATCAGGGGAAGCATGAAGATGTTATTATGGAGAATTTGGCAGCCGATCCAGGCGTTATAAATGACCTAGTTTCTCTCTATAACAAAAATGCTCCATCAAAGGCAAGCAGCCAACCACAGTTATTTGCTCAAATATTGAAATTTCTTCCTACACCAAATGATCCTACAGATGCACCAAATATTGGGATGCAATTGACCTACAATACAGTAAATACCGTTGGCCCCAATCAATTTCAAAGCTTCCTGCCTGGTGGATATATTCTTTATTTTGGGACTGTTACGGCAACAGGGACGGTAACCCTTTCACCTGCTCCAAGTGAAATTATTATTGCTATAGCGATGCCAAATAATACGCAAACTAATGGAAATCCGAATACCGTAAGTACTAATGTAAATTTGAATCAATTTCAATTCGATATACTTTCAACCACCGCAAGTGGTGCTTATTCCTTTACCTGGTTAGCTATAGGGAGAGCCTGATATATGACAACACAGCAATTTCTTATAGGTCCGACTAAGGATGGTGTTCGCAAAGACATTAAGCCATGGGCAACACCAGAGGATAGCTTTGATACATTGCTTAATGCCTATCAATTCAGGGGCAGGATCGTTAAAAAGAGTGGCTATAGCCTATTAGGCCAGCTTGCCAATGGAACGCCTGTAATGGGGCTTAAAACGCGCGAGCAGTTTGGTATTAATCTACAAAGTTTGATTGCTTTTGATACGACAACTTCTTATGAATGGAATGGAACTGCTTTTGTTCCATTGCTAATTGCTGGAAGTGCTTCGCAAGAAGTTTGGAGTGGCACTGACCATGACTTTTTCTATACCGCCAATTATGCTAATGCATTTTGGGCAACAAACAACAAACCTGGTTTGCATGGATGGAATTTGACTGCCATAGGCACATTTTCAGGTTCGGCAGGGGTTGGAAATTCGGCAACTGTGAACGTTCTTGCTGCTGGAAATGCCGTTGCTGTCGGGGATCAAGTTTGGTTTATCAATCTTTCTGCTGCCGTTGCTGGTAATGCTGCGGTTTTGGCAACAGTAACGGCCTCGGGAAATCCTTTCACAGTGCAAGCAACAGGATTGAAAGCTTCTTCAACATTTGCTTGGACTAATGGCAATTCTGCAACAGGGATGGTATTAGATGCCTCTCGAAATATCAGTGGACAAGATGGTATCCGATATTATGGCGTCCTCACTAATGGGACAGGGTGGGCCAATTATAATCCTCCTATTGATCCTTTTACTACTCTTGTTGGAGCATTGCTGATATTCCCTTATCGTGGATATCTTGTATTTCTTAGTACAACTGAAGGAAATGATCAAGGTGTTGATACCTATACGAATAGGGCACGTTGGACACAGATCGGAACACCTTATTATTCTGCTCCTCAACCCAATTTTCCAAATTTACAGGGAGTTGATATCAATGCTGCGCGTGATGACCTTTTTGGGCGTGGTGGTGCCAGCGATGCACCTACTAACGAGGCTATTGTTACTGCTGCTTTTATTCGTGATATACTCGTCGTATATTTTACTAGGAGCACTTGGCGTTTACGTTTTGTTAATAATGCGCAAAATCCCTTTGTTTGGGAGCGCGTTAATGTCGAGCTTGGCAGCGACTGTACGGGATCTGCGATACCGTTTGACAAAGGATTGATGGCCATAGGTAATAGAGGAATTTCAATTAGCGACGGAAATGACACGCAAAGATTTGATGAGAAAATCCCTGATGAAATCTTCCAAATCAGGGCGACAAATTTCGGATTTCAAAGAGTGCAGGGTATTAGGACATTTAGGACTAGATTGAATTTTTGGACGATCCCGAGTATTGAAAACCCAGATGGCACTTTCCCTGATAAAGTGCTAGTTTTCAATTACGATACAAAAACATGGGCATTTTTCGACGATTGCTTTACAACATTTGGATATTACTATCCTTCGAGTTCGGGCGAAACTTGGGCAGAATTGACAGATCCATGGTCAACATATAGCTCTCTTTCGTGGAATAGTGGTGTTTCTTCTAGTGGATTTGAGCAGATTGTAGCAGGAAATCAGCAAGGCTATGTATTTTTACTGGAAGAAGAAAATAGTATTAATGCCCCTTCCTTGACGATCTTGGGTTTGACAGCGGCCAATCCAGGAGTATTCACGGTTACAAATAATAACTTGCCTGATGGCACATGGATAACATTGAGTGGCATTGTCGGTACGACAAGTGACGATGGCGTTTCGTTAAATGGAAGAAATTTCAAAATATCAAAGGCTTTGACAACTCAGGCAACCTTCACGATCAGCGAATTTGAATCTATTAATGGTGGAAATGCTGCGGGAGTTACTTATAACAATACAATTGGATTTGTGCCAATAGTTCCTGGATCAGTGCAAATTAATGTAGGTTCACTTGTTTTTAAAGATAGTGATTTGGACGGTGCATTATTTGAAGCTAGCGCATTAGGTCAAGGTCAAATTAATTATGAAACTGGAGCTTTTACATTAAATTTCAATCCATCGATAGGATCTTCGGCAGTATCTATCAGAGTGGTGTCTTATTCGCCTCTTCAGGGATTGGTAATCGTTGCGACAACTGGCGCATATACGCCAAGTAGCGGGCAATTGGCCACAATAAGCAATATAGGCATACAAACGAAGTTCTTTAACTTCTTCCAAAATGCACAGCGTGCCCGACTAAGTGCAATTGACTTCTATATGAATGTGACGAGTGGGGGGCAGTTAACTTGTGACGTGCTAGCAGATTCTAGTGATGTCCCTGTCAATACTCCTTTGAGTGATAATCCACAATCAAATGTTTTGCTTACGACGCTGAACCCATATCAAGTGGGTGGAGGCCCTGAAACAATTTTCAGACTATTTTGTGACTCACAGGCGCAGACATTGCAATTGAGCTTGTACATGACCGATGAACAAATGGCCGTCAATAGTATATCCCAAAGTGATTTTGAATTGCTTAGTATGATTATGAGGATTCGTCCAGGAGGGCGTCTCGTATGACAATTCCTACAAACCCTATGGAAACTTTTTCGCCTTTTCTGCCTTCTACGGTCAATATTCCAGAAGAAGAAGATCGTTTCAAAGTCTTTTTGGTAGATCGTTTTGCTATTCATGCCGATGTGATTAATGATAAGAAGATAGGGGTTTACGTCGAGGAAACATCAACGCTTAACGGTAATAAGCATTGGTATGCAAATACACAAATCACGCGTAATGGATATCAATCTTTTGTCTTTATCAATGGCCTCCCGAATACTGGCGTTTTGGTTATTGATGCCAATAGCGACCCTGCATTCCCGATTGATGATATTCAGCCAGAATTTTTAGCATGGCACATTTGGGGGACATGCAGTAAACCTCCTAGTACAACAGGAGCAGGTGACGCAGATTTTTTTAGTTTTTCTAATCAAGGCGATAGTAGAATATCGTTCACGATGACAGACTTAGTTTTAACTATAACGACCACGGTCGATCTTTCTGCATACTATTGTTTCATTGTATGTGAGTTTATTCGTGCAGGAACTAATGGAATATGATAGATTAAAGAAAAAATTATGAGGTATTTATGGACCCTGCAACGATGATGGCTTTAATGAGTGCACTTTCGGCAATCACTGGAAATTTGACAGGTGAAAAAGGACAACAAGGATCTACCTATAACAAAGGGCAACTTAGCTTAATTGATCAAGCTGTTCAAGGCATAAAAGGGGGAATTGGAGGTCCTAATCAAGATATCACCCAGCAGCAAGGCTATCAGCAAGGAAATCAATTTTTTAATTCTTTATTTAATGACCAAGATTTCTTTAATAAATTCGAAGCACCTGCATTACGTCAATTTGAAGAAATGGGTGGAGAGTTAGGAAATCGCTTCGCTGCTCAAGGATCGGGGGGAAGCACGGGATCGACAGGTTTCCGCAACCAGCTTGCACGTGAAGGGCAAAACTTATCAACGAATTTAGCGGCTCAACGCGGACAAATGCAACAGAATGCAGTTCCACAGATGCTTGGATATGCACAGCAACCTGTGAGCAATTGGATGACACAGATGCAACAGGCTTTGCAACCAACACAAAATACTTATCAAGGTCCTTCTACAGGAATGTTTGGTGGATTGGCTGCTCCATTTGCTCAAGGGGCTGCAACTATTTGGGGAAATCAGGCAGGGCAAAATGCGGGTAATCCAAATGCGGGCGCGCATCCAAGCACAGGGCAAGGTTATGGCGGTGGATGGGATTCTATGTTTAGACAACAAGGGGCATTCTAATGGTTTCAATTCTTCCATCGGAAAGAACACCTTTTGACGTAATATCTAAGGATGTTGGGCGTGCTTTGCAGGGCGTTTTGCCTGGAGCAGTGCAGCAAGGCTATCAGCGTGGTCAAGGTCTTGGGGCTATTGATCAATTGCAACAAGCTATGGAAGCTGCGGGAGGCGATATTAATAAGATTCTTCCCGCACTTGCTAAAGCCTACACAATGAATCCAAGCCTGGAAAGATCGGGACTGGGTCAGCAATATTTGCAACAAGCGGGAGCTGGTCAACAAGCTGCTGGACTTGCTGGAATGGGTGGACAATCTCAGAATACGCAACAACCCCAACAACAACAAAACGCACCCCAGACTCAAGGAATACAAGAAGATTCTATTCCTCCTAAAAGCCAAGGAGAAGTTAAAGAGGCTAAAGATATTGATATAGCTTCTAATAATTTTTTAGCTCAATTAAGACCTGATTTAGTTAATCCTTCTTCCCAATATGGTGCTATAAATTCCTTTGATTCTGCAATTAAAAAGGATTTATCACCAGAAGAAGAAGGTCAAATTCGGCAACAATTATTAGATAAAAAAACTCCTGCGGGTGTAGTTGATAAAATTGTGGATAGGCTTCGTCAAGGTATTCAAAACAAATATCAAGAAGCTCAGGACAAATATGGTTTTGATCAGGATAAATTAAATCAAATTCAGAATAAATGGAAAACATTTACTGGAAATGCAGATGATAGATTAGCCCCAACGTTTACAAAATATCGCCCTGAAGGAGAAATTTTATTCCCTAAAACAGAAGATCTTTTGAAGAGTAAATATTTTCAATATGGTGGTGCTGAATCAACGAATTTGACTCCTGAGCAAATGCATACAAATGCCATGGCTAAATTAGATAATGATATCAAAAGACTTGATGCCTTAGATGCCATTCCTTCGATGCCTCCTATTCATTCATTTGGAGGAGCTAAAGATTATATCGATCAAGTAAAACCAGCCTATAAAGCATTAGCAAAAGAAGGATTTACAGAAGCTTTAAAGGAAGATGCTTTATTAAAAAAAGACATGGGAAATGAAGAATTCCACGAAGTTATTTGGGGAGATCAAACAAATAAAGGTCTACTAAATCAAATTCACAGTCTTAAAGCACCAAAGGAGTTTAAACAAGCTCCCTACCCTCATTATAATAGGAATTTTGAAAAAGAACAAAAAGAATACATGAATAATTTAACAAATACATTGATGAAATTGAAACCAGATGATGATTTGATACTTGCACGAGCAATGGTTCTAGATAATGGTGGGGATATCAAAGATTTCACAAGTTCATTAGATGAAGCTCAAAAGAAAGGATTAAAACTATCGCCTTTACAGCAAAGCCAATTGCAGGAAATACATATTCCTCGAAGGCCTCCATTATGGGAAATTTTTAGTGGGGCTACAGGAGATATAAATCCTTTAGGATTGGTGGGAAATTTGAATTGGAAACCATTTATTAATTATGTTCGAGGTAAAAAATAATGAGCGCGATTATGCAAGCTTTAGGATCTGGATATAATGCAAAACAGATTTTAAGTTATTTATCACAACATAACCCAAAACTTGCTGCTCAAGTGTCTTCGGCTTTAAATGCAGGTCATACGATCGAACATGTATTAAATTTTATTTCCAGAAACGAAAAGAAAATGGGCAAGCTCGCTCCTCAAAAATCGCAAACAGGAAATATTTACAAACAGGCTCAATCAAGTATTCATCCTTCACTAACAGGTATGGCAAAATTTGCAGGAACGGCCGCGCTAGCTGCTGGTGGTGCTTATGCATTATCGAGGGCAGCTCCGCAATTATTTGGGAGAGGTGCGATACCAGGAGCGCAACAAACGGCTGGGCAGATTGGTTTTACCCCCCCCTCGCAACCAGGACCAACATCTCCAGGGATCAGCGTTATACCTAAACCGCCCCAAGCCCCACAATCACAAACAGCGATGCCACAAAATACAGGCACAGCACCAAATTCGGGTTCGGGACCCCTCGGTATGGGAGGTATTTCTCCAGTCCAACAAAACCAGCCCCAAGCAATAAACCAAGCATCACAACCCCCTTTAGGTAATCAAGTTGCGCCAAATATACCACAATCTCAACCAGTTGCGCAACCTCAAGGAATTGTTAATCCTAAGGAATATTTAGAGAGGCGCGGGTTATTAAAAACTGTGAACGATTCATTATCAAGAAAAAATACTCCTGAACAGGTTGCAATTGAGATTGGTATTAAAGGAAATGGAAAATCTTCAATCGATCCTGAATTGCTAGCCAATATTGACGCTTATGCCAAAGAAGCTAAAACAGAACAAGGGCCGATGGTGGAACAGCCAAGCCAGGAATTGTACAAGGGTCAAGAAGCTGAAAGGCAGCCAATAGAAGAGAATATCGTTGTTTCCCCTCAAGGTATAGGAGAAGTTGTTACCTCTAGAAATGGAAAATCTATAATTGAGGTAGATGGCAAAAAACACCAAGTTGAAGACAAGGATTTATTAAAACCTCCGAAAGAGGCTGCTATTGAAGCTTTAGAGTTGATCAAGGGTTTCACTCCAGAAGAGATGCGATCTACTCACCATATGCTTAATGCTTACGATGAAGGGGAAAAGAAAGGTTTTTTTGTATTCCATAATGGAACTGCTTACGTTGTTGATGATATCTCACCCGAAGAATACAAGGAACTTTCGGAAGAAGTTGAAAAAGCAAAAACAACAGGTGAAACTATTATAGGAAAATGGGCATCTGGTGAAGGTTCGCGAGGTGCAGGGTATAATAAAGTTGTTAAAGGTGTTCGCGAAAGAAAAGTAGTTCCTGAATTGAAAAAGAAATTCAGAAAGCTTAAAGTGGGGTATAATCTACTCGCTGAATGGCAAAGGCTTTTAAATGAAAAATAATCTATCTAAGACGGAAATTAAGCATCTCAATAAGCTTTCATGGATGATGGAACTTATCAAAAAAGCTAAGAAGAAAAAGAAATAATTACCTTCTTTTAGTTCCACAAAGAGCGCAGTGTCCTATTCCCTCGTAGTTTTCATATTTGCACTTAGGGTTACCGCATTTCCAAGTATCTGGAAAAAACCCTACGGATATGGATTCGATTGGAACCTCTATTTCCTCAAAGCAATGGGGGCATGAGTGATTTATGTAAATTTCGCCAAAAGCGTTTACTGTGAAAAATAGGAGTATCGCCAAAATGCCTAGCATCTTATAAAACATCCAGTCGTCTTGCTGTCTGCCTTTAACTTCTGTCTTTAGTGACCTGACTTCATTATCCAACCATTCATTTTTGAATACGACCATTATTATTTATCCTTTTTGTTTCTTTCTTCGATAGCGCAAAGTCTCCCATGAAATTCCTTCATTTCCTGTTGAATAGCCCTGAGAATATCAGAAGTTTCTTTGCGATGTTCTTCTGTTTTCTTATCTTGTTGAATGTATAGAGCTATCACAGTTCCGATATTAGCAGCTACTATAGCAAATATTGTCATTACTTCAACGATTCCCATGTTTTTCCCTTTTGGCTTGATCGCCAATGATTATATCACAGATATCAAATGTGATTCCATGCTTTTCTTCTGACAATATTATGAATACAAGACACACTAACTTTATATTTTCTTGCTAATCCCGCTTGAGTTTCTTTGCCTAAATCCCATAACTTTCTTATTTCGAGGATGTCCTCGTTTTTCATCTTATTTACATGATGTAATTCTCCTGGACGTTTATCTTGTCTGTTTTTTTCTTTCATATCATTCATATTGTCAAGATGTGTACCTAAAAAAAGATGATCAGGATTAATACAAGCTCTATTATCACATTTGTGAAGTACATATTTTCCTTTGGGAATATCTCCTTTCCAAACTGTGTAAGCCACCCTATGCACAGCTTTAGAGCCTTCTTTATATGACATTAGTCCATAACCAGACCATATTTTATGACCTTTCCATTCCCAACATCCATTTTGTTTTACAGAGTTTTTTAATAATCTTTGTTCAAGAATTTCATTAAATTGTAACTCATTTGGATTACGAATACACCCGCAACTTTTTGTATGTCCATTTTTAAGGGAATCGCTGCGTTTAGAAACAATATTTCCGCATTCGCAAAGACAATTCCAAAAAAATCTCCGATTCCTTTTTTCATTAAAAGAAATCACTTTCAATCTATTAAATTTTATATTTGATAAATCTTCCATTAAAAAACCCCTTTCATATTCTTAAGTATATTTAAGAGGTGAAAAAAAATCAATATTATTTTGTATTAAAATTATGTTTATGTGTTATCGTAAAATTAAAAATATATTTACAATCGAGGTTATCATGTCAAGTCCTTTTGTAGTTTCACCAATATCCTATGGCGATTTACCACAGGGTGGGGTTTTAACCCCTATGGTGGTAGCGGCTCGCGCTCCTTCCAATACTATCGATATTCAATATACTGCGGGCTATCTATGGCTTGACAGCCTAGATTTATATCAAATTGTCGCTGGAGTACCTGTATACGGAACTGGTAGTTTGTATTATCAGGCTGGCAATAGTTTAGGAAAGCCAAACTGGGTGCTCATAAGCGATCTCGTAGGCCCTGTTGAGGCAGTTGTTGGGACAACTAACCAAATTACCGTTGTCACAAGCGCAGGAACAGCCACAATATCAATTCCATCGGTATTTATTGCCCCTGGTTCTATTGCAGCCACAACTACATTGACGGCAACATTAGGAAATATCACGGCAACTAATGGTAATTTAGTTCTTGGTTCGGCAGGAAATAAACTTGTTATTCATGCCACTACGGCGGCAAGCGATTCTGTGGGTACTACGGCAGCCATGACTTCGGGAGCTGTAACAATCACAAGTACGGCTATCACGGCAGCAAGCAAGATTATCTATTCAAGAGATGTCCTAGGTACTGTAGGGGGAAATGTTGCCATTTCTGCTCAATCCGTGGGATCGGCAACATTGACATCTGACGCAGCTACAGAAACAAGCACATTCAATTATTTAATTATCAATTAATGGGGTGATTAATGTCTACATTTGGAATACCTCAATTAATGCTGCCAGCGGCCGAATTGATTGCCACAATGTCGGGAAGCAGTGTTTTTATTGGAAAACTGCTTCAAACGCCTCTTAAACTTATTTTCGATAATTTAGGCACTGTTCCCGTCGTAATAAGCCTTTCATTTGATGGAGGAGCAACCTTAATCCAATGGAAGACTTTTTCTGCAAGTGAGGGATTGGTTCTCGATGATGACCTATGGACATTTCCAAAAGGAATGTCCATCTATGGAAATGGCGCATCGGGCGACTTTTCTGTGGCTTATACATATGTCAAACAATAGGTTATCATGAGTCAATTACAAAAGCCTGGAAATGGCGGTGGTGGAAGTGGCATACAAACGATAAACGGCGATACTGGTTCGATAACTGGAAGCACGGTAACAATATATGCCGATAATGCTGCAAATAATTCTGGTGCAACTGTAGAGTTTATTAATTCAGGCACAGTTTCAACTCTTGATGTTACAGATTCTAAAAATAATACATTTGTGGGAAAACTAGCGGGAGATCTCACTAGAAGTCCTGTTTTATGTTCAAACAACACATCACTTGGTTACGGATCACTGGCTGTTGCAAATACCACGAATCAATGTACTGCCATTGGTTTTTCCGCACTGTCTAGTCAAACTGGCGGTCAGCATCAAACAGCGGTGGGAACTACATCTCTAGCTAATTCTGTCACATCAAACCAAAATTCGGCTTTAGGAGCTGGTTCAGGAAATTCGAATATAGATGGAAATGATAATTGTTATTTTGGATTCAATGCAGCAGAAATGATGCCGCATGGATCGTCAAATGTACTGATAGGATCTAAAGTTGCTATTAATATTCTTGGAACAGCAAATAATAATACAATAATCGGGTATCAAGCTGGGAATCATTATATTCTTAATGAAAGTTCAAACGTACTTATTTCCAATGCTGGTGTTGCAAGTGAAAATAATGTGATTCGAATTGGTACTCAAGGAACAGGCGCAGGACAGCAAGACGAATGCTTTATTGCGGGTATTACTGGAGTCATAGCAGTAGGTTCGCCTGTAGCAGTATCAAGCACAGGTGAGCTATCTGATCTAGGTTTTGGCACAGCTACGCAGGTTCTTACAAGCAATGGCGCAGGTGTCAGTCCAACATGGCAAGCAGCAGGAGGCGGAGGTTCAGTATCATTATTATTTAGTACTTATCTTTCAGCTACAATTTTAGATGTAACAGGTGATTCTACAGTATATACAATTCCATGGAACACAGCACCAACTAATGTAGGAACTTGTTTAAATACTTCTACAGGTGTTTTTACAGCACCAGCCACAGCAACATATTTATTTACTGGTAATGTGACGATGGTTATTACTAATCCTGCTGAAACTCAAATGTTTGCGTCATTGGTAACTACTGCCAATACATATCAAATGATAACAAATAATGGATATGGAGCAGCAGGAAATGGTATTCTTGGTATTCCCTGGTCAAAACAAGTTAATATGTCTATTGGTGATACTGCTTCAATAACAACTACAGTTACAGGTAGTGTTAGTAAAGATAGCGATGTGGCAGGAACAGTTCTTTATTCATATTGGGAATGCTCACAGCTTTAAACTTTCTAATCAAAGGAGAACATAATCATTATTCTTCATCATTAGGCTCAAAAGATTCCAAGAGATTTTTAAAAAAGCATATTTTTTGATTGAGATAAAACTTTACATTTTCAATATTTGGAGATTCTTCATATGCCTTTTCCCAAAACTCGATTTTTTTTTCTATGTGATCATAAATTTCATTAATTATCTCACTCATCTTCTATCAACTCTAGAATGCTTTCATATGCATCTTTTTGACCTTGCCAATATCCATGGACATAGTTTTGTGGGTTTATGTGGCTATAAACCTGTAAACGATAATCTGCAATTCGAATACTTTGCTCACAAAATACTTGAAGGCTGATTTCAGAACATTTCTCAATTGAAAAAGCCGAAGTAGATAAAATAATTGCAATTGCACTTGCTAAGAAAATTTTCATATGTAAAATCCTTATTAAAATTCCACGTGAGGTTATAGCATGGATAAGGGAAAGAGTAAAGGAAAACCTAAGATTAAAAAGGTTAAGCATAAAGAGGAAGTTGCAAAATCTCCTGAGCCTATAATGAAAACTCATAAATCTGAAGTAAAAAATAAGTAAATTTAAAATTAATGTGGAGTATGTTTTTTATGAATAATAGAATGACAGTTTGGACACAAAACCATAAGGTTATCCAAAGAGTTATTTTTTCTATTTTCATCCAAATGATGAATTCCAAGAATTTCAGGATGTGCATCATATCCACATTTCTCACATTTTTTTATTTTACCTCTAACTTCAAATCGTTTTCTAATACAACTATAAGAAGGTTCCCAAGATTCGATATCTCTTTTTTGGATACATGCACGAGAGCAATATTTTCTGTTTTTAAATCTCTTTGTATCTTCAAATTCTTTACCACAATGCAAACAATTAAATTTTGGAGCAGGTTTTATTTTTGCAATGCTGTAACATTTTATCGAACAATATTTAGATTTATTTATTCTACATTTAATGACAGAATATGTGTTTCCGCATATTTCGCAATTTTTTTTAAAATTTTCAGATTGAGTCAAATTATGACATTTTCTGGAACAAAATTTAGCTTTATCAATTCTATGCAAAGCAACGTAAAATTCTTTTTTACATTCTTGACATTCAATAATTTTTCCATTACGAGGTTTAAACATGCCAATCCTTAAGGGTACAAGTAGAAATACTATAGGAAAAAACATTAAAGAAGAAGAGAAATCTCATCCTAAGAAACAAGCTATAGCAATTGCTTTAAGCGAAGCAAGAAAAAAAGGTGCAAAAATCCCAACAAAAAAAGGTAAATAATCATGAAAAAGAAAGTAACAGCTTCAAAAGTTGAAAAAGAACTTAAGCACCACGAAAAAAAAGATGAGAAAATGGAAAGAGCAATGAAGATGGAAATGAAAAAGAAGAAAAAATAATCATGGAGTATTTATATGCGACATCTAGTTTTATTGTTTTTGGCTATTTCGTTGGTTGGATGCTCAGTGCTTTTAAAAGATGAGAAAGACATTGATAAAGTCCTCGAGGATGTTGTCCACGAGGAATTTATTCAAATTAATTAAGCAGCTTCTTTGTATTGCCAATTTTGAGGCGGTCGTTTGAATCCACATATAAATTCTTTATAGAATGCCTGTTCAGATGCAACCATATGTTGAATAAAGCTTTCATCCCTAGCAACTTCAATAATATTTATTTTTTGTTCATGCTGCTCATTGTATGTCACGTAAAAGCACATATGCGCCCCAGTAACACATAATTGATGCTGCATCTGGGCTTTATACATAGGAGGGATTTCTCCGAACATTAACGAATTCGTGTAGCCTCCTATCATCGGACATTTTATTTCTACTATTAGAGTTTTTGATTTATCGATTCCATCAAGCGAAGCCCCCATCCAGAATAAATCACTATGTTGCGCAACAGTGGGTTCAACAAAAAGCCCTGTCTCTTGGATAAATAATTGACGGGCTATTGGCTCAAGAAGCTGCCCCCTTAGCATGTGATCATTAGGAATTTTAGATGGAATTAGCCTCATTTTCTCCTCCCACAACTTTATGGGAGAAGTATATTTATTTAATCTTAGAATTATGGCAGCATCACTAGCAGTTATCCGATCCTCTCGCCATTCTAACCAATCTTGAGAACCTTGTATTAAATTAACTATTTCCATCTTTAAATCACTCCATTATTATTGTCTTTATTTAATTTAATATTACATTGTAATTTTCTATAATACAAATCGAAAAATTCTTCTGGGATATCAGCTAAATTATCGCTTTTATGGTGAATAAGTAAATATTTTCTAAAATTTTTCTTACCATCAGCATCAACTTGACTTTCTAAAACTGCAATTTCGTGGTGTTGCTGAGCGGATATCTTCTCATATTGTGTGGAATTATCGCAAATAATTTCTGAATTGTCCGAATTTGAGGGTAAATTATCCGAAATATTGACAATATTCGATGACTTAAGAGAAATTTTCTCGCATTCTATGGAAATCTCCCCTGTTTCGGGATTTACTGGCACTTTTTTTGCTCCAGGGATCGAATCAACCTCACTCTCATCGCACCAACCTAAGCCAGAAATACTGAGAGTTACGCGTCGTTTTGCCTTAGTTTCGGCTTTCATAATGGCGTTGGCCTTGGCTTCGCCCTTGAGATTGCCGATATTGACTGCACCTGTGGAAGTATCGGTACGGCCTGTTTTATCGCGGGCATGAGCCTTGACAATATAGAGGTCATCGACAACTTTATCATCCAAAGTTTCTATTGAAACACCATTGAGCTTGCGCAGTTGCTCTGTGCAATTCTTTGTAGCATAGAGGGTAAGCTTGCCATTGAGAAGAATATAGTCAAATGGCTTGGTCAGCGGATTAAGGTTCATCGACTCGCAAACCATCTTGTAATAATTCACGCGTTCGGTGTCGGACAGTTTTGATAGATCGCCCTTGATCATGAGATCTTCGATCTTGGACATATTTTTGTTTGGTTCATCAGGTGATAAAGCTAGTTCTTTTGTCATAATTTCCTTTCCTAAAATGTAAAATTTTGTATGATTCAATTACGGGAACGGACTTGCATACGTTCGTCGTTTTTTCATAGTTCTCCTTTTTAAGGTTTTGGGGGAGAGGTGCGTTGCCTCTCCCTTCTTTCCTCATAGACATCCTTCTCTCAATTGAGAAATTTTATCACTAATATTCCATGACATGACCTCCAATGCGCAGCTCATGTAATGATTATAGTTTTTTGGATGGTTTACATGTTCCTTCAAAAGTCGTTCAGCCTCTTCTAAAGCTTCAATTGTTTTCTGTATGTTATTCAAAAAAAATCCCTCCATGATATGCCTAAAGAATTCATTGAAAGAGAGGAACTATAAAGCTCCTCATGTTTTTGGCGACGTATTTCCTCTATTTCTTCATCTGTATAAATGTCCGTGAAATCGTAGATTCCGACCTTGGCCAACTCATCCCAATCAAGATTAGAGATCCTGTTCATCTGGTTCCTCAAATGCCAAGTATTCATCGAAATCATCTAATAGATATTCCATTTCATTGTCTTCAAGAATTTCATTTAATAAGTCTTCCATATCCACAAAAACCTCCATGTTTTTATGAATCAATCGTAACACAGAGAAACATTTGTAGCAAGAATAAAATGTAACAGTTGAAACATAATTGTGCTTTTTGCTAGTGTCATGCCTTGATATCAACAATTCCAAGGAACTTATGAAACTAAAAGATTATTTATATTTTGAAAAGACTTCAATCACAGATTTTGCAAAAATCGTCGGGATTTCGAGGGTGCATATGAGCGGGATCGCCAATGGATTTAGATATCCAAGCAAAACTTTAATTCGACATATCCAATTGATTAGCAATGGGAAAGTTACAATGAAGGATTTCGAACAGGAGAAAAAAATCGTGTAAATGAAAATATTTATTAGAGAAAAAAAATATCTTGTATGATATCAAAGGCAATACCTCTTCACTTGTCTTACCTTTGATATGTTTGCTAAAAAATAGCGACATTATTCTCATGGAAAGAATAAACCGCAACAGGAAATTAATCTTTATGATGGAATTTACTGATTTCCCGCCTTGCCCTTATTTCATGCAAACACTTCGACATTGTCCTGATGCAGCATTATTATACTGCAAAATCTGGGAAATGAAAAATAATCAATATAAACTTGCTATCAGGAAAGAAAACTTATTCAATATCTTTCTTATTTCACACACCAAATTTAGGAATCGGCTTGTGAAATTAATGGAAGAAGGTTTGCTTTCTTTTGATTCAACTCCTGAATTTTACTATATCGAGCTTGTCGCTTTTGGCGATCTTAATGATGATCAAGATGATGATCATAATGACAATAGCGATGATAGCTATGAATTCTCATAAATACTTAAAAATCTGCAAGAAATGTAGGACAAGGATTAATTCTTATGGCGGTCCAGTATTCGATCTTTTCTGTTTTATCTTCTCAAATCAAAAAAAAGATAACCTTGTTTTCTATGATGATGCCGATAGGGAGACTAAGCGAAGCCTGCTCCCAGTTGTCAAGTTTTTGGAACTCATGGGGGTCGTCCTTACTGGTGAAATGCATGAATGGCAATCTCTTATCAAACTGCATATTATTGAAAAATATGTGGAGGAGAACGGGGTTAAATACATGTGTTGGTGTGGCGACAATTAGGTGGAATTTTAAGAATGAAGCAAGTAATATAAAATGCAAAAGGCCCCGATTTGCCGTCGGGACCTTTTTATACACGTGTGGGTGTATGATGATTGGATGTACTCTCATCATAGCACAACATGCAATAACACGCAATACTCTTATGGGGTGCTATGTCTGATTTTATTATCAAAGACGAAAGTTCAAATCATAAATATAGAACTGAATTACCTAATCTTATTTATGAAATAGGTTTAACTCCTGCACTTATAGGAGTTTACTCAGCTTTGAAAAGAGCTGCTGGCGATAATGGTCAATGTACAAAATCAGAAAAAACACTTTCAAATAAATTATTTATATCAAAAAAGACTCTTCATGGATTAATAGTTCAACTTTGCGAAGTTAATTCATTTCTTGGAAAATCTCTTATAATTTTAACTAATCGATTCTCTGAACATGGTGACAAAGATACAAACGCAATAACCATTGTGGATATTTGGCCTGAAAATTATTCATTTTTTACTAAAGAATCTGTAGGTAGGGTAAATTCTACCCTACCTAGCGTAAATATTACTCAACCTAGGGTAGAATCTGCGCAAGGGGTAGGGCAAAATTTACCCAAGGGTAGGGTAAATTTTACCCATAAAGAAGAACCCTTTAAGAAGAACCCTATTAAGAAGAACTCCTCCTCCTCCAATCCTCCAAAAAAATCGGAGGGGGGGGCGGAGCTAGACAAAAAGATTTTTTTGCTTATTGAAGATTGTCGAAAGAAGGAATTGCCTTTCTCAAGAGGAGCATTGCTTTCAATCTTCAAAGAAACATCAGGATCAGCGTTGGAATTGACATTGAGGAAATTTCAAAAGAGATCCAAAAATCTAAAACCTTTAGATTTGCCTGATGCGTGGCTTAGGAAGAATGCTATCGTAGAGCATGAATTTGAATTACAAAAAAAAGAAGCTGAAGGATTGACATAAAATAAAACTTTAAAATATATGTCCTAGGTATAAGTAAACTTTTTACTATATACCTAGGATTTACATGAACGATTATGATTTTATCAGATACCAAGAGACACCAGAGGATGCTTACACTAAAGCCCTCATAACAATTCGCCAGAATCTTTTTAAGAAAGATGGCACTCCTTCACCTCAACTGCTAACTTTCGGCACGAAAGACCTAAAAACTGGTGGCCAATTTCATGCAATGTCAAATCATGGCGTCACAATCGACGGTGTGAAAAAATATGTCAAAGGCCACAGATGCGACAGCTCAGGCGAGCAAGAGATGATCGAAGCTTTCATTGCCGAGATTGCCAAGCATCGCGGAGATCCCAAAACCCCAAGTGCCTTTAAATCTCCCGCGCCTCGATCAATGGATGAGGTGGCAGACGCGCATGGCCTCCAATTTTGATTTAAACGATCCATATTCAAAGATCTTTGGGGGGGGAGCTACCATCATAGAGACCCCCGACAAAAAATCGAAAATAGAGCTTGTTTTGGATCTCCTGACTTTATCCGAAGCAAACGGCATTTTGAGCCGAAAGCGATTTTACAAAAATGGAAAGCCCAAAGGCGAGCATTGGACGGAGAAAGCTGAGCGGCACAAGATGCAAAAACGGGCGGTATTTTATCACCTAAGCCAGCATCGTGCCAGCCTTTCGCTTCCTTGTACGGTTCGCATGACTCGACTAGCTCCGCGCGAATTGGATGCTGACGACAATTTGCGTATTGCTCTCAAGTGGATAAAAGACGCGATTGCCGAAGTGATTACCCAAGACTTTGTGCCTGGGCGAGCGGATGGCGATAAGCGCATCAAATGGGAATACGACCAAGAGTTTAGCAGCGAATATAAAGTAAAAATTGAAATATGGTGACAAATGGGAACTTCGACAAATGCAAATATTGGATATGGAAGTCCCAGAAGCCACCGAGGGGGAAAAAAGATTGATGCGCATAGCTGCTAAAGAATTCATGCAAGAAATGAAGGATAAAGAATGAGCAGGAATATTTCGACATTGCTAATGCAAGGATTTCTGGCAAATAAAAAGAAGGGTTTCCAAAAATGGAAACCCCGTCAAATTCGGATAACACAAGTTTACGAGACTTGTGCGATATTGAATCACTTGTAACTTCAATATACAATTCGAACGTAAAAAAAGCAATTAATTATTTTTACAAATATTCATTACGAGCAAGTTGACTGTTTCTTTAAGCTCGGCAATTTCTTTTTTCAATGCACCTATCTCCGCGAATTGCTTCTTTCTAACGCGATTGCAGGACTCCTTCACTTCCGCGAAATCCGCCTTCAATGTCGAAATGCCATCATCTTCAAAGAAATCTAATTGCACTACTTTAGGCATTTTTATCAAATCCCATCATTTTATCTAATTCTTTCTGCGCTTCCTCTTCCGTATCATATAGACCAGAAATTTCTTCTTCTTCACTATTAATATCCCAATAACTAATTATAAATTTTCCAATTGAGAATTCGGTAATAGAAAATTCTTGAATTAAATCTAGGTTTAAATATGTTCCATCTTTTAATCTTAACATGTATCTCCTATAATTGATAAATTCTTGAAAAGAATAGCAAAATCATTTCCACACTTCCATATAAATGAATTATTTTATATAAGTTAAATTTTATACTATATAGGTATTATGACTGATAAACCAAAGCCATTCATAGGGCGACCTTCACAATATGATCTCAAGGCGATTGCTAAGGATCTAGTTGAATGGTCACAATATCCTGACTCTCTTAAATTCACAATGTTTTCAGCTCCACGCATGTTAAATTTGCAAAGATTTTCGGAGTGGGCAGACAAAGATGAAGATTTTGCGGAAGCCTACGAACTCGCTAAGCAATTTTTGGATATAAATAGATTCAAAGCAGCTGCTCAAGAGATCATGCCAGAAACATGGTACTCCAAGAATGAACGCATCTATGATCCTCTTCACGATAGTCATTACCGCAAAGAGAAGAAGTATGAATCTGATCTGCGCAAAGAAGAAGAGAAACAACAAAATATTACGATTAACCTTACAGACTATTCTAAGATTAAATCTTGATTGTTCATAGTCGTTGTGGTATACTTATATGAAAAAGGATAACCATGACTTCTTCTGACAAAATAATTGAAAGAAATAGAAAAAATGCTGCTGCAAAATTTATTGATATGACTGGATGGGTATTTGATCGTTTAACTGTCATAGAAAGAGTTTTTAAGAAGCCAAAATATACTCACTGGCTCTGCAAATGTATTTGTGGTAAGGAATCTATTGTTGATGCAAGACATTTAAGAGGTAGAAAAATATTAAGCTGTGGGTGTTTGGTTTTAGAAATTAATTCACAGAGAATGAAAGAAAATAATATTGGCATCACAAAACATGGATTAACAGATCACCCATTGAGAGCTATCCGAAAAGCAATGTTGCATAGATGCTACAATGAAAAAAATAAATTCTATAAAAATTATGGTGGAAGAGGTATTACAGTTTGCGATGATTGGAAAAATTCATTAGAATCATTTTATGAATGGGCTATATCTTCAGGATGGGTAAAAGGCTTGTCAATTGACCGTAAAGATAATGAAGATCATTATAATCCTGATAATTGTGAATGGATAACCGTATCGAAAAATAGTAGTAAAAATTGTATTTTAGGAAAATTAGCAAAGGCTAAATGTGAAAGAAATAACTGTTCCTCATAATTTTACTCCTAGAGATTATCAATTAGATTTTCTTAAAGCTATGGATTCAGGAATTAAGAGAGCTGTATTAGTTTGGCATCGAAGATCTGGGAAAGATTTAACTACATTTAATTGGGTTATTAAAAAACTCATTTCTGAACCATCTATTTGTTATTATATATTTCCCGCATATAGTCAGGCAAAAAAAGCTATTTGGGATTCTAAAGATATCACTGGACGCCCTTTTCTTGATTATATTCCTAAAGAACTCATTGCATCCAAGCATCAACAAGAAATGAAAGTTTGTCTAATTAATGGCTCAATATTTCAGCTTGTTGGTAGTGATAATATTGATAGCATTATGGGAACCAATCCTAAAATCGTAGTATTCTCCGAATATGCTATGCAATCACCTCAAGCCTGGGATTATATTAGGCCAATTTTAAGGACTAATAAGGGTGTGGTAATATTTATTTCAACCCCTCGAGGAAAAAATCATTTTTATGATTTATATAATAATGTGAGGGGTTCTGAAGATTGGTATACGAGTATATGTTCAATTAAAGATACTGGGGTTTTAACCGAAGAAGATATTGAACAAGAACGCAAAGAAGGAATGAGCGATGAGCTTATTCAACAGGAATATTATGTTTCATTCTCAAGAGGAGTAGAAGGATCATATTATGGTAGACTTATTGAAAAAGCCCGTGAAGAGGGACGCATTTGTAATGTACCTTATGATACCCGTTCTCCTGTGCATACTGCTTTTGATATTGGGTTCGGTGATAATACTTCAATTACCTTCTGGCAAGAAGTCGGAGGCGAATTGCGAATCATCGATTTTTACGAAAACCAAGGCGAAGGAATAAATCATTATGTTAAGCATCTTCAAAACAAGCCTTATGTCTATGGAACACATTACATGCCTCATGATGCTGGATCTGGTTCTATACAAACAGGCAGAACCCTTCAGGACGTTGCTTATGACCAAGGACTCAAGACGACAGTTTTGGAGCGCGAGATTGATATCTCAATTGGTATTGAAGCCGTCCGTGCAATGCTATCAATTGCCTATATCGACCAGACAAAATGCTTGCATCTAATCAAGTGCCTCGAAAACTATCACAAGAAGTTCAATGAAAAGACTCAAAGTTATAGCGAGACACCTCTTCATGACTGGACGAGCCATGCGGCAGATAGCGCACGCTATATGGCAAATGCACGAATTCAATATGGTCGCGGACCTGGCTCTATGACCAAAGATAAACTCGATAAAATCAAAATGCAGGCAGGTGTCTATAAGCCTCCTGCAATATCTCGTCCAATGCCTAATCAATCCCCATTTATGCGATAATATGTGTAAATAAATTCCTTTTTATTTTAAATTTCCTTAGACTATTGTATCATATGTAACATAAGGAAAATATATGCTAGCACTTATTGCCTTGATAATGATTTCATTGACCTCTTGGATTGCTTATAGAATGCTTCGATGGGAAAAAGAGATTGATGCTAAGGAAGAGCAAAAAGAAGAAAAAATAGATCGGAAAATAGAATAGCCTATGGATTTCTTCAGCAAATGCAATACTAAAGAAGAGGCGAAAGCCACATTCAAGCGTTTGTGCAAATGCTTTCATCCTGATAAAGGCGGTGAAGAAGCCTTGATGATTGAATTGAAGAGCCAATATGATACATGGAAACCGTCATATGAGGCGCAAGGTTATAAATTCAATTTCGTTAGGAACTCAACATTATCATTGGATGATGTCTATGAGAAGAAGATCAATGAATTGAATGGTTTGGTCTATCATTTAAGGAATGAATTGGATGCTCTGCGCTCTAGCAATGGATTCAATAATGAAAGATTGCAAGCTGAAGTTCGTGCTAAATATTACTTTCAAGATGAAGCAAGGAAACAGCAAGATTATTGTGACAATCTCAATGTCCAGCTTGAAGAGAAGAAGCAGGAGCTGATTCAAGAGCGCGAAAGGCATAAGAATAGATCCTTGGCTGACAAAATAAAGACGATATTTGGCTATGAGTGATCTACCAATTGAATGCGAAGTATGCAAGAAACCACATGATTTTTCTAAGGCATGTTCGGGATCGTGTGGCACATGTGGTAAGCAATGGATGTGTGAACCATGTTGTTACATTCATGAATGCATTCCTGGTAAGCGTAGGCAATAGAGAATCATAACCAATCCAGCATGGATAGTGAATTTAAGGCAGACCTTTGGAAAAACATGAACGCGAACTCGGTAGTAATAAGTGCCATGATCTGGCTGTGGGTTCGAGTCCCTCCGCCTATTTGCTTTAAGAATTAAGACTCCTTTAGGTCGAATAGGTTCTCAGGTGAGATAAAGCAGGTTCAACTCCTGCCGCGTTCAATCAATAACATTACAACTAGGGTAAACAATGGAAAAAAAAGATTTTAAAGAAACTTTAGAGTTACTTGGAAAAATGTTCGATATAAGAAAAGACTTCGAAAAGATTCAAGAAAAAGCACAAAAAGAAATTAAAGAAAAAGATGATGAATATGAAGCTTCTGATTTAGCTCAAGAATTACAAAGAGATTATGAATCTATTATGGAATGGGCTTTCGGGAAAGAATTTCAAAGTAGAAGTCGAGAAGAATCTTTAAACAAGTGGAAAAAAAGCCATCCTAATTTAAAGCCACCAAGAGTCTTGTTTTGTGATGATATATCACCTGATTATGTAACAATGATAGCAATGATAGATATAATCCCTTTATATGATCAATGGAAGAAATCAAAAATATGAAAATAGACCACAATTTATTGAGTCTGATAAAACAAGATTACGCGCTTCATAGGCATATTTCTGTGCCATATCTTCAACGCAAGTGGAAGATTGGGGCGGAATTGGCGACTGTGATTGTGAAGCATTTGACGGGAGGAATGAAGAAATGAATTTGGAGGATATTCCTATATATCGTAGAGCCGAATATATTAAAACTTGTGATCTCTGCGGGTTGAATCAAATGATATTGGCTCAACGAGATAATTCTCCAGAATATGAATATGAAATATATCTCCATTGCCAATGCGGAAACTATATTGAATTTATTTTACCTGTGAATTGAAATGAATAGCCGAACAAGAAAGACACAATTCATGCGATATAAGCGTAAGATGACGGCAAAAGGCTACTGCTTTCCTAAGTGGAAGCTAGAAAACAGAAGATCGCCTTATAAATGGACTAATCTAAGTCCTAGTTTGTTTGAAGAAGCATGGATGATTGATATGGGGTTTGCATGAATTGGATAAAAATCGAAGATAGATTGCCTAAAAAAGGTGAATCTGTTGGATATACATATGATGGAAAATCAATTAGGCGCGATGTTTATTATCTCGGTTTTAATGGCACATGGGAAAGCGAAAATTCAGCAGGATGGTATATTACTGAAATAAACATAACGCATTGGCTGCCTATGCCAGAAGCACCGAATGATGAACTTAATGCCCTTAATAAGGAATTGCAAGAAGACTATGATAATATGGTTAATAGTATGTGGAGACCTACGCCACAAGGATTAATATCAGAATGGGGTGGGACAGCAAGATGCATCACTTCGGATGGAAGAAATGTAAATATGGCAGAAGAATTAACCAGACTTGAAAATGAAAAAACTATATAATCTTTCAATTATAAACTTGGTAAAATAATGAAAAAATATATTAACTATTTTCTTTTTATATGGGTAATGTATTTTACTTATAACAATGAAGAATTTATTAAAAAGTTAAATTCATTGCCTTTGAAATCATCATCTGAAGCAAAAATACAGTTTAGCACTCATTTTAGACCTAACTATATTTTGTATTGGCAGGATTAAAACTATATAATCTTTGGATTTATATGTTGATAAAATTAAAATACCCTATCTCAAAGTATACGACAAAGACCAACTAACAAACATAATTAACATTATCAGACGTGAAAACAAATGAAATATAAGCCATGTTGCGGAAAAAGATGTATGGTTGCAGGATGCAAGACAAAAGAACAAGGTGCTTGCTATTGTATTTGCAGAATACACGATAAAATAATCGATCTTGAAAGTATAATTGAAGGTCAAACTCTTTATGACGGTATTGGGATGCAATATATACCAGATGATCAATTTAGACAGGAAGTTTTAGACTCATGGTCAGAAGAGAAAAAAGAGAATTTAAGACTATTTAAATTAGAAGCTCCTAATCTAATATTGAAATTTAAAGAAAAACTTAAAGAATTTGAAATAGAAGAATAATCAGGCAAGCAGCGATAAAATATGTCAATAAAACAAGAAAAACCTTTAATTTATGCATGCGACAAATGCAAATGTGAAATGTTTGGTGGCTTTAATCCTACAGGATTTTGCTTTGATCATGGTGGATTTAAGGGTGAGTTATGTCGCCCATGTTATGAGGATTTTTGGAAGCAATTTAAGCTAATAGAAGAAGAATTTGTTGATAAATGGATTAAGGATTAAAGAAAATGAACTGGTTTAGCGTTGAAGAGAAAGACAAGTTGTCTGAATCAATGGATGATGTTCTTTTTACTAATGGTAAGGAACTTTATAGGGGATATAGATTTGCTTCTTTTGAAAATACTGTTGAAGGTTGGTATTGCGATCATGGATATTCAATAGATAATGTGACCCATTGGATGCCATTGCCAGAGTTGCCAAATGACTGAACCTGATTTTGCATTTGGTAAATTACTTGGTGTTAACGAACAAATACATGGTGATAATCATACATTAATTATTGCCATCGAAAGATTGATGTGTTGCATGAAAGAAACTAATAAGATTCACAATATGACTTGTGAATTCTTCAGATTGGATTTCAGACCTCAAACTTTGAATGAGGAGCTCTGTAGAAGATTTCCGTTGGGAGCTTTAGTTTTAGACTTAAAATGGGGTTCTAAAGCGGAATTATCAAAGAAAACTCATGCATGAAATCAACTGGATATTTGCAACTTGGACTATATTCACAAGCCATATTTTGTTCATTCTCTGTTATGTTAAACTTATATGGTTTTTTTAATTGGAAGAAAAAGGATATTAAATAAAAATGGATTTAAAGATTGTATTGAAAAATATCAATAATTTGACAAATAAAGAGAAAGTTGCGTTCATTGAAACCCTTCTTGGAGTTTCTGTAACAATGTCTCAATTTCTCATCAGGATGCAGGAAATTGTTCCATTTCCTTTCCCTGCGGAAATCCATTACATGATTCTTATTTCCATGACGAATATTAATTCATTGTCTAATGATGAAGGAGTAGGGGATATTATCGATTATTCACTTAAAATAGATGATTATGAATGTAAATTGATAGCAATATTGAAACAGCTTAATGAAATTTATAAGGATGAATTGAATGATTTTATCAGCGGAGATATATTTTAATTATGATTATTGATTGCGTTGCAGATTTACATGGCCATTACCCAATACTCGAAGGTGGCGATCTTCTTATTGTTGCTGGGGATTTGACGCGTAGGGATTCATCCGATGAATGGGCTGAATATTTTCTTTGGCAAGGTGATCAAAACTATAAAAAGATTATTTTCATAGCTGGCAATCATGATAATGCGTTGGAGAAAAACGATATGGCTTTTTATTCTCCTGAGCATAAAGTTGATTACCTCTGCGATTCAGGAACAGAATTTTGTGGTAAGGATTCTAAGGGTAATTCTTGTACCATGAAAATATGGGGCAGTCCTTGGACAGCACAATTTCCTGGTATTAATCCAAAATGCTGCGCATTTACTATGCCTTTTGGCTGCGATACCGAAGATCATTTAGCTGATATGTGGGCATTGATTCCTGATGATATTGATATTTTGATTACTCATTCGCCCCCATATGGGATATTAGATAAGGTCAAGTTAGAAGGACAATTTAAACTTTCAGAACCACCATTGCAGATGTATGAACATGTGGGAAGCAAATCTCTTTATAATTGGTTGAAGTATGTGGGGCGCCCCAAGCTTCATGTTTTTGGACATATCCATGAGGCATATGGACAAGTAGAAGTTTTCCCGACATATGATGACAAGATGATGATTTCAATTAATGCCAGCCATGTAAACGAGCGATACCAGCCTGTTAATAAACCTATACGAGTTATACTTTGAATAAAGAAGATTTAGTTATTTTTGGAGAACATGAGCCTGATACAATAGCTCAAATGCACAAGGTTATTGAACATGAAGAATCACCGAATTTCGCTGTCCTTTGTGCCGATGGGCATCTTGGGTATTCTGTTCCTGTTGGAGGTGTTATTTCTTACGAGGGAAAGATATGCGTTAACGGTGTGGGATTTGACATTGCTTGTGGCAATAAAGCTGTTATGGTGGATTGTTCTGCTAGCGAAATTAAAGGTAATATCTACAGGACGATGAATGAAATTCAAAGCAAGATCAGCTTTGGAGTAGGAAGACGTAATCAAGAGAAGGTGGAACATGAATTATTTGATGATCCTATTTGGGATTCAATTGATATCCTTAAATCTCTTAAATCTAAAGCTTATGAACAACTTGGAACGGTGGGATCTGGGAATCATTATGTTGATGTCTTTACTGATGAACTTAACCGCGTTTGGATTGGGGTACATTTTGGTTCACGAGGTCTAGGACATAGTATTTGCACACATTTTATAAAAAAAGCAGGAGGAAAAGATGGAGTACACGCGATCCCAATCATACTTAGCGAAGATTCTGACCTCGGACAACAATATCTTAAATGCATGGAACTCGCTGGTAGATACGCTTATGCAGGGAGAGATTGGGTTTGTAGCCGCGTCGCTCAAATCCTCAGAGGAAACATCCTTGACGAAGTTCATAATCATCATAACTTTGCATGGCGAGAGAGACATTTTGATAAAGATCTTTGGGTTGTCAGAAAAGGCGCAACCCCTGCTTTCCCAGGCCAAAGAGGGTTTGTTGGCGGTTCTATGGGAGATATTTCAGTCATCTTGGAAGGTGTGGACTGCGGATGTACAAATGAACAGCAGATGTCAAGCCTCTATTCAACGGTGCATGGCGCGGGCCGTTTGCTTGGAAGAACTCAAGCCAAGGGAAAAACCTGTCGAAAAACAGGGAAGCAACTTACTAAAGGAATCGTTAACCGAGACGAACATGAAGCCTGGATACGGAATGCCAATGTGGAATTACGTGGTGGAGACTTAGACGAGTCCCCCTATGCTTACAAACGCATCGAGCAAATCTTAGATGCACATAAAGAAACAATAAAGATTTTACATGTCTTAAAACCAATTGGCGTCTGTATGGCCGATCCAAAACGCGATTTTGACCCTTATAAGGATTGATTAATATGGATTGCGATAAAATTGAAATAAGTCACCAAGATTTGATGGATCTCATTTACTGGGCTAGGCGATATTGCGATAGGCGTTCAACTTATGCCCCTAGTAGTTTCAATGCAGTTTATCAAAGAGTCAGAAGCAAATATCCTGATATTGTGCGTTGTGATGACAAATTTGATCCGACCTTGATGGATGAGGGGGCTTATTGGCCTTATGCTCAGGATGGTATGTTTAACAAAGAAACTGGGGGATTTGATGCAAGAAAACCCTGATATGTTCAGAATTAGATGTCGTTCCTTTCAATCAATTCTAGATAATTTGGTTGAAGGAATGAAGCAAGTTTATAAAGAAGCACCTTCTGAATTGACAACATCTGAGGAAATAAGTAATTGGGCTGGGCAGCATGTGAAATTAACAGAGGAAAAAGATGATTCATCAACTTAATCCTCCAATTCCTGTTGTTACTCCAAAAGGAAAGGCACTCGCCCATGTTTTAATCGACCAAGGGATTGAATATGATTTGCTTTGGGTGGTATTTCAAGATATTGGTGGCGAATGCTGGACGTGGGCTAATAAGGACATTCGAGCACAAAAGAATATCACAGCAGGTCGCGAATATATATCGCCTTTCTATAATCCAAATGATGTCACTTTTAAAAAGAAAGAATAAAATTATCTATATACTCTAAATAAAATCCTTGATACTGTAGATTTAAAAATAAATCTATAGGTTTTCGATGACGAGCGGACAATTAGAAAGGTCCCAAGTTGTACCCAATGTGTACCAACAATACTACAAAGATGGCGACCGTGGAATTGTCCAAGAGGCAGATTCGCGTTACATGCAAAATCTTTCTGCCTGGCAACTTCATTTCTATGAACAATGTATTGATAGAAAAGTCTACCTTGGCGATCAGCGTTATCTAAATCAATATACAGGTTTAAGTTACGAGCATCAAAAATGGGTGTTCAATAATTCAATGCCTGTCGCGAATATGGTATGTGGCCGTCAAAGGCAGCATCGTAAAGCTTCGCAAATGGTCCCCGTTCATGGCAGTAGCAGCCGAACTGCCAGTCAAGCCACCAAAGTCATTCAATCAGCCTATAGTCTCGATGATACATATAATACGATAAGCCAATGTTTTAAGGAGGGTTCGGTTATCACTGGACTATCTTTGATGCACTCGTGGATAGACTATAGAGCCGATCCGATCTGTGGCGATTTGCGGACGGAGATGTTGAGCAGTGACATGATAATGATGGATGCGTTTTGGAGGGACATGTCATTGACTGACTGTCAGTTTATACGCACTCGTAAGTATCTGTGGAAGGAGCATGTAAAGCAGCTGATACCCGAACGCGCAGCCGATATCGATATGCTCAATGATCAGGCTTATTTCGATACTAAATTTACTTTCATGCCGCAGCAATACAATATTCGTAGAAAGGGTTTCCTTGCTTGGGATGAATATTGGTATCAAGCAGAACGCATGGGGACTTTTATTGTTGATCCTGAGACATATGAAAGCACGGAAGTTGATTTCAATAAAGAGGAAATGGATAGGCTTAAACATCAGTATCCAAAGATCGTTATTGTCAAAGAAAAGGTGCCCACTGTTCATCTTGCAATTATTATTAATGGTGTTTGTTTTTATGATGGGCCAAACCCTCTTGGCGTTGATATGTATCCCTTTACGCCTTTTGTTGGGTATCACGATTTAGCAAATAATAATTATAGCTTTCGCTATCAAGGAATTATTAGAAATATTCGCGATTCGCAATATCTTTTGAATTACAGGACACAACTAGAGAGCGATTTGCTCGCCGCTCAATTTTCTGGGGTTGATGTTGAGGAAGATGCATTGATCGATGATAGCGATGCCTTTAAAGTGGGACCAGGAAAGGTTCGTTATTTGAAAAAGGGTCGACTAAATGCTATTGTGGATAAGCCAGGTGCAAATATCAATCCTGCGCAATTTGAAGTAACGTCGAGGTATAAAGAGAATGTCCAATCACTTGCAGGAGTTACGCCAGAACTATTGGGACAGGCGCAAGATAGTGATGTGGGTATTACGGAGCAGTTACGGCAAGGTGCGGCTCTTACGACACTCCAAGAGTTATTCGACAATCTTGACCTTAGTCAACGTAACGCAACTAGATTGCATTGGGCAATTATCCAGAAAAACTATACCCTTGGTAAAGTTCGTAGGATGCTCCAAGAGGAGCCTACGAATGAATTCCGTGACAAATCTTTCCAAAAATATGACGCTGTCGTTACAAACGCGCAACTTACTACGACTACTCGTCAATTAGCATTTGCACAGAAATACCAGCTTTGGAAAGATGGCTTGCCTATTCCAGTGGATCAGCTTCTTAGTGATGTGGATATTCAGGATAAGGACAAACTTATCGAAGCAATTCAGAAGCAGCAGCAAGCGCAAGAGCAGCAACAGCAACAAATGGCACAGCTTCAGATGGAGAATCAGCGCATTGTCAACGAGAGCCTCCAATCTAAAGCAATGAGTGATCGCGCCCTCGGACAAGAACGCATTCAGAAAGGTCACCTTGAGCAATTCCAGATAGCTACAGCGCACAATAAATCCAAGCATGAGCTTGCATCTGCGCATCTCGATGAGATCAAGGCAGCAAAAGAGGTCGAGTCAATGGGTATTGATAATTTTGTAAAGGTTTTTCAGTTGATAGAAAATATTACAAAACGACAAGATGAAAAAGAAATAGCAATGTCAGAATTAAAACAAAATGGAGTTAGCAATGGGACACAGCCATAAGAATACATCAATGGGTGGTGGGCATAAGAAAGGGAATACTGGTGCTGATTATGTAGGCATCAAGGAAAACCATGATCCTAAGCCGCCAGAAGGTGCAAGCAATAGTTATGAGAAAGTGAGAAAGGAAATCGATCGAAAAGACGATCGCGCACTTGCTCATAAGCCATATACTCGCGAAAAGATGAATAACAAGTAAATTTGCGCCGTGGCTGCGTGCTAAGAGAATGTATTCTCAAGCCACAATTGTTTACTAATTATTATTTAAGGATTGAAAATGGCTGCTAAATCAACGCCTAAAATGGCTCCAAAGAAATTGATTGATCAAACAAAACATATGTCAATCAAAGAAAAAGCAGAACATTTAAAAGCTCATAAAGAAAAAGCAGCAATGAAAAAGGCTTCTAAAAGTGGTTATTTTGGTATGTAAAATGGAATTATCAAAAGATGATTTGTTTTTAATTTTGCAAAGATATAATGATCATTATAGAGATGATTTAAATAAAACAATTAGATTCATAGATAAAATTTTTGATGAATTTCACCGTGAAGAATGTTATTCAAAAAATGTTATCAAATATGATAAGGAATTAAATAATGCCAACAACAGATTTCCATAAAGTCCTTGAAGCCCTAGAAAAAGCATATAAAAAATGAAATGGATATGTATTATTGATGAACTTCCTTCAAAAGACGGACAATATTTAGTAACAAATAATCCTGGATGTAAAATTCAAGCCTTAGCTGAATATGATGGTTATGGATTTACTATTGATGAAAATTATGTTGAAGTTAATTTTTGGAAACCTATTGACCATCAAGATAAAAAATATGGTAAACAAAAATGAACAAATTTCAAGAAAAAGATGACAATGATTTAGAATCAATTTGTCCTTGTTGTAGAATGGAATGTAAATATTGCGAAGAAAAAGAATCTCGTAGGAAATTTATTCATAGAATGGTAACAGATAACAAAAATGATAATGATCCCCCCAAAGATAAAGAAACTTAGGTCAAAATGACTAGCGACGAAGCACTAAGAATTTTAAATAAAATTACTGAAATTCATAATTTCCTGAAAAAAAGGATCAACTATGTCAAGAATTAAAATTATACAAGAGGCTATGAAGCCGACTGTGCCAAAGAATAAAAACCTCAACGAAACGGAACCACGTTTCCGCGCACCAGGGGGCAAGCCTCCATTGCAATTAGAGAAAAGCTATAATCGTCACGGTGGAAAGAACGAATTAGAACCAAAGACTAAAGGTTGAAAAAAGACTGGTAGATTAATGTAACATGTGTTACATTACGTGACATGTCTTTACAATATAATCTACAATCAAAAGGAATTTAAAATGGCTAATGTAAGAAAAACTATAAGAAAAATTAATATGATAAATAGAGATGAGAGAAAAACTGATCCAAAATTAAAACATCCAAAACATCTAGAGATACAAAAAAAATTTAGCAAATCAAATAAAGGTATGGTCAGAAATGAAGCTAAAATAGTAAAGAAACATAATGCTGTTAAAAAAGAAATAAAAGAAATAAAAAAAAGTTCACCTGAGCAATTGGTAAAAAAATATGGACATTCAATGAAGCATTCAAAAGAAGACATGCACAAAGCAGCAAAACATATGAAGGCACATGGTGGCTGATAAAACGACAATAAGTGAATTTCCTAAGCAATTAGTAAAATATTTTACATGCAAATTGCTGCATGATAAAGTAGGTACTTGGGATGGAACTTATTATTACGATGAAGAAAATTGTCAGTTCATTCCGAATATAAAATATAAATGTAAAATATGTGATAAAGATGGCGAGAACTAATGATTTCAACTTCCAGGAAGCAGCTTGTAAGGTCTATTCCATTTTGCTAGAAATGCCTAGCTCAAGGGATTCCGATAGAGTGCTTCTATCCAAGATCTGGAGCAATGAAAAGGATCAGATTGAGCAGGATAAAGGCTTTCTTGAAATGTTCGAGAATGGCCTTCTTTCCAACCCTGAGACTATTTGCCGTATGCGTCGCAAACTGCAAGAAGTTCATCCATCTCTCAGAGGCGAGAAATGGGAATCAAGGCATAATGTAGAAGGCAATATTTGCCAGCAATTGACTTTTTTTGATAGGTGGTAAAATGACAATGATCCCCCCAAAGATAAAAAAACTTCCAGGACTGCGTAAGCCTCAATCTGGCTATATCAAAGACCCACAGCAAGGGTCAGCACATAGCAATCGCTCGCTCTATTTGGGTGGGGCAAAGATGGTTCGCTAATGGATGAAACTGAATCAATTCAAACACTAATCGAATATTTTGAAATGAATGATGGTGAAATATTCGGTATTCAACAAGTTGATCCTCATACTCAAGAAGTCTACGATCAAATTGTAATAGAAAGGCATATTGCAATTGATATAGCTAAATATATTCTTGAAACGTTTGGTGAAAATGTCTAGTATATTTGAAAATGAAATGAATGTTTATATTAGAAATGTTGAAGAAGGATATGAAAGATTTCAGTCCTCCCCAGTTCGCGATCCCATATTCATCGAAGAAATCAAGAAACTTTTCCCTCAACAAAATAATCCTCAATCTTCTCCAACTTATCCGCACAATACTTCCGCAGCATAGCTACATACTTTTTATCAAATTGATGTGGATTATTTATGATGAAATTCAACGTTTCTTTATTTGGAATGCACCATTCGAAGATAACTTTTCCGCCGTCTTCAACACTCCATAAATAGTGGTCATGTCCTTGATATGGACTTGGGCGTGTTCTACGACATTGTGGATAGATGCGCATTGCATTTTGCGCATACGGTTCTTTCTGAACCCAGATATGTATATAATATTTTCCTCTTGTCCCGCGTTCATATTCTTTCTGAACGCATTCCTCAATAATATCCTTTAACTTATCCATAATAGCAGGCATTGTCTCGCCAATTTCCTGTCTATCGGTCATTTTTCGGGCTTTCTCCATGAGTTGCCCGTAAGTCAAATCACTATTCTTTACCATCTTTCTCAACTTTTTTATTGATATATATTTAAAATTTTATATATACCTGATTTTAGTTAAGTGTCAAAGACAAATTTGACATTAGGCGCAACCGAGATATTCGCCAATCTCAAAGGAAATACATGAGTCAAACAGAGCAAGCCCAAAATCCTGACGTGGCTGACCAGGCTGTAGATACGCATGACAAGAAGACTCCGCAAGAGAGTTTTGCAGAGCTTCGAAAGGCTAAAGAGGATCTTGAAAAGCAACTTTGGCAAGCACAGAAAGAAAGGGAAATGTACGAAAAGCAAATGCAGATGCAAGCGCAGTATCAGCAAAAGCTGAACGTACCTGAACCTGAAGAAGAAGAATATGATTATAGGCAGCTAGAGCAACAAGAGTTCCCTGACGGGAAAAACATTGCTAAGGCTTTCAACCAATTCAACAAGAAGCTTACCGAAAAGGATAAGCGACTTGCTGAAGCTAATCAAAAACTTCAAGTGCTGGAAACTGCCACAGAATTTGCCGACTTCAAGACGATCGTCACGCCTGAAAACATCGAAAGATTTATCAGAAACGACGAAGACAACCAAGAAGCCGTACAAAAGGCTGCCAATCCTTTGAGAAAGGTGTATTCACTTATCAAAAAAGAATTAGAGAGACAAGAGTTGAAAGATTTCAAAGCTAAGTCGTCCGTATCTCAAGAGCAAAAGCGTGTCGATGAAAAGGAACATAAGCCTAAGTTGGGAAGTTTAGGGGTTCGCTCCGAGGCTGTATCTGCTGCGGCTGCAATGTCTAATTCAAAGATGAGCAAGCAAGAGAA
>QGNH01001326.1_pt1 | contig 38707 bp, 65 predicted proteins | sample 1735481 | NCBI WGS metagenome assembly QGNH01 (sample SAMN09239004, study PRJNA386568) | Viral metagenome, whole genome shotgun sequencing project. | reverse complement strand
AAATTGCCAGTGCCGAAGCAGTTGATCAGCATTATGGACTGGCTGCCTGATCAACGAGCAGGTTAAACTTTGGATGGGAATTGCCTGCTATAAACCTCTTCTGAATAACTGGGAACTCTTGTATAATGTTACCAAACGGAACAGGATGGTTACAAATGCAAGACAATCAGAGGGAAGAAATTATTTACTTAGCCGGTCTATTTGATGGTGAGGGAACGATATGCATTCAGCGAGATGTACGTCTCACTGATAAAGAGACAGGAAGATATAAAGGAGCGACATATACGGTTACTGTTAGAATTGGAATGATTGAAAGACATGCGATTGAGATGTATTTGAATGTATTTAAAGTTGGTTATTTGGATTGTGAAAAAACATATCATAAATTTAGACCAATGTGGAGATATTCAATTCGTCGTAGAGAAGATGTTAAGTTTTTCATAGAAAATATAAGTCCATTTTTAAGAGTAAAGAAACCGCAAGCGGAATTAGCTTTAGAGTATTTCAAATTGTTTCCAAAAGGTCATGGATATAGATCTCAGGGAGAAAAAATTTGGAATGAAAAAGAAGAATTTCGCATTAAAATGTCATCTTTAAATGGAGTAAAAATTTCGCCCGCAACGACTAAGCGAAGGGGACGTTCACCTAGTGTGCGCGTAAGCGATAGTCTGATCTCATAGGTGACTATGAGAGGAGGGAATAACAAGACCTCCCGCCTAGAAATAGGTCACAAAAGTAACAGAATGAATCATCCAAGACCAAGAAGGTGTTTTGGCGTGGGTGTCAGAGCGTTTAGCCGTATCCATGAGGCAAGCAGAGGATTTGATCCTCCGCGACTACATTATTTCCGCTGCAAGCGAACTTAATGCTGCAGGTGGAAGTAACAACGACAATCCGACTAATTTGGGTCTTAGTGATTTTAGCCTTGTAGCTACTACACTCGATAAACTTTGTGTCGAGTATAAATCTTTCCTGATGGACTTGAAACTCTTAGCACGTGATGGTGAAGACAACAAGGCGCAAGCTGAGCAATATGCTCTTGCAGCGTGAACGTAGCAAGCGGAAAGACACGGTACGCCGTGATGCGGTGCTCTAGACCCTATGGAAACATAGGGAGGCCAGCTGAGAAGACTGGCCCGCCTAAATTAAATGGATGAATTTAAATGACGAACTTTAAGATAAATTTCTTCCCTGAGTTGAAAAATCGGAGCGTAGAATTCCTCATATCGAGGATGTCTGGGGCTTGGAGAACCTTCTCGAGAATAAGTGGATTTTTGAAGTTCAATCATGTTTTTGCAATAGCAAAACATCCATCCCCATCAATATAACCGGCAGCATAAGCAAAATCAGTGTTTTTCATAACACTTATTTAGTTTGGGTTGTCTAGTTGTTATATTTGTATGGGTGTTTTAGGTCAACAAGTAATAGGGGGAAACCCAAAGACAAACAACGCTTACAAATTCATGTCGGGTATTGAAGGCATGGACAAGTATGGTACAGGCCCAATACGTTCGGCTTATTTTATGCTGTCCTCGACTGAGTTACAGAGTGATTTTGACTCGCTAACTGGTCAAGGGGTGTTCAATAATTGGAATTATCCATCGAATACTTCTGCGTTACCGACTGAATGGGGAGCTGTCTATAATCTACGGATTTTGACAAGCTCTGAAGCACCTGTAGCACGTGGAGTAAGTGCCAATGGGCAGGATATTTATTACAATATTGTAACCGGTAAACAAGCTGTAACGCATATAAATCAAGATGGTTTTTCCATGAATTTGATTTATCGTGATCCTTATTATTCTGGAATGTTAGCGCAGAATGCTACGTTAGCGATTAAATTCTCTCAAGCACAGGCTCTAACACAGGATACAGCCGTTCGTATTCTTCTATGTACTCGTTTAACCAACTTGAATCCATAGGAGGACACAATGGCTGAATATTCTAGATTAGCAAGCGGACAAGTGACATCGACTGGTGGTGCCACTACTGTGGTAGTACCCTTTATTCCTACCTATATTGCGATTGACAACCAAAATCGTCTTGTAGCTGGAGCTGGGGTAACAAGTGCATCTTGGATGACGGATATGGGTCAAGGTGCAGCTGTTCTTAGTACTTTTGGTACTGGATCTCAATTTATTGCCCCTACTGGTGGAACATCATCATCAGGTTTAACAAGCGGAACAGGTTTTACAACCATTCAAGCTGGTTTATCTCTGCAATATGGACCAACAGTTTTTCTTGGTGCATCCGGTGGTATTACAAAAAACTCAACCGCTCCCGTGATCACGACTACGGCAGCTCATGGGTTGGTTGTAGGAAATGTAGTAGTGTTTTCTAACTTGTATCAGACAACAACGACGGGTATGCAACAAATTGCTGGCATTCCTTTTGTGGTTGTAACCGTTCCAAGTACGACAACATTTACAATAAACTGGAATACAAACCAGTCTAATTATACTGCGATTTCTACGGGTGGTCTGAATACAAATGCTTCTTTCAAACAAGTATTGTATCCGGCTTTGTATACACCTGGGATTGGTATTATTAGTGCTATCACTCTTGGCACTACTACTACCATCCAGACTACAGCTCCTACTAACGTTCAAGTTGGACAGGAAGTAGCCTTTAGGATTCCTACACAATGGGGAACAACGCAATTAAATCAATTGCCTAACGTTCTTATTCCAGGTTCACCAATTTATGGCTATGTTACATCTGTGACAAATAGTTATACATTCGTGGTGAATATCAACAGTACAGCCTATACAGCTTATACAAGCAACATCCCTTTTACAAGCTTTGCAGGTCTGAAATTTCCTCAAGTTTTAATTGGTGGTGATATAAATACAGGGGGGCCTCAGATTACGGCAACCTCTCAATTATATCCATCTCCAACGGTCTTTAATGGTTTCTCTGGTAGTGTTACAACCGGAGTTAGCACAATTAATGGACCTGCAATACAGGGAGCTTATATAAATGCTACTTTCCAAGGTTTTATAATTGGAAGTGGGGTTTCAGGTACTGCAGGAGACACTATTTATTGGCGTGCATATTTGCATGACTTAAGCTTGTAGAAATTGAATACTTATAATTAAGTATTTAATATAGTGTTGGGAGGGTGACAAATTGTCCCCCTCCTTTATTATTGAGGAATATGTCATCAGCGATATCAGGCCCTATACCTCCGTATCAAAATTTGCCAATTAATGCAAATTTCTATAAGCCAAGTAGGTTTGTAATTTCTGGTGTAAGTTTGGGTTTAACGACAACAATAACCACGTCGGTTAATCACAATTATGTCATTGGACAACAATGTAGGCTCTTGATACCTCCTAAGTATGGGTGTGTCCAATTAAATGAAAAAAATGGGTTTGTGATATCAATTCCAGCGTTAAATCAAGTTGTTTTGAACATTAATTCCATTAATAGTAACGCTTACATAGCATCTTCAGCGCCAACCCAAGCTCAAATTCTAGCGATTGGCGATATAAATACAGGGCATATCAATCCTTTTGGTAGGTTTCATACATTCACTGATATCCCAGGCAGTTTTATTAACATTTCACCTCTATAGGTATAATATGGACGATATTGAAAAAAACAAACCAAAACCAAAAAGTTCTTTAGCTGAACGTGAACTGGATAAAGCTCAAGAACAATTCGAAAAGTTTGATCAAGAAGTTAAATCAATGACAATGGATAGGATGAATGCAACTCCCAAACCAGACATAGAACCACAAACAAAGATTGCACAGGTTGATATAGCTAAAAGTGATGATTTATATTTGAAACCATCTAATATTGTAACTTGTCGTGATACTTTTAATGAAAAATTCCGTTCCTCATGGGAATTTGATAAAGAATATGTTCACTTTATTGCTGAAAATAGAGAAATAAGGGGCGAGATGATAGAAATGTGGACTAAACCATATCCAGGAGTGTCCGCGATGTTTTGGAAGATTCCAGTAAATAAACCTATATGGGCTCCTAGATATGTAGCTGAACAAGTTAAGAGAAAATCCTATCATCGTTTAGTTATGGAAGAAAACAAACCCGGTCAGGTGGGTTTAAATGGACACACACAATTCTATGGGTCGATGGCTGTTGACAAAACAGTACAGCGCCTAGACGCGATACCAGTATCAAACAGAAAATCTATATTTATGGGAGCAACCTTTTAATGAAAAAGAAAGAAATGAAAAAAGAAGTGCATAAAGACGAAAAGCAAGATAAGAAGCTTATCGGCAAAATGATGAAGAAAGAAGAAAAGAAAATGATGAAGAAAGGCTGTAAATAATGGCTTCTCCTAAGAAGAAATCAACAGACCCTAAGAAATCATCTCCTTCTAGTAAGACGTCAACTGCCACGAAGACGGCTACAGCAACTAAGACATCTACTGATGCTTATACGCAAGGAAATATAACTGTGACTGGTGGGGCTGGTAAAGGTGCTACAAGTGTCACTATAGGACTTCCTGGTGGCTCGCTTGCTAATCATGCAAAGAAAGCAAGCAAAGCAAAAGGTAAGAAGTAATGGCAGAAAAGAAAGAAAAATGGATTCAAGGTATGCATATGAAGAAAGGTGCATTGCATAAAGAATTAGGCGTAAAAAAAGGTGAAAAGATTCCAGAAAAAAAACTTGAAAAAGCTGAACATTCAAAGAATCCAGTAACCAAAAAGCGTGCTGTTTTAGCTGAAACATTTAAGAAGATGAAAAAATAATGCAATATCCTAAAAAAGAAAGAATTTTAAAAATGTTTGGCGAATCAGCCCTCATTGAGGATTTTGAAAAAGATGAGGCTAGATCTTATTTAAACTCTTGGAAAAAATACCTTTTAAGACGCTTAAAAAGAGAAGGAAAGGAATTGAATTGAATCTTCTTCAAGATATAATAACTTATGTCCGTAGAATTATCAAAAGCCCTTCAGATGCTGTTATAACAGATAATCTGATAATCGATTATATAAACCGTTTTTGGATTCATGACGTAGATGCACGCCTGCAATTATTTGATCTGAAAACTACCTATGAATTTGTCACTACGCCTGGCGTTGATCAATACAATATGCCCTTGTATACAGTGCAAAGCGAAACTCCTGATAATCCTTCGTCTCAGGATATATTTAGTTTTCCAGTGTATCAAGGTTTCCTTGGCCCTGCTTATGTAAATGGTATTGATATATATTTTCAAACACAAAAAAACAGTTTTTATAACACGTGGTTTAACTATATACAGCCTATACAAGAAGTAGCCGTAGGAAATGGATCTAATGGCCCCTATACGATTAATATTCCTATTGTTGCTAATACTTTACCTGTGCCTAATAATCCTCCTTTTAACAGCCTTTTGCGTGCCAATGTCGACATTAATGGAGTGATTGCAAATATCAATAATACGGGCCTTTACACAGACCCTATTTTAGTGAGTAATACTTTAATTGATAATATTGGGACATCTTCAGATAAATTTTTTATTCCAACAGTTCCATCTACAAGTGTTTTTCCAGCGGTGACGATAACTTCTATTGATGCAACGGGTGCCAATGTTGTTGTTACGGATAGCGGACAATTCCTTCAAACGAATGTCAACTATGGTCTTCTTATGCAACCAGGAAAGGCTGCATATGGGAACCTACCCTTAACAGGGGGATCAGCCCCATATTACAGTACTACACAAAATACAATCAATTATCAGACGGGTGTAATTAGCAACCTTTACTTCCCAGTGCCAATTCCTGCAGGAAATAATATCAATGTAAATTGCTACTACTACCAAGCTGGATTGCCGAGAGCATGCCTTTATTATAATAACACCATAGTTTTACGTCCAATTCCAGCCCTACAATATGTTGTACAGTTAGAAGCCTATCTTTCTCCCGCAGCCTTTTTCAATCAGGATCAAGCCATTCCTTTTGCTTATATGGCTGAATATATAGCGAGGGGAGCAGCAAGAAAGATTCTTAGTGATACCGGAGATGTTGAACAACTTCAATTTTACGAACCTTTTTTTAAGGAACAAGAAATGCTAGTCTGGAAACGATCACAAAGACAATTTACCGCAACCCGCACTCAAACTATTTACTCCCAAGGACACGGACAAGGCGGAAATGGTTATGGAATGAATGGAGGGGGCGTTGTATGACCTTATTTGAATTCGATCAAAATATACCTGGTCCGGGAAATGCTAGTCCTTCTGCTCAATATCAAGATATGCAAGCAAACAATTTGGCGATATTCAATATATTGAATGTGGATCATATAGGATTTAATGAAAATCTTGGAGGATATCATACAGTTATACATCAACCGCCCCAAAATGAAAATCCTACAGTTGTTACAGGCATAGGGCAGACATTTACAAAAACAGAAGCAGGAGATCAGCAGTTATTTTATGAAAGTGGAAATGGGGTTGTTACACAATTAAGCAACCCTTCCAACATACAAGTAGTGGCAGCTGTCAATTTTACTGTTGCAGCTACCGTCATTACGATTCAAAATTCATACAATGTTTCTAGTGTAACCAGAGCTAGTATTGGGCAATATCTTGTAACTTTTACAAATGCGCTTTCAACTCAATACTACTATCCGGCTATAACTTGCCAAGCTGCAACCATACTTACGGCACTTCCATCGAGTGTCGCAGGAAATGCTTTTGCTTATGTGCCTACGACTACCACGATCAGGTTAGCTTTTGGCAATACGGCTGTAGATCCTTTTTTTGCATCTGTAATAATATTCGCGTAGGTGATATGGCAGAAAAACTCATAGTTGGGCCAATCGATAAAGGTTTAAGAAATAATCGCCTTCCTTTCAATATAGATAACGACTCTTTTCCATATCTAATAAATGCTTATCAATGGCGTGGACGTATAAAGAGAAAACGTGGGACGGAATATCTAGGACAACTTCAAAGAAATATTTCTGCTTCTGGCGCTTTGGGGGGAGGAACAATTACTTTAACAAGTCCTGTAGTTCCTGGAACAATTGATATTATAGGTGGAAGCGATGGAACGATTTACACAGATCCTTTAAAAAATGGAGTTCTTAAAGCTACAGGAGGAACCGGCACAGGTGGAAATATTAATTATTCTACCGGTTTACTAACAATTACTGGAGGTGGAACGGAAACAATTACGGGCACTTACTCCTACTTTCCGGAATTACCTGTTATGGGATTAGAGGATTTCGTTTTAACAAATAGTCAGTTTCCTGGCACGATAGCTTTTGACACAAAATATTCTTATAGTATCTCTACAGCAAATCCATATCCCATTGATGATGTAACTTTCTACAAAAATCCTCCAATAAACACATTATGGCCTTTATATGTTCCAAAAACGTCATTAACGCCCTTTACTTGGAATGGACAAAATTATCAACAATTTTGGACAACAAATTATCAAGGCGCTTTATGGGCGACGAATGGAGTTACAGTACCTCTTCCTCTCCAAAATATTGGAATGCAATTTGCTCCTGCATTAAATATTACATACGTTTCAAATACAACAACGACTATAATACTAACGATTACTGGAAGTTCTTTGGTGATAGGGGATTTTGTATTTCTTAATGAATTTACTGGAACTAATGCCCTAAACCTAAACTTTCAAAGTGGTTATGTAACAAATGTTTCGGGTGATAATTATACAATAAAACTTCCTAATGCAAATTTAGGAACAGGCCCTTATACCCCTGGCATTGTTCAATATTTAACAAACAGTTCAAATACCACAATTGATTGCATTCGTTGGTATGATGGAGATCCCGCCGGAAATTCTGGTCTAGGATGGGTAAACTTTATGCCTCCTTTGAATCAAGCGCCATATCTTATAGATGATTTGCCTCCTAGGCAGTATTATTTGGTAGGAGCAAAAATGATAGTCCCTTTCAAAGGGAGGTTATTATTTTTAGGTCCAGTAGTGCAAGCATCTACCGGATCTCCAATTTATTTGCAAGATACTATAGTTTATAGTCAGGATGGAACACCTTATTATACTTCTTCCTTTACGGGTTCGCCAGTTAATCCGGCTAATCTTATATCTATTTTAACTCCTACTAATCAATCTGCAATACCTTCGGGTTGGTTTGAAGATGACACAGGATTTGGCGGTTTTGCAGGATCTAATTTAGATCAACCTTTTACAACAGTAGCACCCAATCGAGATGTATTAATTATAGGAACTGATCCGACATATCAAGTTGCATTAGTTTTTACAGGCGACGACATATCACCTTTTCAATTTTATATTAGAAATTCTGAACTAGGTTCTTCAAGTACTTTTTCAGCCATAACTTTGGATCAAGGAGTTATGACAAGAGGCGTTAGAGGTTTTGTAATTTCAAGCCAAGATGGTGCAGAAAGATTTGACTTGGATATACCCGATGAATCTTTTAAGATGAATCTTCAAAATAATGGAAATGAAAGGTTTACTTCTCAAAGAGATTTTATTAATGAATGGGTTTATTTTACTTATTGTAATAATGAAGATGGTTCAAATATAAATGTTTTCCCAAACCAAACTTTACAATATAACTATAGAGACAATACGTGGGGCGTTTTTGAAGAAAATTATACTACTTATGGACAATTTAGACCTGTAACAGGTTTTACTTGGGATACTTTGCCAACCGATTTAACTTGGGATACCTGGACTGATCCATGGAATGCCGGCGTAAACACACCTCTTCAACCTTTAGTTATCGGTGGAAATCAACAGGGTTTTATTTTAATACGAGGGTCTGGAACAGCTGAAGCCACATCTTTATTGATAAATAGTTTTTCTGGAAGTGTAGTTACTTCAAATAATCACTGTCTAAATAATGGCGATTATATAATGATTTCAGGGGCTTTAGGAACCATCGGCACTCAAGTAAACAATAATGTTTATTCTGTATTTAATGTTACACAAAATACATTCAACTTAAATCCCAATATACCTGTAGGTTCTTATACATATTTAGGAAATGGATATATCACAAGATATTATGTACCTTTTATTCAAACTAAGCAATTCCCTACAGCATGGGGAATGGCAAGAAAAACGCGTATAGGTTTCCAACAATATCTTTTGACTAAAACACAAATGGCTCAGATCACACTTTTAATTTATTTGAGCCAAGACGAAAGCGATCCATACAATGACCCAACATATGCCGTCAATAATGGCTTAATTTACAGCACGGTGCTTTATACTTGTCCTGAAAGTACAAACCTAGGATTAACACCCGCAAACACCAATTTGCAAGAGCTTAATGCCATTTCTGGCGATGGAACATCTACAAATAATCAACAACAAATTTGGCATCGTGTAAATACATCTTTGATTGGTGATACTGTGCAATTAGGGTTTACGATGTCAGATGCACAAATGAGAGATCCAACATTAACAAATCAAGTTGCAGAAATTGAGTTGCACGGATTTATTTTAGATGTGTCAGCAAGTTCAATGCTAAGTTAGGTATAAATGAATAATAATGTCGTCAATACTATGCCCTATCTTAGGACATCGCGAGAATATCCTAAAGATGATCCTAAGCAACTTTCTATTGAACTACATAAAACATATATAGACGTGGCTTTAGCTGTCAACAATAGAACGATAGGTATTTATCCGGCAAATAGGCCTGCAGTAGGTGGAGAATCATGGTTTATAACCAATCAAAAACAACAGAACTTTAGACAAATTTACCCCTTTTCTTCCACGGGGAATATTCCACATAATTTGAATTGGTCATCCATATCTTTCATAAGTCCAAAAAGTTATGGTACATACACAGACGACACTAATTGGTATGGCGCAATCTATGCAAGTAATACACCAATTGCGGGCCAGGTTTCCTTTTATGTAACAGATCAATATGTAGTGGTTATCGCAGGTTCTTCGCCTTCTCCCCCTACTATCGATTCCGGTTATATTGTGTTAGAATGGATATCAAATGTTTGATATCGTCAATGTAAAGCTGTTTTACATGAGGTAAATATGAGTTTCGGAATGTATAATTCACAATCTCCTCCCGCTCAAGCAACGGGATCAATGAAAGAAAAGATTCCTTCAGGTTATAAGAAAGGCACATTGCAAAATTATACGCCTGAACAAATGGCTTTACATAATCAGCAATACGGATTTTTAGAACCCGGTAGTTACTTACATCGTTTAGCTTCAGGTGATCAATCTTTTTTCGATGAAATGGAAGCACCAGCTTTCCGACAATTTAATGAATTGCAAGGCAATATAGCCTCAAGATTTAGTGCAAACGGTACGGGAGGACGTAATAGTAGTGGTTTTCATAATACTATGAATCAAGCTAGTTCTAACTTTGCGCAAGATCTGCAATCGAAGCGTCAAGACTATATGAGACAGGCTATTAACGATTTAATGGGGTTTAGCAATCAGATTCTTAACCAGAAACCTTATGAGAATATGCTAGTACAAAAGCAACAAAAACCAGATTTTTGGAGTTCAATAGGAGGCGCAATTCCTGGGGCTATAGCTGCTTTTGCTTCAGGTGGAGTACCTGGTGCGTTAGCAGGTGGTGTAAGTTCATTTTTTGGTTCTCAAAAACAATCACCTTTAACCGGTCAATATGATCTAGGTTTTAGATCTGGCGCACCGGGATATTGGCAATAGGAGAAAAACATGGTTACAATATTACCCCCCCCTCCACCAAAACAACCTTCTTTCCTTGAAAGTTTAGGTATCGGTATTGCAGATGAGGTTAAAAACATCCCTCAAAGATTACAAGGAATGCAGGCAAGAGAAGAACTCGCAAAAAGAAAAAAACAATATTCTGAACTAACAGGGATGGATCTTTCTTCTGCAAATGAACAAGATTTAAGCAAAGCTTTTGAATCATTTATGAATCATAAAAATCAAATTCAGGTTGAAAAGCTTAAAGGTGAAAATTCGTTAGCTCTAGAGGAGCTAAGAGGTCAAAAAACAAATAGTAAGGAGGATGCAAAAAAACAAGAAGAAATTGATCAAGTGGAAGCTGCTTTAAGTAGCCTTAAAAGGATGAAAGCCCTCCGTAAAAATGGCCGTTTAGGATTTGCATCAGGTTTTGCAGGAGCTTTTAGCCCAGAAACTAGAAAAGATCGTGGTGAATATTCAAGACTAGGAAGATCTTTAATTGCTTATGCAACGCCTATCATTATTAGAAATAAAGTAGAATTCGAAGCACTTGCAGAAGATTTATACGATCCAAACATAACGGATGCTGAGGCGGAAGGCATTTTAGATGGTATGGAAAAGATAATTCGAGACAATCTTTCAGCTAAATCCGGTAATAGAGAACAACCACAGTCCCCATCTAAAGAAAAGCGCCCAATAGGAGCATTTGAGAGATGAAGAAAAAAAACTTCGATTATCAAGGCGCTATTGATGAAGGATATACACCCGATGAAGTACACGCATATCTACAAGAAAAGCATCCTAAATTTGATGTGCAAGGTGCTTTAAAAGAAGGTTATGAACCTCAAGAAATAATTGAGCATTTATATAACCCTCCTAAATCTAATGCAGAAAAAGGCACAAGATTAGCAAGACAAACAGCATTAGGGGCAACCGAAGCATATACATGGCCTATCGATATCGCTTTAGCGCCACAAGGAAGTCCAGGACAATATTTTGCAGCTCAAATTGAGGATATCGGAGGTGACATAGAAGATATTTATGAGCGTCAATATCTGGGAAGAGAACGCCCAGGCGACAAAGAAAAGTTAGCCCAGCTCGAAGCAAAGATTCATCCTGATAATTTGAAGAAATTGGCAGAGTTTTCTGAAAAATCTGCGGAAGAAATCGGAGGATTTAGCACTCAAAGACTTCTTGAAGAAGCAACAGGAATGGATCTACACCCTGAAGGGGTTCTAGAGAAGGGTGCTAGATTTATAGGTTTTTTCAAAGACCCTAAAAAAGGGTGGAATGCACTAAAGGAAATTTATCATGACCCTAAAAAGCTTTTAGGTGCAGTCAAAGAAATTATCCCAGGCACTAAATCTCTACGCGCACTGGGTGCCGGAGCTGGACTTGAAATGGCTGAACAAGGCAATTTTGGGCCTGTAGGTTCTATCGCTGCTGCCGTCATCGGTGATATTATTGGTCATGGACCAGAGGCGCTTAAATATGTTGCTACACACCCAAAACAAGTAATAGCTGAAGGTATAAATCTATTCACTAGAGGAAATAGTAAGAAAACCTGGATTGAGCAAATCGTTAAAGATGCTAATGAAGCAGGAATCCAGCTTGATGCAGGAACTCTAACAGATTCAAACCTTATCCGCATGGCACAGGCTCGTGCTTCTCAGTCGGCATTATCGGGTAATGCGTTAGATAATTTCAGAAAAGATCTTTCCAATCAGATCATTGATGCTTATAAAAAAGTCGGTGATACGGTTGGCGAAAATATATTTGAGAATAATTTTCAAGCTGCCGAAGCAATAAAAACAGCACTGAAAGTTGAAGAGCAAAGCATACCTGCATTTAAAGATTTCGATAAACCAGCAAGATCGTTAGAAGGGCGTGTTTCAGTTGAAGAAAGACCGTTGTATCAACAAGAACTGTTGCAACGTATAGCACCTGAAGAATTCCCAAATGATTATGTTGCTGGTGAAACCTTAAAAACAGCAGCTCAAGATATAAAAACCCCTATTCAAGAAGAGTTTAATCAAAGATGGTCCAATTTTGGAGAACAAACTAGGGAAATTCAAGGTCCACAAGCACAATTAGCAAGAGAACTAGAAGAGTTTGTGCAGGATAACCAAGGCTCTTTATTGCTTGGAGAATCAACAGCTGAGGCACGAGTTTTAACAGCAGCCGAAGATCTTTTAGGGGCATTAAGAACAGAAACAGGAGAATTAATCGGAGTTAGCCTAGAAAATCTCATTAAAACAAAAAGAACTTTAGGTGATGTGGCTAACTTTGAAGTAGGAACTTCTGACTTTAGCAGTCGATTTAAACATTTAGTGGCTAGAATTGATCATGCAATAGATCAAACTTTAGAAAGGATAGCACCTGAATTACGAGAGCAATTTGAACAATTAAATGCTGAGTATTCTCATTTTAAAGACGTGTTCGAAAACAAAAACGTTCAAAAACTCTTTGAGCCAAAAAATGAGAATTACAACTCGATATATAACTCTTTCGTAAACGACGCAGATAAATTAAGATCTCTTGAAGATATGTTCTATACTTCTGAAAGAGGAGAGCAGTTAATCAATCAAGTCAAAAGAGATTATGCCCAAAGGGTTACAAGTAATCCGAATTTTAATGCTCGAGATTATGGCAATCTAAGACAAACTCTCGGCCCTGAATTCGAACCATTTCTTGAAGAATTCATGCAACAAAGGAATTATGATATTGAACATCCACGTCCTAGGGCAAGACAACAAAGACCTTTAGGAATAAACGTTCAAGCTCCCCAAACAAAACCTTCAGTAGGTGTTGTAGGGAGAAAGTATAAAGAAGCTGATGTGGCTATCCGCAAGAAAATGTATGAATATCTTAAAGGGAAATCTGCCGATCAAATAATGAAGAAATTCGATACTGTAGAAGGCATCCGAGAAATGAAAAGAGTTTTGAGTTTAACACCTGAAGGAAAAAAGCTTTTTCAAGATCTTGCCAGGTTTAAACTTGAAGAAATGATTGGTAGAAAAATGACCTCAGACATGAAAGAAAATGTAAAACTAGGAACATTTTCAAACCTGCTCAAGACTTCTAAAAATAAGGCAATTGTAAAGGAACTTATTGGAACAGAAGCTTATGATCGTTTAAGGCTTTTGCAGAAAAACGCCTCCCATTTGGAAGAATCGTTAGGTAAATTCTATAACACCTCAAAATCAGGTACTACAGTTGGAGATATGGGTCTCGTCTCAGGTGTAGTTCTTGGGGCTGCCACCGGAAATCCATTCTTGCTTTTGAATTCATTAGGTCTAGCAGCGGGAATAAGGATAAGCGCATACTTACTGGCAGATCCTGAATTTCTAAAACTCCTTGAAAAAGCCGTGCTCACAAACAACAAAGAAAAATTCATCAAATTATTAGAACAAATGCGGCCTTCAGTAGAGCAAGCAGCTAAAGCTACTGGAGTAAATATTAAAAACAAAGAAGAAAAACTCCAATAAACATGCCAACTATAAAAGATAACAAAATACCAATAATCATTTTTTCTCCTCCATCACACAAAGTCTAGCATGATGATCTTTAACACAATTTTTTAGTTCTGAAATTTCATTGCGAATTTCCTTTATTTCTATCCGAATTTCTCGAATATCATCTTTCACCTCAGATTTCATTTCTCTTACCGCTTGATCGGAACGACTCATAAAAAAAATGCATAAACCCCATGTTCCGGTAAATCCACCCCCCAAAATCCATAGTAAAACATGTAAATCCATTTTAACTCCTTAAATTTCATGATATTATAACAAAAAGGTTCATTTTTTATAAGTCCGAATCTTTTCTTAAATTTTGCTATCCAAATACACTAAGAAAACAATATATTTAAAATTAAAATTTAGGGGGTTTCATGACATTTCAACCAAACCAAAATCTTTATGGCATAGGTATTGGCAGTACAAACGGCAATGGATACTATCCACATCTAGATGTGAGAGCTCCAACAACTTCAGATACTTCTTATCCTATTGGTACAAATTGGATTTACCTTGGGAATAGTGCATATGTATTGATCGGATTAACATCTACAGGTGGGACATTATCCGCTACTTGGGTAGAAACTGTCACATCTACAGGTTCTGTACTATCTGTAACAGGGACGACAAATCAAATCACTGCTACTCCTACTACTGGAGCGGTTGTACTTTCCATACCTTCTGCTTTCGTAGCTCCAGGATCAGTGACAGCAACAACAACATTAACGGCAACGGCTGGTAACATTACTGCAGCGGCTGGAAATTTTGTTTCTTCGACCGCTGGTAATGGTATCGTACTTAACTCAGGAACAGCTTCAGGAACCACAACGGCAACTTTAAATGGAAGATCTGGTCAAATAACCATTACAACACCTTCTATTGCTGCTGGAGCCACATTTACCTTCACAATAACGAATTCATCTGTTACTTCATCCACTACCCAGATAATGTATAATTTGGTGGGAGGGACTACGGGTGCGGGAATTAATATCCAAAGCGTAACAAATAGCGCAGGTTCTTCAGTCGTGGTTTTGATGAATAGTACAGGTGCAACAACTAACACCGCTTCTATTATTTTAACTTTCTTGGTTTTAAATTAATGAGGTCATATGAGTCAACCCAATGTGCCTACTAGTCAAAACTTTGGATTTGATGTTGAACTTTCTTTAAATGCAGCATCTTTGACAGGTTCAGCCGTGTTAATTGGGACATTATCAAACAATCCTGTAATGATAATGTTTAAAAACCAAACCAATCAAATAGTTTTTTTAGCTGATAATTCCGGTTCGACTAATGGAACAACAATGGCGGTAGGAGAGGAAATTATTCTAGATTGTAGAGCTAACAGAGGGCTTGCGCCTAATGGCAGTTTTCCAGCGAATACATCTTTTTTTGCCACAGGCCCCACAGGAACTGGAGTTTTTAAAATTAGCGTTATCTATGCTTACTAGGAGAAATACATGAGTCAAATACTTAATCCTAGTGCAGGTGGTGGCGGAGGAGGTGGAAATGTTGTAGGCCCAGCCTCTAGTACAGATAAAGCTTTAGTTAGATTTTCTGGAACAACAGGAAAAATTATTCAAAATGGCATAGCTGTAGAAACCGATACTGGACAAATTCAAACCGAAAATGGTTCTGCAGCAGCTCCAGCATATTCATTTCTAAACGCATCTAACACGGGTTTGTATTATGATGGTGATGGAAATGCGGTATTATCAGGAGACGGCGATGCAACTGTTTCAGTTGGTTTTAATGTGGTTTTGGGGGGGGGTACAACTAATATAGAACAAGGTTTGCTTTTCACTGGAATTGTTACGAAATCCACAAGTTTTACCACATCTTATGATGAAATATTATATTTAATAGATACAGTTACGGCAGTAGCTCCTATAACTATTCAACTTGTCAATAGTCCTATCACCGGTCAAATAACAATTATAAAAGATAGTTCAGGGGCAGCTAACACATTCAATATAACGATTAGTGGAACGACTTCAGGGAAAACAATAGATGGATCAACAACTCTCGTTATAAATGTTGCTTATGGTGTTGCAAGACTTATCTATAATGGAACGCAATATAATCAGATCTAGAAAAGGAAATCAATATGTCAGGCGACGGATTAAGTAATATTGTCCCTACTTCCGCGGGGGGAACAGGAATTGCAAGCACAGCTACTTTTCCTTCTGCAGGAACAGTAGCTACAACTTCACAACTTACCACATTTTTTAGTGTGATCGGAAGACAAGTTTTTACTTCAACAAGCACTTATACCCCTACTTCAGGTACTAAATATTGTGATATAGAGATTTTAGGGGGTGGAGGAGGCGGAGGAGGGGCTGCAGCATCGGCCACGGGAAGTTCTGCAGGCGGTGCAGGCGGTGCAGGCGCTTACTTAAGAAAAATTTATCCAGTCGCAACAGTAACAGGATTGACTATGACTGTGGGGAATGGAGGAGCTGGTGGAGCGGCGGGTGACAATGTTGGAACAGCGGGGGGGTTTTCATTGATTGGCTTTCTTGTTGAAGCCGTTGGAGGAGGAGGAGGTAATGGTGGAGCAAATGCTGCTCCTACTGCAGCTTTTGTTGCTACTTTAGGAGGTTTAGGTGGTGCCCAACCTTCTGGCGGTGATATTAACGCTCCTGGTCAAGCAGGTGGTGATTCATTTGTTTTTTCAGGTTGTTTTGTGGGAGGAGCTGGAGGCTCTTCGATTTATGGGGCTGGCGCAAGATGTCCCGTCCCTAATTTAACACAAGGATCATTAGGATTAAATGCTTTGGTATATGGTTCTGGAGGAAGTGGAGGTGTAGATTTAGGATCTAATACTTCCCATGCTGGAGGAAATGGGTCTTCTGGAATTTGTATTGTTACAGAATATGGTTAAAATTAGGGGAATATGAATCAACCTTTGCCAAATCAATTGTATAGTCTGAATACTGGAACTACCTCGTCAAACCCTTTCATTGAAACTTTCATGACTAGGGACCCGAATGCAAATGATAAAAATTATCAAATTCAACAACGTTGGTTTAATCTTACCTCAAACGTGGAATGGATTTTAGTTGGATTTACAACAGTGGGAGGGTCTTTACAAGCTATCTGGGAAAGCATTTCGGCTTTTGGAACTGATTTAACTCTAACTGGAAATAGTGGAGGTGCTGTTTCTGCATTATCTAACAATTTCAATTTATTAGGTTCGGGACTTGTCAATGTAGTAGGGGTTAATGGAACGGGTACTTTAACTATTTCAGTTTCTGGAAGTGTCCCTACAAAGTTTACGGGGAATGATTCTTCTTTCGCCACCCCTTCAGGCAATAATTTAAATGTAATTGGTGCTTCAGGAATTAATGTAACTGGATCCGGTAGCACATTAACCATAACCGGTTCAGGTGTAAGTGTTAATACTCTCTCTGATGATTCCGAAACAGTTGTAATGCCACTCTCAGGAAATATCCAATTGAATGGAAAATATTATAGAGATACGGCATCTCCAACAATTGTCCACACAACTATTGCAGGGGCTAATTCTATACAATTTAACCCCATGACAACCGCTAGGATAATTGTGGATGCATTGAGTAATCAAGGTGGCACACAATGGAACGGTCAATATAGTACGATTTCAAGTGCTTGCGCAGCTGCAAACGTTGGAGACACAATTTTTGTTATGCCGGGAACTTATATAGAAAATCCTACTTTGCCGGCAGGCGTAAATTTATGTAGCTATGATCCTTATAGTTCCGCTGCTTCTGCAGTCATTGAAGGTACTTTAACAATGACCGCAGCAGGTACAAGCACCATATCAGGAATTGGTTTTATTGATAATGCAGGCGTTTGTATTAGTGTTTCGGGGACTAATGCCGTTAAACTTATTTTGACTAATTGTTATATCAATGTCAGTGCTCATAATGCGATAAGTTTTACAAATTCAAATAGTTCTTCAAGTGTTTTTCTTCAAAATTGCGGTGCAAATATCAATGGAACAGGAATTGCACTTTACAATATGTCTTGCCCTGGTACCTTGCAAATAAATAATATGATTATTCAAAATAATGGAAGTTCGACTACCTCAGCCACAAACTCAGCAGGAATAGTAAAGCTATTTTATGTGATCTCAAAAGCTCCTATAGGTTGTAATGGAGGGACTATTAATAACCTTCAAAATTGTCAAATAGATACCGCGGCTATTAATGCAATTTCTTTAAATATTATAAGCGGTAGCTTGGTATTTGCCTATAACAGTGTTTTTAGCTCCGGAACAGCTTCAGCCATCAATATTACAAACACTTCTACCCTTCAGTTAACAAATGCAACAGTTACCTCTAGCAACACAAATGCGATAAGCGGAGATAATACAAGCACAATAAAAAAATCGCCCATAATCTACCCGGGCACTTCAAGTACTATTCAGGGAACGCTTACTGTAGTATCTATTACGGTTGCATGATCTTTTTCGCACTCACAATGACGAGAATGATAAAATTCTAAAACTTCATATAAATGAGATTCAACCTCAATACAAGCCGTTCCATCTTTTCGGAGATGTAACTTTGCTTCTCGAGTGTAAAAATCAGCGCTAAGTATACGTGGAATAGCACATAACGCTAGAATTACCACAAAAAATTTATTTAATTTTTTCATGTTTATTTTTCTCCTTTTTTTATTTATATCATTAGAATATGCATAAATTTTTGGGTTTTTTCAATATGAGGAAGAACATTCCCCCAAAATATCTTTTATCAAATCTTTATGTTTTATTTTTTGCACTAATTGTTTTCTGGATTCATGTTTGCATTTTCTAAGTGCTTTAGCAACAATCTGACGACATCTTTCGCGTGTAACTTTCATAACGATGCTCATCTGAGCAAAAGTATGTTTTTTTTCTCCTAAAAGTCCATATCGCAATACTAAAGCACGAGATTCACGCCCAATCAAAGTTGCAAATAATTTTATTAAATCATCGTTTTGACTATTTTCAACAGGGGTATCGTACTCATAAACTTTAGGTTTTTTGACCATTGTATAGCCATCTAAAGTAAACTCTAGATTTATTTTTTTTTGAATTCCTTCTTCTTTCATTTGAGACAATAAAGATTCTATAGTACTAAGGCGTTTACCAATATATTTGATTTCACTAAAAGTTTGGGAAATATCAATTTTATCGACTTCTTGCAACATATTATTTAATTTTTCATACATATGTTGCATTTTTTCAGTGAGACCTTGAAAAGCTGTTCGTAAACCTCTATCATCAATATTAAGCGGCTTACTGACCCATCCCAAAAGAAGTTGGATAGATGACCAATGTTGATTTAAATTATTTATTACTCGCTCAAAATGAGCAGCCATTTTTTCTACATCAATTTTTTCTGACATTTTCATTTTCTCCCCTGCAAATAGCTCGTACCATATGCTCTAACATATCCTCAATCTTCATTAAACGTTTATTGATCTCTCCTATATTTGCATAGGCACCTTTTCTAACTTTATGAAGTGACTCTTGCACTTCCTCAATGCGTTTAGCATTGATTTCGTCCGCAGTGGGAATAAAAAAATCTAGTTGGTGAACTTTATCTGGCTTAGCCATAAATACCATTTGCGATAAAATCGCTTTTTTTATAGGTTCAAGTTGCGTAAGTTAAGTTTTTTTTCATAGTTCCTGATGTTTAGCCGAAAGAGTCTTTCTTTCGGCTTTTTTATCAATCTATCTGTACTGGTGCTGGGATCCATTTTCTACCTTTTGCATCAATATAATATTTTTTTTGTTTCCTTTCGATTGTCACGAGAAAGGAATCAGTTTCTAGTGATTCTTCGAATTCAACTTCAAAAAAATTGTCTCCAAGTTTTTCACAAATAAATTCATTTATAGATTTTTTTAATTCTGATATTTTTTCTATCTTTCTCATTCTACCGTTATCCTATAAGCTGTTATTTTAGGTTTCTTAAATTCCTGGCAGTTTTTCACGTCAATATTATGATTTTTCATTATAGCATCATAATCTAAACGCCCATCCACATGGTATTTTGTCAATTTCCAACCAAAACCTTTTACATTTTTGTCGTTTGTTAAAACTTTCATTTCTTCTTTTATTGCTTCAGCTTTACTCCTATGCTCTTTTTCTGCTGCGAAATGATATTTATATCTTTGAGCTAATTCATTTAGCTCATAAGATTCACTTACATCAATATAATCCCTGTTTTGCAAAGGAGGCGGAAGCTGTTCTAATAGCAAATCATGAAATTTTGAAGCCGCTTCCACCATTGATGAAATATAATCATTGTCCCGAGCAATAACTACCACTGCGGGTTTATCTCGCTTATAACTCAAATAATGAGCATGCTCCCATCCGCTTACATACATTTGAAATTGACATTGAGGATAGTAAAGTTCTGGAACTTTACCAGACAAAGCCATTTCATGGAATTCTTGTTTTACATGTTTGATTTCTACAATCACTTCTTTATCTAGATTGATACCATCAAATGAAGCTAAAGCCCAGTCGTGAAGGTCATGCGTGGCAACTGCCGGATGTACTTTAACGCCATATTCCTTATGAAACCAGTTTCTTGCTTCTTCTTCAATATCGTGACCTTGCTTCATTTGAAGAGTCTGTTCGACTTTTAAAAATCCCATTTTCTCGCAAAAAAGCTGGTAAGGTGTTTTATCTTTATTAATATTCATTATTGTATTCAGATCAGAAGCTCCAATTCTAGAAGAGCGAAAGGCGAGCCATTGCGGCCCTCCTTGTTCAAGATTAACAATCTTCATCAATCACCTCATCCATACTAGTAGGTAATTCCTCTCTCTCTGTTTTTTCCGCTCTATGCTGAGCTAACTTTTCAAACATACGCGAACGAATATTCGGGTAGCACTCTTTCTTTATAAGTGCCAAATCGTAAATTCCATCAGTCTTTTTTGCTAACCACGCTATCAGTATTTCTTTTTTATCTTCTGGGAATTGAGCAAGAATGCGCTCAATTTCTTCAATTTCTAGTTGATTTAAATATTCCGGTTGCACAATTAAATTTTGTTTTGAATCGGTTTTGCATTCTTTTTCTAAATCAACTTCAGACCAAAGTGGTGGTGCTTCTGAAATTTCTCCCTGTACATAGGCGCCACGCAAAATATCAGGAAAAAGAAATCGAGCCAATGCGCTTAGAGCACGCCATTGAAACATAATTTTTCCATACTTAGCATATGTTTGACCTGTTTGACCTGAGAGTAATCCTGCACGTTTTGCATCTTCAACACCAAATGATTCAACCCAGGTGTCGCCCGTATCCGCTCTACGCCCATGCAGTATACAAAGAGTATCTGTGCTGCGTTTATCTTTTGTTACGCTGTGTCCAGCTTGACGAATAAGAGACATCATCATTTGGCCGGAAAGTTCTATTTTTCCTTGAACAAAAAAAGCACCCCCGTTGAGGCATTGTAAAGGGTCTGCATTAATGCTTTTAGCGTATTGAATCACTGCAAATATACCGTCGGCCCCTAATTTCTGATAATGCTTTTGTTTTATCAACATTTCAGACATTTTTTGTGTATCTTCTAAATCTTTGATGTTTAGATTAAAATTCTTTGTTAGTGTTAGTTCATTGCTCATTTGTTTTTATCCTAATTAATATATTCTTGTTCTTTATCTGCTTCCATTTTTTTTGTTAAATATGAGTCTAATTCTGTATACATAAATAATGCCGCATATGCATGTGATTCATCTAATCTTTTTTTTTCAAAAAATTTAACTATTGAAGGATTTTCAGCTAAATAAGCTTCTGCAATTACTTCAACAATAACATTTATAAAATCTGATTCAACATTTTCTAATAAAAATTTTGATAGTTCTTGAAACTTATCAAAAGTCTGATCTATCAAATATTTTTGCCATTCATCATCCATTCTATTTACCTGTTTTTTCATGTTCTTGTTCTATCTACGCCGCTACAACCAACACGCTAAGCGTTTCGGGAGACTTGCTTTTGATATGAATAATGTAACAAAAAGGTGAAATATTTAGCAAGCTAAAAAATGAGATTGCAGTAAAATATATTACATGTTAAGATTTTACGAAAAGGAGCTACCATGAAATTATCTGACTGGCTTTGGCAAAATAGGTTAACGCAAAAACAATTTGCAGAAACTTTAGGATACTCAAGAAATTATATTAATATGATATGCAATCGAAAAGTAGTGCCAGGACCGCCCATAAGAAGAATGATAATTAAAATCACAAACGGAAAAGTTACTGAAGAAGAAATGATGGAGAGAAAATGAAACTTAAACCAGACACCCACAGCTACATGCAACTTTGCTTACAAAAGGAAATTAAGATGAAACCGTGGGAAGGCAAGCATTTCAAAGAGCTTATTCAAGATAGATCCAAATTTGATTTGCAAGATGAAACACCTATTGCATGGATCATTGAAGTGTTGAAGAAAGACTGGGAAGAATCAAAAAATGACAAGTAATTTGGAGCTTAAAACGAATTTCAACGACGAGTTAAAGAAAGCCTTCGATGAACACCCAGAAGAAACGTTTTCACTATTCCAGCCTTTGAGTTATTGGGATGAAATGATGGAGAATCAATGAACGATAAACCCTGGGAAGGCAAGCATTTTAAAAATATGTTGGAGATTTTAAGATTTGCATATTTTAAAAGCAAATCTAAGCAAAGTCTGTGGGCTTATGAAGGGGCTGTTTCTATGCAAAAAATGCTAAAGAAGGATTGGAAGGAAAAACACGATTGCGATCCTGATTTATCTTTCATGCCTTGTTTCGTGTGTGAAAAGACGGCTAATCTTTTATGGAATAACACGCAAGTGGGGACAACCACAGCTTATTGTAGAGACTGTTTAGAAAAAATTAGACCATATAATTTGAGGGGGGATGATGGAAAATAAACTTACTAAAGATGAATTTTTCGATGCTGTAATGCTTGGAGTAAAAGCAGCCATTTTAGAGATGTGTGAAGGTGAGGACGTTATTCGAACAGAGCAATTTATGGAACAAATACGTTTAGGTACTTATAGCGCCATTTGGCAAATTGCCACCAATGCCACAGATGCTCCTTGTGCTGATTTTTATGATTCTATCGAAAATGGCGTTAAGAAATCAATGGACAACATCAGTTTTCGAGTGACAAATAATTTAGATGATAAAACATGAACAACACCAACAAATTAAAATTTGGGCAGTTTAGTATTGGTTTAGATATGCCAAATATTTGCTTTGGGAAACATAACTGCAATTATCAGACGTTAAAAGATGGTAAACATCATATCCAAAATCTTCAATATCTAACACCACAAGAAAACCGTAGCAAGGGAAACAAATGAAGAAATATAACATTAAACAAGGCGATGTTTTACAAATAAGACCAGATCATCCAAAATTTCCTGGATTTTTAGTCGTATGTGACGAGCCAAAAGTCTTTGGATGCCAAGGATATTTAATGAGTCAGTTTAATTTTGATGCAACTCGATTTCAAGGCGTAGCATTTGTCAGAGTTAAATTTGAAGAAGTCGAATATGTAGGGAAAATTCAATGGCAATGGCAAACACAACCAATGGAGAGTGAAAGTGCTTAAATTGATTTTGGTTTTTTTGGCCATAGTTCTTAACGCCTCGACCCCTTTTATGGATGAGATCAGTACTTGGGTCACAAGGCTTTATGTTAGTGCCATGCTGGGCGGCTTTGTCGCTATGTGCATAGAGGAGTATAAGATGGATAAGTTTGGAAAAGAAATGTTTAAAAAGTGGGAAGAAAGGGAGAAGAATGAGCCAAGTAATATTTGAATTAACAAGAACAGACTACAGCTACAAAGGTGTTCTTTTTGCTGAACTCGACAACGTTGCTCTGCAAAAAGAAATGGGTGATCCTACTCCTATGCCCAAGGATTATCTCATTGGAGTAATGGCAGTCATTTTTACTGATGAAAAAGGGGAATGGCATCTCACTGCCCGCATAAAGTTTCCCTCTGGAAACAAACAAGTTATCCGGTTGCAAGGTGGTAAAGATTCGAACGAAACCAAAATGCTGCAAGAGCTTTATAAAATGCCTTTGATTCATAAAAGATGGACTAAAAACCCAGATGGATCACCAGAAGGCATCCTTAAAACTATTGAAGATCTCGACATGATTGAATCCAGAATGGTGATAAAAGATGCTAAACCAGAAATATAAAGACTTACACGACGAAACTTTGGAATTCTTAAAAGACAACCCCGAGATAAGTTTAGGAGATTCACGAAATGCTTGACAAGATAGCAATATGCAGGTGTGGTAACAGGTACGCTATAGCATGGCCTAACGGCTCGATATACTGCACGATATGCAAGGCGTGGTTAACTTGGATTAATAAATGAGGCATGGATACAGAATAGACAACATATGAGTTTTGAAGAACTTAGAGAATTATACCCTAAAGAAAAAATCCAAACAAATTTTAAATAAGGAAATTTATGAAAAACATATTCGCCCTTCTTCTCGTTATCGTCACTCTAGGAGTTTCAGCGCCGAGTTCTAATTATCCTCCAGAACCCCCAAAAGGAGCAAATGGCCCTTGTCAATCTAAGTAGTCTGGAATTTCCGGATAAATGAAACAAGAAACGCCCTACGAAGAGGGCGTTTTGACTTGCCACTTTACCTGTTGAAGAGTAAAGTGTAGAAATTTAAGTTTTGGGAAGGACACTCCGCTAAGTTTGTCCTTCCCAGATCTCGCACCAGTAGTTAATTGATTACTGAGATCCTTTGGCTTTAGATAGCTTGAGATTCTACACGATAACCGATTTTCCTACTAGATGCAAACATTAATTGAATCTAAAACGGAGAATCTTTCATGTCAGATCAATATGAAATCCAAGAAGAAACACCAGATCATCACTTCCGCACAGAAATACCTAATCTTGTTTTTGACTTAGGTTTATCTCCCGAGGCTTTTTGTCTTTATGCTCATTTGAAACGTATTGCCGGCGACAAAGGCGCTTGTTTCAAGTCTAACAAAAATTTGGCAAAAGATTGTGGCATAGGTGAGACAAAACTTCGAGAATGTTTTAAAGAATTAACCCAGATAGAAATTTTAATTGGTGATGATCCTTCGCCAGGAAAATCACCAAAATTTCACTCTCAAGTGAGTTTAATAAAAATTACACAAAGAAAAAAAGAAAATGGTTCATGGGATACAAATTTGGTCACCATTACACCAATCTGGCGATTAAACGGCGATATCATGAGATCAAAATTTAAAAAAATTAACACTACCTCGCAATCCGAGGGAGGGGTACCTCGCAATCCGAGGGAGGGTACCTCGCAATCCGAGGATAAAGAAGAACCCTCTAAACAAGATCAAAAAGAACAACAACAAAGGGCTGCTGTTTCTTTGATTTCTGCTTGCTTAGAACCCCTGCAAATTCCAATTGCTGACAAGCAATGGATATCCGATCACTACACTTATGCGATCATCGAAAACGCCGTTAAATGGGCAACGCATAAGATGACGAAGATTAATACCACCCTACAGCAAGCAATCAAGTGGGCTTGTGCTAATCAGCCTCAGATACCACTTAACCCGGCAGATGAAGTCCAGCAAAACAAGGTTTTTGCTCAGCAATTAGAAGCCCAATACCTAGAAAGAGGGATCGAAGGGTTTTCAGCCTTGAATACATACGCTGAAATCTATCAAAGAGGTGGAATGTCAAATTGTACCGTGATAGAATACACTGAAAAAGCATTCAAAGATCAGCTCTTAAATGCACTAAGGAAACATGGAATAATTGCATAAATGTTTGATACGCCGAAGTTTAGCATTATTTGCATTCGATGCGGGAAAGTTCAACCCTCCCATACAAGGGCTAGAAAGACTTGTTTCGAATGCCACTTAAAAAGTTGGAAAAAAAACAACGGCAGATCCAAAAAAGATGAACACAAGCCATATTTGCTTTTTGCAGGATCGATGTTTTACCCTTCTGGGGGATGGGATGATTTCCAGGGTTACTTTTCGACTGTCGATGACGCTAAACTTTGGCTACAGAAGAATGAACCCAATGCAAACCACAATTGGGCGCATATCGTTCAGAAGGATAAGATCATACTTTGGGCATCCGCGAATAATAACAATTGGGTTAAAAATGACGGGACATGGGAATGGAGGGAGGAAGAATGAAACTTAATAAACATAAACTTATTAGTTTAATAGAACATTTTCAAGAAATAAAGGAAATTCAAGAAAAAAAACTGGTTCTAGTTACTGAAACAATGAAAAAAATCGAATCCGATTTAGATTTCTTGATGGATTTGTACAATAAGGTAAAAAATAGCGAAGCTTTGGCTCTTTATTTTTTGGACCCAAATTTTGACGAAATCCAATTGGGCTATTTCGACACAAAAGAAGAAGCGCAAGCATATTTAGATGAACTCTATCAATTATTGAATCCTGATAAAATCAACGAAAATAGAATCTTTCAAAAAATCGAAGCCGCCAAATGATTGAATGGATTCTTCCCCTAGAAATCCAATCCCCTAATGTGCGAGAGCACTGGTCTAAAGGATTTGCACGCAACAAACGCAATAAAGAGCGCATAGCTAAAGCTTGGGCTCTTGAACCACACAAACCTTCATCTCCATGTACAATTTCAATACAGAGGTTATATAACCCCTCAAAATGCGAAAAAAGAATGGACGACGATAACATGGTGTTCGCAATGAAAGGAGTCCGTGACTGTTTAGCCGATCTAATCATTCCCGGTCACCCTCCAGGCCAAGCAGACAACCTAAAACTTGGAATAACCTTTCAATATGAGCAACTTACAGCAACAAGAAAAGGCATACGTATAGTAATTATGGAACAAGAGGAAATTAATGAATCAATATTGGGTTAAAACCGATACAGGCAAATATGTCGATCTATCAAAATTCATGTTCATGCGCATAGAGAAAAACGCCAGAGCAATCGATCCCACATATTTTTACTATGATATTGTCGGTTCGGTTTCTTATGGAGACATGATCATTGAACGATATGAGAATGAAGAAGAAGCAGAAGCAGCTTTAGAAGCACACATTAAAGGATTAAACGGAATAAAATGACTGATCGGAATGGCAAAAAAGAAAAGAAAATTAAAAAAGTCATGCATGAATGGAAAGAAGGAGAACTGCATAGCGGTTCAAAAAAAGGCCCTATCGTTAAAAATCAAAAACAAGCTATAGCTATTGCTTACTCCGAAGCAAAAAAAGGAAAAAAATAATGAAAAACACATTTTTCTATATCATTTTCTCACCTGCGACCATTTTACTTTTTTTAATGCTTCTATTTATATGTGGATGTACTTACAACATTAGTATGGTTCACACTGAAGGGACAGCTTCACAAATAGCCGATGATCCCACTTCCATTTCACCTAACATCTCACCTACAATTACCGCTATTCCTTCGATCCCAGGTATAAAATGATCGAGCTACGAAATGTCATACCATTATACACCCCCAAAGGTCACGGTTATGCATATTTCGTTTCCGATCCCGGTTTTGATCACGATTTACTTTGGACTGTATTTCTAGACAATGGCGAAATTTGGTCTTTTCGTAATAGAGATGTTCGCGCCGTTACAAATTACACATACAAACGTGTTCAAACAGAAAAATCTTCAAATTTAGATACTTAAAAATAATTTTTTTTATATTTATTGAAAAAATATATAAAAAAAATTATACCTATAAGTATTAATATAAAAAAAATCGAATTTTATTACTGGACACAAAGAAACACGACACATCAATTAATTAACCTAGCAATTCGTTAGGCAAAGCCTAGGAGGCTTATATGTGTAAAGATGACATGAAAAATTGGAATCCATGTTGCGAACAAGGTCCTCAAGGACCAGCAGGGATGCAAGGTATGCAAGGCATTCAAGGTGTTCCTGGCCCTCAAGGTATTCCAGGTCCCACAGGACTTCAAGGCCCTCAAGGCCTTCAAGGTGTTCCTGGGGCAGCTGGTCAAAATTGTTTGTGCAATGCTGGCTACTTAAGCCTTTATTCCATCATCAATCAAAATCTAACTGCCAACGGTGGCACTAACGATTTTGCTACTCTAGAAAATCTTGGTGTGGGTGTTTCTGGCTATTTTGATTGGTCAACTGCTTCTATCGATGGTAAAATAAAAGTTCTTCAAGCTGGTGTATATCAAGTTCAGTGGGATGCAGACGGAATGCTAGCACAACCATTCCCATCACCCGTTCCATCATGGGGTCTTGCTCTTTATAGAAACGGTGCAGTTCTTCCCGGAAGCGCTGTAGCTGGTTATAATAGTAGCCCTGATGATGATGCAACATGCCTTTCAAACCTGATCAACGTTCAATTAAATGTCGGCGATGTTTTACAAATTAAAAATATTGCTTCATATCCAATATTTTTAAAAGCAATTCACCCTGAACTTGTTGTTCCTATGACAAGTGCATCTTTTAGTGCCCTTTTGATTAGTTAATTATAGGTCGCCTGCAACCTGAATGCAGGCACTTTTTCTTTCCTCACAATTCAATTTCCTGTATAAACAATAATTCACCAAAAAATGGGAGACTATCATGCTAGACAACTTCAGAGCTCTATTTAATGCAAATGGCATTCAATGCACCACCGCTGTTATGAAAACAATCGGTGATCTTATTGGATTTCTTGAACAACAATTTCAAGGTGATACTGCAAAAGTCAATGAAGGTATTGATCATATAAAAAACATCATTGATTCCCACAAAAAGTAAACTTCCTCCTCCGAATTAGGAAGGGCTAGGGGTGCCCCCCCTAGTTTCTATTTACATTTTATTATCCTTAGCATCAATACAAGTAATGAAAGATAATCATAATGCGTGATAGGTTGACTCATAACATGGCTAGGAAAGCTTTCTAATTGCTTAATCATTTCTTCTAGCACTTTTATCATTTCTTCTTTTGTCATCTCACTAAGGTTCTTATCGGGCATAGCCAACTCCTCTTCTTTATTGATAACCTTTGTAATTACTTCATTTCCTCTATCGTCTATTCGCACAAAATCCTCCCAATCCAACGAGCTACAATACATAGCATTGCCCCCAAAGACGCTTATACGACCGCATTTGCACTCAACATAATCTGTGGAATGAAAACTCTCAATTACACTTTCGCACTTTTTACACTTTGCTCTATTTTTCATAAATATTCCTATGTGGTATGGTTTGGGCAATACTATAACAGAGAGACATAATGGCCGCACCAAATGGCAGACCAATTAAATATACTCAAGAATTCATAGAAACTGAGGCCGATGCTTTATTAAAATGGATAAAGGATGATGAACATATTTATCTGAAAAGATTTTCTTTTGAACGTGGATATTCATCTAGTAGATTAACAGAATTTGCAAAAGCAAATGAGAAGTTTTCGTTAGCATTGGAAAAAGCACACGATTGGCAAGAAATGAAACTAGCTGAGGGTGGCCTGAAAAAGACATTTGATAGTGGCTTTACAAAATTCGTTCTTGCACGTACTCATGGATGGACAGACAAAAAAGAAATATCTCATACAGCCGATGAAAACGCTCCACAATGGCTTAAAGACTCCATAAATAACTCAAAAGATTTAGTGTCTAATGAAAAACCCGCTAAATAACCCTCTTTGGCGCATAAACAATTTATATCACATTGTAGATAAGCAAGGAATCAAGCGCATATTCAAGATGAATTGGGCTCAAGAAGATCTTTACAATAACATGTGGTACTGCAATATAATATTGAAGGCACGTCAACTAGGTATAAGCACATTTGTTTCGATTCTGTTCCTGGATAGATGTCTTTTTAACGATAACGTAAGCGCTGGCATTATTGCACATACACGCGAAGATGCTGAGATGCTGTTTAGAAGGGTAAAAATAGCTTATGAGTCATTGCCAGAGGAACTACGCAAGGCTATATCTGCGGAAAATGATACAGCTAACATGCTTAAGTTCTCGAATGGATCGTCGCTGCGTGTGGGAACATCTCTACGCTCTGCAACATTTCAATACCTCCACATCTCTGAATTCGGTAAGATATGCGCGAAATACCCTGACAAGGCTCAGGAAATTATTACCGGCTCGCTCAACACTGTTGCGCCTGGACAATATATATTTATTGAAAGTACTGCTGAAGGCCGATCCGGCTATTTCTACGATATGTGCAAAAAGTCTCAGATAGACAAAGAAACTAAGCGCGAACTATCACAACTAGATTTCAAGTTTCATTTCTACCCATGGTACAAAGAACCTTCTTATCGCATTGGTAATAACTTTCCCGTTGTTTCAGAAATGGAAGCTTATTTTAAGCATTTATCCGACATCGGTATTGAAATAGATGACGAGCAAAGAAACTGGTACATCGCTAAACACAATAGTCAGCAAGACGATATGAAGCGTGAATACCCAAGCACGCCCGAAGAGAGTTGGGAAGTGTCTAATGAGGGCCTATATTACTCACGCCAAATGACTCAAGCTAGAGCAGAGAAGCGAATAGGCCACATTCCCTACGATCCTGAGATACCAGTTTATACGGCCTGGGATTTGGGCTACAACGATTCCACTTCAATATGGTATTTCCAGATATTTAAGAAGGAGATCAGGCTGATTGACTATGATGAGGGCAGCGGTGAATCACTTGCACATTGGCTAGGGGTTGTTAAGTCAAAGCCTTATGTGTATGAAAAAAATCTCGCGCCCCACGATGTGATGGTCCACGAATATTCTAGCGGTATGACACGTCAGGCATCAGCGCGAAAGATGGGAATCAACCTAATACCTGTGACCAAAACAGAAATTATACCGGGCATTGATGCAGCTCGTAATATAATGAATCGATGCTGGTTCGACGAGAAGAAATGCGCTAAAGGCATTAAGGCTCTCGACAACTATAAAAAAGACTGGGACGATCGCAACGCTTGCTGGAGATCACAGCCCCTGCATAACTGGGCAAGTCATGGATGCTTTACGGGTGACACATTGATATTGACACGTTTCGGACCATTACCTATAATGTTAATAGAAAAAGACATGGAAATATTAACATTAGAAGGCTGGAAGAAATGCAACAAAGCGAATGTGACGAAGAAAAATGCCCAACTTGTGGAAGTGATGTTAAGCGACGGTATGAATGTGAAATGTACGCCGGATCATTTATTTCTAACGGAGAAAGGGTGGACATTCGCAGCAAACCTAGAGAAGGATATGAAGATCCAATCATCCTTGATTCACTCACAACATACTTCAGAGGGAACTTATATAGAATATGGCCACAAGAAAGGTATTTCAAAAAAGGCGGGTCATATTTACACAGAGATGTTTGGGCTGATGCATTTGGTAAAATTGCTAGGAAATGCCATATTCACCATAAAGACAATAATATCAAAAACAACAAACTCTCAAACCTTGAATGCTTACCCGATACTGTGCACCTCAAACTCAAAAGACCAAACGCTAAACCAATATCAAACCATGCTAGAGAGAAGGCCAGAGAATGGCATCAATCTGATGAAGGTAGAGAATGGCATAGGAGACAAGCGATTAGGTCACAAAGTTGGACAAAGTGGAAGAGAGAAGAAAAAGAATGTCCAATATGCAAAGAAATGTATCCGGCTCTTGTTAGAAAAAGTGGGAATTCTCAAAAATACTGCTCTACAAAATGTAAATCCCTTGCACGTTTTAGGCGTGAAAAAATTGAATGAAACACAAGATGTATATTGTATAAATGTACCTGATGTTCGTCATTTTTCATTAGCTAATGGAGCTATAGTGCATAATTCGGATGCGTTTAGGACATTGGCGACAGGATTAAGCATCGTCCAACAACAACAAACGCATCAGCATAACGCAACAGCTTATCAACGCGATAGATTCGGGAGGCAGAGTAATTTTTGATGGAGTGTAATAAATGCAAAGAAATGACGGAATGGTATTTTACTACATATCCCGAAAAAAAAGGTTATGTTTTGTGTGAAGATTGCTATGAAAAGTCTAAAGAATTCATCGTATACGTAAATTTACTGCATGATGAACTTAAGATAGCCGAAAAACAAGTTTATGATCGGGTTGCCAGATTAACCGATCAATTGCCAAAATAAAACTTTATCTATAATCTTATGGCTTAGCATCATTTTAAATGTGAGGCCATTATTTCACTCTACCTACAACCTTGGAATAACAATCTAGAGCCATCACAATCTAGTCTACGACAATGGATGGATAATCTCTACACTAAATTCATGCCCCTAGAACAAGCTAGGTGGAATCAAGCTAATATCGATACGCTTTTCTATGCGGGTAATCAGACTTTCATTAACCGCGCATTTCAATTCAGTCCGGGCGTAACATCTCAGCAATACTACTTTAATATTGTGCATCAACCAGTCAACATGCTAACAGGTTATCAAAGGCAGCACCGCAAATCTATTGCGTATCAAGCTGCAGATGGAGCCGACCCGCATACTACGGATCAATATACACGTTTAATCACTAATGTTTGTCAAAAAGAAGGTATCAATGAATCATATAGTAAGTCTTGCGAGCTGGCAGCTATTGCTGGGCTTAATCTCATGCAACCTTATTTGGATTTTACTGGTGATGACCCTGCGCAAGGACAATTAAAACTTAAGATTTGGGAATACAATAGTTTTCTGGTTGACCCTTATTTCCGCAATCCCGATATGTCAGACGCAAACTTTGTTTGGTGTCAAGAATATATTTCAAAAGAAGAAGCACAAAGCCGTTTTCCTGATATGAATCAGGTTATTAGACCAATGTCGGGCACTCCACAACGATATGGTAACTTTTATTTCTTGCCTGAGAATTACAATATGGCCCGTAATGACCTTATGGTGCTTTCTTATATATGGTACAAGTGGAAGAAGAAGAAAAAACGTCTTTATAGTCGTAAACTAAACCAGTTCTTTGACTTTGGTAAAGATGCTAATTTAGAAGAAATATTATATAGCATCGAAGATATGGAAGAAGTGATGGTTGAAGCACCTGTATGGAAGGTGTGTATAGTTTTAAATGAACAATTAATGTTTCAAGGTGAAAACCCTCTTTGGGATGGACCAGAGTGCCCTTTTATACCGAACTTCTGGAATTATGACCCTCATATTAATCAATTTGATTTGCGTTCTCGTTCTCTAATATTTCCTATGCGTTCGCCCCAATTTCTGATGAATCATAAAATTATCGTTAATAATGATATTGCATCAGCTACTATTAACGCCGGTTGGAAGCGCAAAATTGGCGCTGTGGCTAATGAGGACAACCTTAAAAAATCTGGTCAGGGTTGGGATGTCATTATTAATGATGGATATGAGCTCACAGATTGCGAAAAGATCATTCCTAGTGCAGTTCCTGAAAGCGATTTAGCTTTAGCTCAGCAGATGCAAGATTTGATATTTCAAACATCTGGCATTAATATGGAAAACTGGAGCGGACAAGATGATAAGCAAATTTCATCTTTGACAATGCTTCTTAAACAGGCTGCTAATCTATTAGTGTTCCAAAAATATTTTGATCAGTGGGATCATGCATTAAAGTTATTGGGAGAGCGTATGTTGCAGATTGCTCTTAATAATTGGTCGCCTGAAAAAGTTGGGATGATGATTGGAGAAGAACCTTCGCCACATTTTTTTAGCCGCATATTCGCTAAATACCAAACTGTGGTAGAAGAAGGATTGCTTACACCTACTCAGAGAAACTTGCAGGCGCAACAAATGCTTGATATTAACATGACTTTTGGGCGCGAAGTTATACCTCCGAGTATGATCATTAAAGATATGAACATTCAAGGTAAAGCTGAGATCCTTAAATTTTTAAAACAACAAGAAGAGCAAGCAGTTCATAAACAAGAAGAAATGGAAAATGTGCAGCACGCCTTCGAAGATGCTAAAATTAAAGAGCTTTACAGTAAGGCTACAGCTAATATTGCAAGAGCTAGAGAAGATCATTCGAGGAGTGAATCCAATCTCGGCCTTTTTGAAGAGCGTTTAAGCATGATTGAGCGCAACAGATCGCTAAGTCTTAAAGAAAAACAAGCAGCTCTTACCGCATTGCTAGAAAACATTCAAAAGTTTGGCGAGATTGAAACATCTTATGCTGAAAACAAACTTAAGATTGATGAGTATAGTATCCGCACCGAAGAAGAGCTTGAAAAACAAGATGTTCACCGAAGAACAGAGGCAAACAAATTCCTTGAGCAAATAATGGGGGGTTTGGGTAATATGGGACAAGAACAACAACCACCCCAAAATCAGCAACAAATGCAGTAATAGACATTGATTTTGTAAGGTCATTGTGATATAATCTAACTTTATTTACGAGGTTAGATGTGAAGATTTGTCCGCAATGTCATATTGAATTTGCACCTCAGACCGCCATCACAAAATATTGTTCATTAGTATGCTGTAAAAGATTTCAGCATGAAAAAGAAATGAATAGACGTCATACTGATCTAGAATATAAAGCAAAAAGACAAGTCAAAGAGAATGATAGAAAAAAAAGAAAAAGGCATCAAGAAAACCTATATCGTCTCAAACAAAATGAAAGAGAAAAAGATAGGTATAGAAAAAAGCACGGTATAGAATCTGATGAAGACCTAAAAAAAGCAGTTAAGGGATCGGGATGTTTAACTCAACATGGATATAGGAAAATACATAAACCAGACCATCCAAATGCTTGGAGAAATGGAGATATGTTTGAACATGTATTTATCATGTCCGAATACCTACAAAGACCATTAAGAGAAAAAGAGACTGTTCACCATAAGAACGGCATTAAACATGACAATCGAATAGAGAACCTAGAACTGTGGTCAAATTCGCATCCATTTGGCCAAAGAATTGAGGATAAAATACAATGGTGTAAAGAATTCTTGGATTTATACGGGTTTGATGTTATAAATAGAGTTTAAAACAAAAAGCCCTTACGGGGCATTAAAAAGGGGTTTTATCATGGCAGGTAGTCAAAAAATGGGCCGTGGAAGGTCTGGGGGTCAGGCCATAAATGACCATTCGTTCTGGGCAGGTGGCAAGTCTAAAGCATCTCCATTTCCCGAAGGTGTACACACAAAAGAATATATGAGCGCTGAAGGTGCTGGGACAGAGATGGATTACGAAGATACTTCGGAGAAAATTAAGGCAACACAATCTGAAGGAACTATGAAAGCCAAAGCTAGACCCCTAAAAGCTAATTACAGAAATTAGAATCCGAACTATAAATACGGATAGCTTGTCACCAGCGATATGGGGCGTCGTAACTGGGTATCGCATGCAGAGAGTCCCTAACGTAGAAGCTAGGTTTTGCCTGGATTATCCTAGACTAAATAAATCCAGGACGTATTAAAAGAGGCAAAATGAAATCAAAATCCGTAAAGAATCCAATCAATGCAAAATCAGGCTTTAAAGATCCTTGCAGGATTAAAACACAAGTGCAAGATGATGAGCCTAAAGATGGTAAAAATAGTCCTTGGGATTTTCGTTGTCCTCAGTATGACCAGCGCTCTAGCGGTTTCATTAACGCTGGCACTCATTATGGGATGGGTATTAATCAACCTATTGGCCATGAAGGCAATCCTAATCAAGGGTCAGCAATTCCTAAGGGGCGTCTTACAACGATGAGAGTTGATGAAGTTGGATGATCTAGAAAAAATCAAATCAGCTTATAAAGCCTTTTCAAGAGGTGGGGATTTTCTTCAACGTGTCTTTAGAGAGGGTAAAAGAATTCTTTCCGGTGAAGATTGTATGTATTTATTCAACACATATGCTATCCCTCCAAGGGAGATTATTTTAATGGCTATTTCACATCATTTTCATATAGAACATGAAGAGTTTGCCAAATTGCTAGGGGAACAACGAGAAATAAGTAAAAATATGAGGCAATGTGAAAAAGGCTAAACCCCTAAAAGCAATCAATAAGCAATGGCATACATCTAATTCAAAGAGCGGAATGGGTGATTACACAGGCACTGGTATAAGAAATCCAGTTGGTAAAATCCGCGATGTTTTTGGAAGTGGACCAGTTAATCTTCAGAAGAAGGGGAAGCCTCCGAAGTCTTTAGCGTAATGCAGTTATATTCCGGATCTTGAGCTAATTGTCTTCTCAGAACCTCTGAGCAGATAGCTGCCAATTCCAGCAAATCGGTTTGAGTATTTCTACATAACACATGATATAATTCATAATTTGTATAATCTATTAAATTCTTATGCGTCATTCTCATTCTCCGGTTTAGGTTTTTCTTCGTATGTCAAGTAGTCAGCCATCGAATACAATAACTTTTGATGTCTACGTTGGAACTCAATAGGGTCGCAAATACCTTGTGCTCTTTCGAACTCCCACTTAACAAGTCTCTTTAACTGTTCTTTAACTTCATCCATTTTTCACTCACTTAATGATGGTAAAAACAAATTTTCTGTTTTAGGCTTATAAAGTTCTTCCATTTTCTTATTGTAGCGTGCTTGTTGACCTAAAGATTGGTAGATTTCATCAATTTGCTCATCAGTCAAATCGTCAGAATCATTTCTCTCTAACTCATTCCTATTGTGTTGAAACATGTTAATTGACCAAGCTACAATTTCGGATTGTGTTACATTTCCTTTTTTATATTGCTTCCACATTTCGCGAGCTGGAATCATCCATATAATTTTTATTATATCCGTTCCAGGGGAAGCCTTAAAAAGCATCGAGTTTGTTTGAGCTTTAGGTTTCGTTAATCGTGGCTGATGTATTAAACGTTTTGTAAAACCATCATCATCAGTTCTGGTATGCGAAAATATATAGAAGGGATAATTTCCAAAAGGCCTTTTATTAACCAAATCTTGAACACATTCACCAATCGTCAAAGCTTGTTTAGAAGTTTTTTTTGTGAAATCTTCAAAGCGGTCGTGCGTTTCAAACAGGTTTAGTTTCATTCACCTCTCCTTCGATCCAATACTCCCATGATATAAACATAGCAATGATTTTGCCTTCGCGATATAACTCTAAACCATTTCCCGACCATTTAAGATCATCGGCCAGGATGTTTATGTAACATTTACCACATTTAATTTCGTATTTCTTCACACTTGCTCTCAAATTCAATTTTTAGTTTAATGAAATTAAAACCTAATTCGCAGTCCTGCGTCAAAGGCAAAGGTTATCATATGACAGCTCCACAAGTAGATCAAGTGCAAACACAACAGCAATCCGAAAAGGAACTGAACTTTCGCAAGCAAGAACAAATGTTTCAAAGACAACTAGCAGCCGAAAAAGCACGTGCAGATGAACTAGAAAGACGTTATGAAGAAAGTCGTCGCCAAGTCCAACAAAAAACACAAGATGATGATGAATCTGCAGATGAACCATATGTAGATCATAAACGTTTAAATAAAAAACTTGCGTCACATGGTGAGCAGATTAAACAAGAAACTCAAAGCCAAATCCAGAGAGCAGTTCAGCAAGCTTTAGCCGAAGATCGTCAAGAACGATGGATAAAGCAAAACCCGGACTTTTTCGAGGTGCTAAAAATGGCAGATCAGTTTCATGCGAAACATACTGAATTAGCAGAAACGATTCTTGAAATGCCAGATACATTCGAACGCAAAAAACTTGTGTATAAAACAATCAAAGACCTTGGTTTAGATAAACCAGTACAACCGCAACAATCTATTCAGCAAAAAATCGATGCTAATCGCAGAGGTCCTTTCTATCAACCTTCAGGCGTTGGCACCTCCCCATACAGTTCGCAAGGTGATTTTAGCCCATCTGGACAGAAGCAAGCATATGAAAAGATGCAGCAGCTTAAGGCGAGGTTGAAAATAGGATGAAACTTAAAGAATTAGTCGAGGGTTGAAATGATTAAGTGGCATCATATCATGGATCAACAACCTGTAAACGGTTCATCTATTATTCAATTAGATCCGATGTATGAGGGAAGATATGAAACAATAGGTTTTAGAATTTGGGATCTTCGAATGTCTTTTCAAGAGTATATAAAATATAATACAGAAAAAGATTTGCCATTGCCTAATTTTTATTGGATGTATTACAAAAACTTTCCATTTCCTAACCACCAAAACTTTTATTTAGTTTCTGCTTGACAAATCCAACCTTTAATTTGATATAGTGAGTCTTCGCTAGCCCACGTTACGGCTATTTCGCGTTAGATGGAACTCGCACCCATCATTAGGTATGTTGAATTGACGTAAGTAAGGTTCGTCTCACCTATCAGCATATCATCAGTCAGTTACATTTTGTAACCGACTCAACGTAGAAACCACATAGGTTTTTATGTCTAGTCAAATGACAACCACTGGTAATTTGGGCCCTATGATCTTGCAATCGCTCGCGCCTGCAATGCTCTATGTCCCAACTCCAGCGATGAATAACATTCTCATATGTGACAAAGTCTCCATGCCTGAGCATGGTGGCACCACAATGAGATTTATGCGCCCACGTGCGCTACAACCGCCCACAATTCAGTTGGGTAATTCGGGGATTGATCCTCCGGCACAAGTGCCTCAACGAGATATCATAGACGCAGAAATGGCGTTCTTCGGTA
>QGNH01001325.1_pt1 | contig 38820 bp, 49 predicted proteins | sample 1735481 | NCBI WGS metagenome assembly QGNH01 (sample SAMN09239004, study PRJNA386568) | Viral metagenome, whole genome shotgun sequencing project. | reverse complement strand
TCGCTAGGAGCGACTAATGAAACTGTACCGAACGGAGTGATCGCATTGGTTTCGTCGTAGTTGCCTAACGCACCATCAGCGACACTTAAGACACGGACGCTATTTACGCCGTCCCATTTATAACCATTGTCCCCTAAGTATGGTGCAACCACACTCGAAATGAACAGGGGTATGTCCATTATGTTTGCTGTTTTTGTGCCGTATGCCACGTTTCTATCCTCTTTTCTTAATTAACAATTAGTGCCTTTTTAGTGCATATTACGTCATTATCATAGTGCTTATTATAGCTAGACACCAAACAAAATGGGTGGCATACTACGGTCAGGGTGAAAAGAAATAATGCTTATAATACTCGGAAAGTCCGGGCCGACAACAAGGTGGGTCAGGCGGGGGTTTATTTTCATAAGGGGAAAAACAGATACCATGCTACGATTACTGTACATACCCGACGCATACACCTCGGCTGGTTCGCCAGCAAGGATATGGCAATTAAGGTTCGTAAAAAAGCCGAAGAAATGTTTATAGGATTTATAGAGTAATGAACGTACCAGTACATTTCAACCCACGATGGTATCAAAAAGAAGCTCTAATGGCGTTGGAGCGCGGAATTCGACGAGCAGTTTGGTGTTGGGCCCGACGCGGTGGTAAGGACATGACGGCTTTTGCTTATGTCGTTAAAAAAATGGTCGAAAGCCCAATCAACGTGGTTTTGGTGTTTCCCGTGAAAGAACAGGGTAAAAACGACTTTTGGGAAAACATCGAGAATGATGGGTTCAAGACCATTGAACATATCCCGGCCGCATTGGTAGAACGCCAAGATAACAGCAATATGCGTATTGTGCTTAAAAACGGTAGCACGTTCCAAATCCTCGGTTCGGGCGACCCTAAAGCACTTCGAGGGGCTAACGGTAAAATCTATATACTTTCAGAGTTTGTTGATATTCCCGGTAGCGTACTTGATGTCATTGGCCCGGTAGTCCGAAACAACGGTGGTCAAATTATTATTCAGTCCACGCCTAAGATCGATGGTATCTCCGGTGCGACATTCCAAACCTTGTTTAAGCGAGCTGAAAGCCGCGACGATCAATACGCCAGTTTAATTACCGCCAAGGAGTATTTAACAGAGGCCGAACTTGAAGATGAACGTCAAGAGTGTATTGCTAAATATGGCAACGACTTCTTCTACCGCCAAGAGTATTTATGTGACTGGGGCCAAACTAGCTCGACCAGCTATTATGGAGCGGTCTTAAATAAATTACAGCTTGACGGTAAAATTGGACGGTTCCCTTACGACCCGGCATATCCGGCTTTTAGTTCGTGGGACTACGGCATGTCAGATAGTACGGCTATTGGTTTTTGGCAGTATATCAATAAACGCTGTAAGGTAATCGACTATTATGAAACCCATGATATTGCGCTAGGCGTGACACTCGAATATGTTAAATCAAAACCATACAACATGATGTGGCACTTTTTCCCGCACGATCTTAGTGTTCGAGATAGTGATGCCATTGAGCGTATCGAAAAAGTACGCGCAGCCGGACTACCGAATAGTAGTTTATTGCGTCGGGAGCCCACTGAAGATGGACTAAAACGAGCCGTTGAAAATACCATGTTTTGTGAATTCAATGAAGCTACGACCGAGGATTTGCGTCGCAAGCTCCAAATTTACAAGCGTAAATTTAATGGCGTAACCGGTGATTATGAGGGACCAGAGCACAAAACTGAAAGCCATGCCGCCGATGAACACCGTTATATGTGGGCTGCCATCGACCAAGAGTTTGACCCAAAAACGGGACTGTTTTTATACAGCCCCGATTTACAGGTGGCAACTTATGAGAGTGACGAAATTAACATCGCCCCTCAATATAACCCGAATTACTAACTGACCTGTTCTTCTTCGGCGGGAACTTCTTTAGCAGCTTCCTGTTGTTTGGCATCATTTTCCAAAGCGGTTTGACGGGCTTCAGCTAAACGATTTTCGCCAGCTTCAATTCGCCCATCGGCAGTTTGTAAATCAGCTTCAGCTTGCTCAAGCTCTTTCGCTTCGCTTGTGGGCTTTTCAATACCGGGAGCGACCGGAGCTACCGTTGTTGATGTTGTTGTCGTTGTCGTTGTGCTATCGTCCATGACAAAAATTCCTCTCTTAGTTTATACACCTAGTATACTATGTTTTTTTGGTTGCGTTCTTATTACTAACGGTTTCCTCTGGCTGATCTTCGATGATAACTGGCTTCCGGCCAGCAGCTTCAAGACGCCGGACTTCTTCATCGTATTCATCTTGGTAATCAGCAATATCGGCTATTGGGGCCGCTTCGATTGCGGTCTTATTGGAAATCCACTCTAATATATCGATCTCGCCAATATCCTCAAGCGTCTTGTTAAACCGAGCAGCAATACGTTCAAGCAAAATTTGGTCCTGTTTGATATGCTTCATTTCAACTACGACCTCTGGTGCTAAACGCCAGCCGAAATCTTGCCCCTGCGTAATGTTCGGGCTATGGTCTGAACATGACCATAATGCTGCTATTTTTGGCTCCGTGTCAGCCACTAGTGTTTCACGACTTCTGATGTTGAAAAACTTAATTGCCATAATTTACTCCTTACTTATTTAATAGGGCCAAATACTGCTTCAGCGGCCGCCGCCCATTCTTTATCGTCCTCGGTAGCCGTATCGACTTTACCAGCACCATAAATATCAGAACGATCACTACGCCTTTGTTGTTTACTAGCCGCTTCAGCCGCAGCTTTATCATCGGCCGCTTTTTTATCGGCTTCAACTGTTTTAACTTTATCGACCTCTTGGATTTCCAACTGACGTCCTAACTGCGCGTAAGGTTCTAACGCGGCTGCATAAAATTTCTCTAATGAAACGGGTGCTTTAGTAATAATACCCGTTCTGGTGTCTTTAGCCATTGTTTTCTCAAATTGGTCCCACAAGGATTTCCGCAAATCAGGCATAGCGCGCAACAATTCGCCATAATTGTAATTAACCATATCGACCTGATCTTTCAGATCAAGATTAACGTCAGTAATTTGGTTGACTAGATTTTCAACATTGGCGACATTTTCTTTAAGTTGGTTTTGAGCCAGTGTCAACCAAGTACCAGCTTCTTCAGCAGTAAATGGCTGCCCGGTGTTTGGATTTATGAGCTTCACCACGTCGTTGACTGATTTGATTAAATCACCATCGCTATCGCGTAGTTCAGTAGGCACATTAGCAAACATTTTGGTACGAATATCGGTCTTAACAGCTTCTACGGCTGCCGCTTCTTCTCTGGCCGCAAGGCGGGCAGCAGCTCCATCGGGTTCAGTTGGTTCATCTTTTTCATCAGTTTTTGCTGCTGCATCAGTAGCTTCTTTTGCCTCTCGCGCTGTTTTTTGTTCAGGAGTTTCGTTTGGGTCGATCGGAGGAGTTTTAGCTTCCGCAGCCGCTTTGTCCGCTGCGATTTCTTCAGGCGTTTTTTCTGGCTTGGCTGGCTCATTTGGCTTTTTATCCTCCTTATTATCGATATTTTTTTTCAGCCCCGGAAATAACTCGTCAGCAGCGGTATCCCATTCTTCACTTTCAGCTTGTTCCAATTCGGTCATTTTACCATTTTTGGCCTCTGGCACAACTGGTACTTCAGGTACAGTTGGCGTAACTGGTGCTGTGGGAGCCGATAGCGCACCGCCCGTATCACTATTATCAGCACCGGGTTGGATTACTGCTGTTGGGTCTGTATCGCTCATTTTTGGTTCCTTTGCTTAAACTTTTCATCAATGGTAGCTAACGCCTGTCTTACTTCTTCGTAGACAGGACCAATACTGTCAGCCGCCATCTGGTGAGCTTTAATTTGTTGCTTTAACTTTAGCTCACTTTCGGTTAAATCAAAAGCGTGCCATTTGTCTAGGTCGGCCAATGCGTCTTTAAGCAACGTAAAAACGCGTCTAAGGGTAGACTGTTCTTCTTCGTCTTTGGAAAATTTAAGGTCCTCTTTAACGGAGTTAAGGTTGAACGGCGCTCGGTATGGTACTTCTTCATCGTTCATTGTACTACGATAGTAGCACGTTGTTTATTAACTACACAAGCGTGTTTTTATGGAGTATTTGAAACGGCTGGATTAGCCGGAGGTGGCTGTACTGCTTGAGCTGGCGCCAGAGGTGAACTTTGCTGTAACGGACCTGCCAGTGGGACTTGATCTTGTAATAGCATATCTGTGATTTCTTGAACTTTTTGCACAGCCGACGGGCCAAGTTCTTGAGCGTTTTGAGCTAGCACAACCAGCATATCTTGTAAGTCAGCTCGTTTTTTATCGTTGATCTGATCTTGGCTAAGACTGACTGAAACCTCAACCGTCCATTCTTCGATAGCAGCATAAAAACGCTGCCAATCCATGTGAATTTTGTTATTGTCACCGATCGTACCCGGAGTAACCTCGTTGATAACATCTTTGGTTTCATCATCGACAATAATATCTTCTTCACCCTCTTGTTCACAAAATAATGTATCCAGTGCAACTAACCCGTATTGGCGTAAAAAGTTTTCAAGAATTTTAGTAATTTGGTTCGTGCTGGTGCTAGTGGCCTGTTGTGCTTGCTGCACGCCCGGACCAGTCTGCCCGAAGCCCCCCGGAGGCGCACCAAGAGCCATTGGCCCACGACCCATGATATTCTGAATTTGAGCCGCAAACTGCTGTGCCATAGGCACAAATTGTTCTAGGGCTCCATTATCCATGTTCTTGAGATCGGCTGACGCGTTGGTATCGATTGCTTTCCAAACTGCATGTTGCTTAAGCACGACTGGTGTCGAGAACCGTCCCTTTTGGAATATCGGTGGAGCACTGTTTAATAACAGCATCGCAGCAATTTGAGCGTAGTATAGGTTCATCAGGTTTTGGTTCGGGCTGGCTAATCGCACTCGGCTAGTGCCAAATGGCGTTAGTTGAGCGGGGTCAATGACCAGATACATTACGCGTGTGTAACCCCATTTTGACTTGCTCTCAATCACGCGTAACGGAGTTTCCTGTACGTCAGGTGCGAACGTCACAATAGTCGCGTCGGGGCCCGTTTCGTATCTGGTAACCATTTGATATGTCGGTCCGGCTTGCTCTCCCGGCTGGTTGCGCTTGGCCGCACTTTCATAAATTGAATAGGTGGTAGATTTTGGTGTTGATGCTAATAATTGCTGAAGCCCCTGAATATTCCAACTGGTGTTGGGGTTGTTTTGGGCTGCCTTAAGAATTTTACGCACTCGGCTAGGCGCTAAATTGGCAACCACATAATCAAAGCCAGTTTCGTTATGGTCCTGAATACCCGGCTCCGGGGCGGTATCCATAAAGTGAAGCAGTTTCATAGTCGTGCCAAAGTTGTTGTACATCGAGCCGGTAGCTACAAAAAATGGCTGATAGCCATGCGATAAAGCAGCTTCGGCGCCGATCTGTAGCGTAGACAATAACCCCTTACCAAAAGTATCTTCATTAAATGCAGTATGTTTAAGCAGATAAGTCGCCAATAATGCCGGTATCGAAACTTTGGAACCGTTAATACTAACAGTTAGTGTCGGTAGTTGCTGTAAGCTGTCGCGTGGGATTGAGCGCACTAGACCAGCCAAAGTGGTGTCGCCGACGAACGGAGCTTGATCGGCGTGAGTAAGTGAAATGCCATCTACTAGATCATCAAGGAACTTGAAATCACGCGTATAAAGTCGGACATATTCGGTAGCCGTATTCCATTCATCAATTAAGGCGTGCATATCAATATCAGTATTGTTTTGTAGACTAAGCGCTTGCGCTGACATTCCGATTGTCGGGTCAGCCCCTAATGCGAGAGATTGTCGGTTTGCTACATTTAGGTTTGGTTGCATGTGTTCTTCCTTATGCTCACATTCTACTGCAAGTCTGGCTTCACTCCAAGGTCAATACCCTCGAAGCTAATCGCCCTTATTTTATAATTATTAAACCCGGCCTCTGTAGAAAACCACCATTGAGCTTCGTTCATTTCATCATCAATCTGAACCGGTATACGGACATCAACCGGCTGAAGCGCTACCAACGTCGTATCAATCTCCGGGCTGTAACCCCAACCGGGAATTGCCGGGAAATTACCATAAGTCCATTGACCGTCGCCCCAACCACCACCAACCGTCGGAACATAAGAGGGACCAACATAAACTTTGGACTTGGTTTTCAGCTTGCCATTCTGATTATAGTAGTTGACGCCAACGGTTATCGTACCAACTAACCCCATGACATAAAACATGACCTGTACATCAGCTTGCCATCTGTTGTGAGCCGGAGAACCCATTGGGATTAACGGACCGGTCGCACCAGTGGCGAATGGGACCGGAACGCCGCCCTTAATATCAAATGTGGCGTTACCTTGGCTTAATTTGAATGATTGGTTCCCTTGACAAATATAAATAAACGCACCCTCGGTGTTGGGTGTAACAATATCAATCCATTGAGCCGGAATATCATAGGTGTAAAATGCCCCATTATTGTCGTTTTCGGCCACTTTATTATTATCGTCCATGACCAAAATCTGTTGTGGCGTATCAAAGCCCCCAGTTGGCATTGTTAGTAAGAAGCGATTATCCCAAGCTGTACCAACAATCGTGCCCATAGCCGAATTCTTAATCTGGCTAATAAACGGTTGCATTGTCTTAATGGTTAGATTATCGGTTGAAATGACATTTTGACGTAGTGGCTGCGTATTCATGGACATCATGCCATTTGTGGACATAAAGACTAATTTACCATTGTAGTTAATGGCGCTATCAGGCGCAGCAACCCCGGCAGCCCCATAGTGCTGTGCGGTTGTACTCCAAATACTGAATGAAATACCGCCATAAGTAACATTTTGCTGTGAAAGAACAGCTTGTTCGGCCACGCCCTGTGTGTTGCTGTAAAGCACCGTCAAACTCGGTACGCCTTGCCCGTTTCGGAAACCAACCAGTGATGTAACCATGTAGTTCGTACCAAGGTTCGGCTGCGCGGTATAACCATTTAAGGCAGCCGCAAAACTAAGCGCGTTAATACCACCGCCTCCAATCCATATATTCTGCGGAATATCGATGTCGCCAAATAAGATCGGGTTTCCCTCCTCGGTGATACCATGCGAAACACGCGGACCGGCAGTGCTATTGTCAACCGGAGAGGGTGAACCAAGGTTAATGCCAAGCGACGCATCATCAATAAAGGCGGCCGTAGCCAAATCAAGATTTTGAGCTATCGGGAATAAATTGGTCGATGAAACCGTACCGCCGGTAGCCGAGATACCAACATATAAAGTCCATGATAGAGCTCCGCTAGGAGCGGTCCCCGGTTTCGTGACGGTCACTTTGCCGGGAGTGCTTTGGCCTTGCCACTGATCGCGTGTGATACTGGTGTAATAAGTCAAGATAGGCGAAAGATTTGTACTCCCTATAGACGTTTCATAAGAATAAGCATAATAAAGAATATACGGATTTGTGCCAGAGGAAGTAGTAGCGCCAGTAATGCCGCCACTGGCTGCCGCTGTCATGGCGACCGCCGGGTCAGCAATCGGAGCCGCTTGACGCAACTGGAATGGCGTAGTTGTCAGGTCGAGAAATGCTAACCGATCACCATTTTGGCCATTTAACACTAAAACCGTATCAAGCGCTCGCAGAAATTCTGGTTTACCGCCATTATTGACGGTTACCGTATTAGTACTACCGGTAGCTGCACCAGCCACCGTCCAAGTCGTATCCCCCTCTTTACAGTAGATAATCCGACCGGCTGTTTCACCTGCGGTTATAGCGTCGGCGGTAACAAAATAAACAACCCCATTCCAAATAACCGGAAAAAGCTGATAAACAGTATCGACGGTATTAGCCAAAAAAGGGGTCAAAACTGGACGCGGAACCATGTGCCCGCTTGGGGTAAGTGCAACATCTTGGCTAGCCACAAACGCATTAGTATCAGCAATCTGTGGTCCGTTAAGATTTAAGCCACTAGCAAAATTGACTACATCAATAGATGTAATTGTCTTTTCTGGTACTGGTACTGGTTTGGTGATCATTTAGAAGCCAACCCCGTGTACCAGTTGAAAGTCGTCTGTTTCAGCCGTTGGGGATACAGCGCTCGCGGTACTACGGTTGATGGCGTTCGTCAAAAGGTCATTATATTTTTGAACATAACTTGGTTGCAAACCACCTTTTACAATGTCAGGCAAAATTGCGTTTTTTGCAGTTCCAAGTTTAAGCAGCGTAAGTGGTTTAACGGTGTTGAAAATATCTACGTTGGTGGCTAGTAATGTACCATCTGATTTTGTGGTGGTAACAAGACGCGGCAAGAAAGTAGTGACGTCACCGGTGATCGGAGCTTGATCTTCGCCTTGGCTAAATGGACGGCTGAAATAAATAAAACTGCCCGTCACCGCACACATATCTTCAGTATTTTTTCGACTGTCGTTACTAATGTCATCGATATTAACTACTCTGAAAAATGACAACGGCTGACCCGTACTATCAAGTGGTGTAACAAAACGATCTTCGCTAGTAATCAAGTTATTGTAAGCTATCGGGTCCCAAGGAATTGTGGCGGGGGTCATCACATTAGGGCCTGCATAAGTCGCAACCCCAAGCGTCACTCCGGGCTGCCGTACCCAAATCCAGTCAATCGGTTGACCATCACTGGTAACTTCGGCTTCGAGTTCGTCGATATACATATTCGCCCAATCAACAACTTGAGCCAAATATGCCTGTCCGTCGGCGCCAATAATGTCATCAAAATAACGATTTTTAATCATCATGTAAACGCTTTGTGCAAACGCTTGTAATTGTGCTGTTGGGCTTCCGTTCATAGTTTTAGTATACCTCTATTTTCCCATCTATGGGTGCGGTGATGTCACCGATATTTTACGAGCTTTTATTAAACTACCCGGCGATTGTAAAGCTGGTTCTGCAATTTTCGTAGTGATAGGGCGAAAGTTAAGGTTGGTAAAGTTCTCAAGGGGGTAAACCGGCATAGTGCCAATCGTATTATCTTTAATAGTGTCTGTCGCAGTCGAACTGCTTGAGCTTGTACTAGCGGTATATTTTTGAGTACTTTTAGCACCAGTAACATCTGAAATAGTAGTACTAGCGACACCTTTAGCGGCCAACGACTGATCAAGGGCATAAAGCTGATTATAGAGCGTTGGATTGTAAGCCGCATTAGTTGGGTCACCCATATCACGCCATTCAGTTACAGTAGTTTTCCCATAAAGCGTCATTAAAGTAGGCGAAACATGATTAGCCGACAAAACTTGAAGTTGAGTAATATGGTCTTTAACACCCTGAACAGTAGACGGTGGAATATGTAACGGACCCGGTGTGGTGTCGTATTTCAATTCTTGCTGTAACCCCTTAACGGCATTATCGTACTGACCGTTCTGAATAGTAGTGTTAAGCGAGTTGGTATAACTATATCCTTTTGGTAAGCCAGTCACGGTTACATCATTACCGGTTTTATCAAAAACCGGAATACCGGCTTTAAGGTTAGCTTGAACCTGTTGCCCCTGTGCTTTTGTCTGATTAGCTGCAACGATTTGTTGAACGCTTTGGGTTCCGGCTTTCACTAAACGGGCTGCTTCAGTTGGAGCCGCTTCACCCGATGCGCGCGGCAACATCTGACTAAACCCCGGAATAGCGTTATAAACTTTATTTAAGGCAGTGCGTGTATAATTTTCATCTTGTTGGCCGGTCGTTGGATTTAAGGAGGTGACCTTGGTATTAGCTAATTCATGCGTCGGGTTCGCACGACTTTGGTTCAGAAACGCATTAACATCACCAAAGGCCGCTGGAATATGTTGCTGAACTATAGCCCCAGTCGCCTGCGGTATCCCTTTTTCAATGTTACCCCCCATCAAGTTATTTATGCTACTGTCACCACCAAAAGTACCAGCTATGCCAGTAGCTTTCATTATATTGCCAAATGAACTTTCGCCAACTTGACTGATAATTTTGACAACATTAGTGCCCCATGAGCCACCCTTTGAACCATCAGCTATCGATTGCTGGAAACTAGCCCCCATAATAAGCGGCATCGCTGATTGTCCAGCCCAAGCAATCGGGATAAAATTATGACCAATATGGAAATACATACCATCATAGTTTTTACCATCTTGATCAGTTGTTGTGATTACCCCCGTTTTCGCTAATGTATAACCTAATCCGGCTGCTGTACCAACATTAGTAGTTAATTTGCCAAGTTGGTCAGCCAACACCTGCGGGCTATCGGCAGTAGCAATCTTATAGACGTTATAAAGCATATTACGATCAGTTAGAGCTTTATCTAAGAAACCGCCCATATAATGAGAAAACGGTATAGCCAGCCCTCGGATTTGCTTAGACACAAAGTTCATAACACCACCAGCCGGACCCGACATATGTTGCTCGGCAGTATTACCTATAGCGTCTGCTACCTTTCCAAGAGCGGTGCTTATTTTGTTAGTATGCAAATTATTAACACCCAATCGCATCTGTTCTGCTTCCTTGGCTTGAACCTGTGGTGCATGAGTTGTATACCACTTGGTAAACCCTTTGACGTTTTCAGCCGGAATATTAGCATCTTTAGCGGCCTGAATAGCCGATCGCTCTAGTTCAATATCTTCCACACCTTTGGTTAAAGCCATGTGGGTCCCAACCGCAAAACGAACTATTTTACGGGGTAAACTTACCAAGGCGTTTTGACCAAATCTTCCATAACGAGTAACATCATGCGAATACTCACTGTCATAAGGAGCGGTCAACCCCTTATCAATAGCTTTTACCGGAGCTTTGCCAAAAGTATCACCAGCCAGTTGCTTCCCCCCACTCCACCCACCTTTTATAAGCGTAGAGAGTTTAGGCATACTGGTTTTAACATTCGTAATATCTTCACCACCAGCCCGCAAATCATTTATGGCATTGATAGCTTTCCCGAACATTGATGAAAGCCCGGTATCGGCCATATATGCGACAGTATTAAATATTGTGCCAATAAGAGCAAATGCTCGACCACTCCCCGACGAAAGCATCATTGTCCGGGCATTTTGCAAAACTTCATCAGCCGCACTAGACCGTGGTAAATTCTTTTGTAACATATCGATTATAACGCGATTTTGCTTATAGTATGCAGCTTTAGCTTTGGCCTCATCGTAAAGCGATGTACCCATAGTTTTATTAAAATTTGGGTCGGCTTGCGACGAGGTTGAGGCAATTTCCGAGGTTTTATTTTCGGCAGTTTGAGCTACTTGGCCTAATTGACCCTGTTTATCTGCCGCATCATAAAGCGCTTGTACATCAGCCGGGTTCGATAAGTCGCCTCCGGCTTTTGCCACCATCTTTTGTAAATAGCCCACTTTCATCGAAGTTGGCATATCATTATAAGCAATTTGCATTGAACGAACGCCTACGCCACTTTTATTGGCATATTCGTTAATAGCGCGTAACGCATTTGTAGACGCCTTTTGAGCAATCGGGTCATTAGGCGTTTTATCAAATTGACGCATGGCCTCCAAATTTTCATACAACCCTTGGGGATTAGTGATCGGACCATGATCATCTTCAAAATCTTGGCCGTATTTTTGAACAAGGTCTGTCAACGACATGCTTTGAACATTTTTAATAGCGTCCGCATCTATAGCCGATAATGGTTTGGTGTCTTTATTGGCGGCTGCATCTTCTAATGCCGCTCTAAGTGCTGGATTATCAGTCTTACTAACAATCGCTGCTTGAAACCTAGCATTTTTTAACTCAGTGTCAGTTGTTGCAGTCGGAATTGTCCCTGTCGGGTTAGGCGTAGCTTCGACAGGTGTAGTTGGTAGTACGACGGCGCCGGTCGGTGTTGTTTTGGGCGGTTCATTGGCCCCCGCCAAAGCGTCTTTTTTGGTCTGTAACGCAGTACGGACGCTTTTTTCTTCAGGCGTTAATAGTCGTTCCTTGGCTGCATTATCAAGAGTTTTCAAATCAGCCGTTTCAGTGCTGTGCATCGCTGTCGGGACTAATGGCTCAACGGGCGTAGGCGCAGGAGCAACCGCCGCAGGAGCGGTCGGAGTAGCTTCAACAGGAGCCGGGGTTTTAGCCGCAGCTTCAACCGCACCAGCTCTATCGGCTTGCATCTTATTAACCTGATCAGTCACTTGTTGCGTAATACTGGTTTTAGCTTCGTCCAATTCTTGAGGTGTTAAATTCGGGTGTGTATTAACATAATCATTTAATTCACTATTACCCTGATCAATAACGGCTTGAATAGCTTGATTATGCTGAAACGTCGGAATATCTAAGCCGGTAGGATTGGGTGCTGGCATGTTTGGTCCGGGTGCTGGCGTAGGATAGCCACGCTGATAGGCCGGAGTATTATCAACTTCAGGTGGCGTCTGTGGAGTAACTTGAGCTATTTTCTGATTTCCTTGATCAATCGCATCATTGATTTGGTCGGGATTAGAACTCGACAAACCAACCGCAATTTCGCCGGGCTGTTTATCGGCTACACTATCCAGCGTCGGTCCGGTCTTAGCAACTTCGGCAGCGTCAGCCGCTTCGTCGCCGGGACGAATAAAGTTAATGGCTTTAGTCAAGGTCGGCATAGCGCGCTGGCCCTCAATAAAATCACCAACTTGTCCTAAATGATCACCAATGACCGGGGCTTTACTCAACAGAGCTTCAGCACCGGGAATAACAGTAGCGACATTAGCCGCAACTTGAGCCGGTTTATAAATATCTTGAGAAGCCGGTCCATATGCTTCGGCTGCCAAATCGATATTTTTATTAACATCATTAAAAGGAGTGTTAAGATCATTTGTAGCTCGATTTAACAATCCCTCGGCCGGGTCAGACAGATTTTTTCCAGCAATCTTATTACCAATAAAAGTTCCAGCATTAGCCCCGGCACGCGCAGCAAGTAATGGTAAATTAGCGATACCTTGAGCAAAACCAGTTCCAGCCCGCAGAACACCTAAACTGGCTCCGGCAGCCAATCCACCAGCAGCTTTCAGAGTATCACCGCCCCACTGGGTTAAGTCATTATGCGTAATATCATGCAAAAAGCCACCACCGCCTGATGGAGCAACAGTAGTCGGTTGAGCGGTGACCGTCGGAGGGGTATTAGCTTTTACTAAATTAAAACCCGGATTATTGGCAGTTGGTAACGGATTAACAGAAAAGCTAGGTTGCTGTGGTTGGATAATGGTTGGTTGCTGGACTGGCGCCTGTGCTGGCGTTGGCGGCTGAACCGGTAATGGTGGTCGGGGTTGATTGGGTTGAGGAGCATTATTATCACTACCGGCTACAAAATTACCGATAGCATGAAAAACATCACCAAGGTCATTTAATAGTCCCATATTAAGATGCCGTTGCCGTCTGCTTCTTGTTCACAGCGACCAAACCGGGAACATTAAATACGCCCGTCCCCGTCGTGGGTTGGACGGTAGTGTTATTGGCCGAACCAACATAAGAAGCAAGCGACGGAGCGCTCCACGCGCCCGAACCGGCATAAGAAATATTGGTTTGCGGGACATTAGTAGCCGCAAGTTGAGGTTGAAGCGCTATTAACTGTTGGTTATAATTAGCGGCTTCGGTCGGATTTAATTCAGCCGCATAATCACCAACAAGCCCCTTAAGAAAATTCTGCTGGTCAACAAGAGCCCCATGTTGAGCTATTTCAGTATCATTGTTCCCCGCACTTTGGGCCGCCGCCAGTTCTTTTTTCTCATTATCAGTATAAGTGGTATAGCTTTCGTCAACCGCTTTTTGATTTTTAGCGTAAGTATCGGCCGCCGTTCCCAAATCCTCATTCGCACCCTCCGCCACCGCATTATTGGCCAGTACCAAACCAGTCCCATTCAATGCGCCAAGACTAGCCAACGTACCATACAAACCCAACCTACCTTGAACGGCATTTTGCATGGCTGTTTCTTTGTCGCTTTGTAAGTCTTGTTCATTTTCTTGCGAACTTTGATTATAGTCAGAGGTAGCACTCGTTAACTCATTATTATACTGATCTACGATTGGTTGGAGAGCTTGCGACACTGCGCTAGTGCCAGCATTTTCTTCGTTTTGAATTTGACCAAGACCAGCTAGATTATAAGCAATATCATTTGACTTATCTTCAGCCGTAGTAGTACTCGCGGGAGTATTATTTGTAGTGGCGCCGGGATTACCGGGGTTTGGGTCAGCAATCCGAGTAGCCGAAGCGCTAACTTGTTTCCCGTTTTGAGTAGACGAAAATCCCGTCGGGGTAATTGCCGGGTCGACAGGCGTGCCAGCATTGATCACGCCACCAGAAACACCGGCGCCCTTATAATAGACATTCCCATCTTGACCAATCCAATAAACGGCGTTACTGCCCGGCGCTGCCGTTGTCGGTAACGGTGAATTAACGGCGTTAGTATAAGCCGTTGTTGCTGGCGTGGGCGCGACAACTGTTGCCATTATAGTTATTCTCCGTCGTCGTCAGTATCTTCAGGGTTTTCAGCCGGAGTTGGCAGTGGTGGTTTATTTTTCATAAAATTAGCAACATTAGTTGCTTGCGCTGAACTAACTGGTTTCTTTTTAGGTGTTTCTTTTTTTTCAGGAGCTTTGTCTGCCATCGTACTTACCCTTTCTTTACTTCTTATTAAGTCCCATGAGGGTCGAGGCAAGGTTGGCTTGTTTTTCAGTAACGGGACTAGCTTTAACTTTACCACTTTTCACTTTGCCAGCATACTCGGCAGTGCTTTCGCCTTTGGCCTTGGCCTTTGCTGCGAACTGTCCATGCGAATTGGCGGTCGCTTTTTCTATCCAATTACTATCACTCGCCATTGTTAATGTCCCCCGATTAAACTATAAGACTATAGTATCATTAAAAGAATGAGCGCAACAGTAATTCTTTAATTTCGGGCCAATTTTCGGGGTAGACTTTCCAAACATACTTACCCCAATTAACCAGCCGCTTTATAGTCGCTTCTTGCCCCGGCCGCCAAGGTGCTTTGGCGCTGGCCTTAACTTCGAGCGCCAACCAATTAGCTCCATAAAACCCAAAGACATCAGGACAACCAACCGGCATGCCGGGTCCGGGACGCGTTTTTATAACATAGACATCACGATCGCGCAGCCATTTAATTATTTCTGCTTGGAGGCGTTTTTCCATTTTTTAACCCCTACACCCACAACCACAGCTAGGATAACTACGAAAATAACGACGCACAAACCTACGAATATCTGTGGCGCGTACCAAACCAAATCCTCGATCACTCACGTAACCCCTCTTTCCCTAATTTTTGTTCCCACATTTGCTGGACCTGTGGCGCTTCAATTTCTAATACGCCTTTTTTATTTAAGTATGCACCGGGCGGCGCAGTAAGTGAATAGCTAGTTATATAAATATCCTCGCCCAAAATTTGATAAGTTTCTACCAACTTGCCATCGATCTGATCAAACACTTCAGTCAATGCATCGATGTTGCGGTGTTGCGCAAGCACCAACAAATGCGCAGCCACAACTGATTTGACTAATGGAATTTCATAAGGTTGTTCGGCGTGATGCTTTAACCATTGTTCAGTTTGAAGTGCCAAATCAACAATACCCTGCGGCAAGTTCCGGGCATATTCAGCCATCTCTGTTAATGTTTGGCGCAGCGACATGCTCGGCAAATCTTTTTCCGGTTCAGGGCCGTCGTCCGGGCCTGCATTTATAACTTCAATTTCGTTCGTACCGACCCATTCAGGTTTATCCCCACTTTCCACAGCTTTATTCACAGGACGCTCACCCTCTGATAGCGTGGCATTTGGAAATACCCAAAAGATTTTTGGATACTCGATTTTAATTGGCGTTTTCAACTTGCCGTCTAATCTGTTAAGAGAGAGTTTTATGGCCTCCATTTTCTGCATGGCACAAGCCCGCACTAAAGCAAATATCAACGACTGGTTGGTAGTGTATAACTCCATGTCGCGTTCGGCTTGGGCAAACTCGTCCCACCGCCAGTTGGACACTTCTTTCAAGAAGTCGCCAAGTTTATTAGTTGCAGCCACGCTTGCCGCCATTCAATAATTTGTGTTCGACCGGATATTTCCGACGATGCTGTTCGCGCAGTTTTTTATGATCAACAGAATTCGAGTGCTTATGACAAGTCCGATAGTGTGTGCCCTCTACTCGATGCACGCCGGGGCGCCAACAACTTGCACATTTATCCTTTTTATAAAGCCGCCAAAAGATTGCCGTACCCAAAATCGCACTGGCCGCAATATTCGGCCAAATATCATAAACCAAACTTCGCAAAACATGATGTGGGTCGACATTAAACCAACTTTGCCAAAACATAATTTCCTCCTACCATTTACCATTTAATATAGATTTTTTGGGCGGTTCCGGTTTGGGCTCGTGAAACTCCGGCACTTCAGGGTCAACCTGATCGCTCGGCATAAAACCAGTGGTAGTAAACATGCCGGGACGACCCATACCAAATTCTTGTAAATCAATCGTACCGACGTCTGGCAATTTGTAAATATGATTAACAGTACCACTGTGATCGCGATTGGTTGATCGCTCGAACCCAAGCGTAGTCATGGCTTTGCGTAGGTTACCAATACCAAGCGGCACATAGCCATTATCGCCGCACCAATTTTCATAATCAACTTTAATTGGTGAAAAACTTTCAAACGCCACGATACCCTCGTTAATAAGTTGCTCGCCATATTCTTCAGCATTGTTGGCCTCTTTGTCATACTCCGCTTTGGCGTTACGCGTTTTACCCGACCACTTATACCTGTATCCTTGGCGCTTAATCCGATTGGCGTATTTGCAAATTTCCATAATCAACTGGCCAAAAAATTCCGGCGTAAATGTTTTATGCTCAAAATCCGGGTCGCTCTCAAACCGCTGCAAAAATGGAATAATAAATGTCCGGCGACGAGCGCTATATCCCTTGTCATTAAATGTCGGTATCGAATTGGCGCTGAAGATCGAGTGCAAATTACCCTCCACCTCAATCGGCTCTTGACTGTGAAATTTGTGGGTCCCAAAGTTTTCATGCGTGCCAAGGGCCTTATAAATCTCGGTATCGTCGACACGACCCTCCGAACTTTCTTTAACCACATTAGCCAGTTTCCCGTTAAGACTTGGCGTATCGCGGGCGTCAGTTAGCCGCTTCACATTGATACTGGCGAGTTGATTAGGAAAGATTTTATACAGTGCGTCCATCAAAGTTGACTTGCCGTTAGCGCCAGAACCGACCCACCAGATCACGCCGTCCGGTTTCTTTTCCATAATCAATGGCGCCATCGACTGCATTATGTCGTCATATAAACCCTCGTCGTTCCCGGCCAGTTGCATAATAAACGGCAACGGCGTCGATTTCGTCGGGTCATCAGGGTCGCGTGGCGTCAGACATTTACTGTATGGACTGCGCCAAACCGTCTGGTCAATCCGTTTGCCGGTATCAATACTAAGCTCGCGCATATTCCAAACCGTCGGCGGGTTATTAACCGCCAACCCAATATCGGTATCCGCCTCCACAATCATATCCTCGACGTATTGGCCAAACCCAACTAAGTGCGCATTAGGCGTCATATCCTCGGCGGCACTACTAACAAAAGCAAACACATCGCCTACCATCGACCTCGGCACGCCACCAAGCAACGGATAGGCAATATCGTCAAACAGTTCTTTCGATAACGGCACGAAGTGATTAAACGGCTCCGCCACTAAAATCAATAGGCGCCGCTTAAATCGCACAATCCGCTCGACCCCTAAAATCGTATTGGCATGCCCCTCGATAATTGCCGTCTTTTTCCGACTAATCGCACTCTCCGTCCTATTCAATGTATCCACAATATCCTTTTGATTAGGACTACCCGCCGGAACCTCATCAGGCGCCCACGTTTCTTCCGCCGGTAATGTAGCTAACACTTCACCCTCTAGCGAAGCGTCGTCGGTTGGGCGTGGGTCCGATGCGGGTTGCGGGCCCGTGGTTTGGCGCGAGGTTTGGTCGGTGGTTGGCTTAGTCATCATTTAGTGCCTTGATTATTTTCATAAATACACTAGCCGGAGGTTCGTTAATACCGCTTTCCCACCAAGAAACAGCGACTTGGCTGACATCAAATAACCGTCCAAATTCCCGTTGGGTTAGCTTGAGTTTTACTCGAAGTTGTTTAATTTTTATAGCCCATTCAGGTAGGTTTGCTTGTGTCATGTCCATTTAATATAAGCCATCGTTATGTACAATACAAGCGCTGCATATAGTGTTATTTGTGGTTATGCACACGCTATATAACAATGTTATACATTATTGCAAAAATGTGAAAAAATTTTGGGAGAGATGGAGCGTCAAAAAACGAAACCTTGTCTGTGAACACCCCCCCGTTGAAGTTCAATATATGTTTGCAATTCTGTCAATAAAATTACACGGAGGGTACACGGTCACCATCTATTGACGGATTGCCGCGGACATGTTTATATATATATGCAATTCAAAAAAACATATTATGACATAATTTGGCATGGTGTTGTAAAATTGTATTTACAACAGTTTATAGAAAATGTATCCACTTATTGACCATTTTTGACTATTTGCCAACAGATTGTATCCACTTGTAGCCACTTTTTCTCTTATTTATTAGGATATTTTATTTGCATACCGCTTGCTATCTGTTCGTGCTTATCGTATTTTAATGACTTTTGTCAAGTTATATCTATTGAATAAGAGAATAAGTGGTACAAGTGGCTACACTCTGTTAATTTTTGGGGAAAAGTGGCTACAAACTGGTTACAAGCACATTTATGTAAAAACCACAACACATTTTTAACAGATATGAAATATAACATTGTGATACATTTTACACTTAAGCACTTGTAATCGTTATACATTGTGTTACATTAATAATGTTCAATAATTTACGGCAAATAACCAAGGAGGTCAAAGCCATGCAACACATCAATTTAACACAAGCACAATACATCGCATTAGTGCTAGTGATTAAGGGTATACGGTTATAATATGAATTATCGTATCACTTTTAGCACTTATGAAAATGCAACCGGCAAGTCAACCGGCAAAACTATTTTACAGCGCGACTTACAACAGATTGCATCAATCAATAATATACAAGGATTTTCACTAACAGATCAGATTGGCTATTGGGCGGGCGAGTATGAATTAAGCTATTGCTTAACTTTACTTGATACAACACCGAAAATTGCTGAGGCCGTCGCGGTTGCGATTAAAAAACAGTACCGGCAAGACGCTGTGATACTTGAAGCATTAGCAAATACGAATGTGAGGTTTATATAATATGAGTACATTTTTACACATCAGACAACAGGGACACAAGTGTAAAAACCCACTAAAACATGTCTATGCCGGTAACGTCAAGGCCGGCGAGTTGATAGCTTATGGCGGTTGGGAACTTGGCTACTCTAAGCGCGCCAAGGCGTATGTGGTGTATGTTGAGGGGCAAACCGTAAGCCGTTTTAGCAGTTTTGATAACTACGAGTTTACTAATTTTAATTGCGCGTGTGCCAAGTTGCACGAGTTAGGAGCTTAACGATTATGAATTATAAAACCACGATACAGCGTAAAGCATATACAGTTTATAGTCCATTGAATAGTTGGGATATGAACTACCATTTTATAGACAAAAATGGTATTGACTACCTTGTTGACTTGCAAGATGTTTGCGACTGGATAGATCACAATAGCGCCACGATTGAAAATGCCATAGCTTATGCCAAGGAGTTGGCAAGCGATGGGGTTCAATGGTATTGGCATATTAGCAATAATCAGGAGGCAAGCAAGTGAGTAAATTATATCAATATACAGTCTTTAATGTTGACGGCACGATAACTGTTTTGGCGCCGCAACGTAAGGTTGACTATAGACAGTTTTATACTATGATCGGTGACGGTTGCGATACATTCCAAATAGTACCTAAAGTGTATTATCCTGACGGCATGAATAAGCGCGCCACGGCTTATTGTGACGAAAATGGCCTGTTGACCGGCAAGCGTGAAAACCCGCATTTTAAGCCGTATCACGACAATTTTTTTAACGATGATAGCTCAATAGTTGGTAACGTCGTTTTAGAGGAGGTATACCATGGCGACAAGTAAAGCACAAGCATTTAACCCTAGAACAAAAACCAAATGGGACGGTTATACCGCTTGTGGTATTGCGGAGGGGTTCGATGACCCTGATAATGATTTTGGTACACTGAATGACAAAAACATCGAAGCGTGGGCGTATTTGATCAGTACCGGCGACGTTTGGCACTTGCAAGGTTGGTATGGCCGCCAAGCCGCCGCGATTATTGATGGCGGCACTATCGATAAAAATGGACATATAAATTGGGTTGAAGTGGATAACCATAAGGAGGATTTGTAAATGATCTATCATAACACTACTGCTATTGAAGCCGTTAATACCGGCAAGCCAACACCTGACGCGTTTTATCATAAGAGCACGCTAATTGCCACTAGTAAATGGGTATCAACTGACGCATGGCGCGGTTATACCGACATTATACCGGTGCAAGGTTACAAGCGCGTTGCTGATGATTGGGTAACGGGTGATTGGAGCGACGCGCCAAGTGGTAACTCCGAAAGCGAGGTTGAAGCTAAAATTAAGGAGCTAGAAAAACAATACGGCGACGTTGATGTCATTTTTGCCCCGACGTCTAATGTATTTTCAACATCTTACGCTGTAATTGTCAAAGACCCTGATGCAACACCGTTGCGCGGTAGGACTATTGCTCATAAAACAAGACGATTTGAAACCGCTGATGGTTGGCGCGTGCAATATCACGCTACCGATGTGGTTACTTACTCGAATAAAACCGGCAAGTATAAACTTGACACCGGTGGTTGGAACACGATGACAACATCTAAGCGTATGACTGACGCATTACCAAGCGGGTTTTATGTATACCGTAAAAATTGGGTAATGTACGTCCACACGCCTGACGGTGATTTAGAACTTAAGGACGGATTGGAGGTTTAAGATGGCAAAAATCAAAGACATTAAGTTACCTAAAATTGATAAGGTAACAAGCGCGGAACAGGCGCGAGATTTGGCTATTGAGTATTCTAACTGGGTTGGTGATCAGTCATTAAGCTATGGCGAGCTGATCTATTACACTAACTATTTTGAAGCATTAGCGGAAAAGTATCCAACTCTGGTCGATGAGTTTAAGGAAAATATAATAATTTAAGGAGGTCATTATGGTTAAGTTTATTAAAGGATTGGCGGCATTTTTGGCTGTTTGGTGGGTATTTGGATTTGTTTTAGGATTTGTCTATTCGGCTATCGTACATAAAAGTCCATCGGGCGCCATTTTAGTGCTGCTACTTATACTGACTTTACAGGCGTCAATTTTTGCCGCCGGTTGGGTCACGGGTTACTTTAAGAACAATAAGGAGGTTTAAGACAATGTTAAATATCGACGAGTATAAAATAGCTCAATTAGCGCTTGACTATTACATGGAACACGGCGACCTTACGCCAAGTGAAAAGTACACCGCAAAACGCGCCTATGAAAAGTTAGACCCGTTAATTGATGGCGACGAAGTTGGCGGCTGGTGTATCGACGACGTGTTTGGTTTAATGTACCCCGACGATGATGGCGAAACCGCGCGCGAATATACCGAGGACGATTACGAGATTGCCCGTGAAGTGTTGCAAGCGGCTGAACATGGATTTGATGCTACTATGGGCATAAACTGGGACGTGTTGCAATATCATCTTGATGAAGTGTTGGAGGCGCGGCGATGACGTTTAATTTTACTACCAAGTCAATCGATTTTAGTAAAACCGATCAAGCTATTTTTATGAAAATAGCACACCCTATCAAGTTTACTACCGGTCAACTTGCAGAACAGTTAGCGGCCGTTTACAGCGCTAATTTGGAGCAAGATTTGATAGATATATTAACAGATTTGGAGGCAATACAGACCGTATGAAGATTATTGTTAAAGCCGGTAACAACGGCACTAATATGGGGTTTGGCGTAACCATTATTGTACGCAAGCCCAAGAAAATTGAGGTCAAGCAATTATGATCAAAGGTTACTGGAAATACCTTAAGCGTTTAAGGCGACAAATACGCCTAAGACTAGATTGTTTGCAGTATGGTCATAAATGGGATAACACGCATGGCTATTATGACATGCCTAATAGCGGCGCCGAGTGTCGGCACTGCGGAAAGAAGTTAAAATAATATGGAAGCTAGTAAATTAACAGTTGATAATAAAACTTATGAGTTGAATAAGTTGGGTAGAAATAAAAAAACCAGTTTACGCCGGAAATTGCTTGTGGATTATATACAGTCAAAACCGGCGGGCACGATCATAACGCTTGCAGACTTAATGGGCGTCGGCCAGATCACGTCGAGCGGTTGGGCTACCGGATTTGTACAGCGCATGATACGCGACGGGGTTATCGCCAGATATGATGGTGACCGGCCGCGTACTCACTATTACGGCGTACTAACCAATATCCGCTCGCATAAAATTGAACCAGTCGTTGAGCACGAAATACCGGTCGAAACACCCGTTGAAATACCGGTTGTTAAGGCGCCGGTTGCTCAAAACGCTTACGAAATTGTGTTGGGATTAGCCAAAGATTTTTGGTGGGAAGAACGTAGTATTGAGCTGCGGGCTTTTGTAGAATGGGTTAAAGCCAAAAATGAATAGTAGAACTATAAGTGAGATCACGTATTTCAGGGTTTCAAAGAATTGGTTGCACGATAAATGGTTACGTTTCGTTACCCGCAATAAAGCTAACCAAGTCGTTGTGCCGCTGAAAACATTTAGGCAATCATATGTGATTAAGCCCGACATCAATAAGTCGATCAGAATAGAACACACTGATAAGGATATTTTTGTTAAGCCAGAGGACACCTATAAATTGCCTGACCCTCATTTTCGCGAGGGCTACGTAGGTACACTGTGGGGTATCAAGACGCTGAACTATCCGCACTGGTATCACCGGCTGTGGCATAAAATATGGAGGAAAAACAATGGCAAATAAAATAGTATGTGAAACCTGCGGCCACGCCGTTGGCAGTCACCACAAGAACGAGCCGACTAAATGCAAAAACCGCTCATGTAAATGTAAGCAATTTGTAGAACATGCCGACATCGAAAAGCACAATACTATCAGCGGGAAACCGCCGGTAATATTGTATGATTTTCAAAACCAGTACTTACAAGGATTGCCACCAAAATATATTTTTGCGGCAGACACCGGAACCGGTAAAACCTACATGGCATTAGCGCATTATGATAAATATGCGTATTTGAAACCGCTACTGATATTAGCACCGGCCAGTAAAGTAAAAACCGGTGACTGGGAGCGCGACATTCAAGACTATTTTGCTGGCCGGTTATTACCCGAATACGAGATTTACGGTTACGAAAAGTTTAGCCGCATGCCGAGCATGAAACAATATAAAGAGAACCGGCAACTAAGCGTCGCGCATGAATGGCTTAAAAAGCACCCTGATGGCTTTGCCATGATTTGTGATGAAGTCCATAAGATCAAGAACCCGCAATCGGGTATTGGACAACGGGTGTTTTTGGTAGCTCCGCATGCTGACTTATGGCTTGGACTAAGCGCTACGCCTGTACCGAACGGCTGGATAGATGTTGCTAATTACTTCAAGATATTTGGCTTTGTTAAAAACATTACCGAATTCAAGAGGCGCTACTGTAATATCCAAACCTACAAGGGGTTCCCCGAAATTGTGGACTATTATCACAAGGACGAATTGCAACGGAGCTGGAATAGTATAGCCAAACCCTTGAGCAAGGAGCACGCACTCGATTTACCGCCGCTAGTATTTGTGCCGGTAAGCGTGAGAAGTGGCCATGAGTATTTTCATATACTTAAAGAGCGTGTTGATGGCGACAAGTTTTTGGATAACCCTAGCGCTTTGATGCACGCTTTACGCCAGAGCTTGACTGCTCCGAAAATTGAATGGCTGAAAGATTTTCTTGAGGGTGTGTCTGATAATGTGGTGATTTTCTACAATTACATCAGTGAGCGCGACGCTATAATGGAAATGATTAAAAAGTCTTTTAAGACTAGAGAGGTATTTGAAATCAATGGACAGAAACACGAAGTACCTAACAAGGAAGAATGGTCGACACTGGATAGAACTATCACGCTCGCCCAGTATCAAAGTGGTTCGGTTGGAATTGAACTTACCTATGCGGCGACAACTGTATATTTCAGTCCAACGTATTCATATAGCAACTATGAGCAAAGCATCGGTCGTATTAACCGTCATGGTCAGGGCTCGAAAATGACGCTGTATCTGTTATGTGCTCCGGCTACGATCGAAAAAGATGTGTGGGCTGCGCTACGCAACAAAACTGATTTTCAAGAAACCCAATGGTTCCGAGCACGCCGTGATAGTGGCGAGATTAAGGGGGCGGTGGACTAATATGGAAACACTATGGGCTATAGTGATTGATCTGTTGCACAACGATTAACGAAGTGCTACGATAAGGAGTATTATGGCAACAAAAGTTAAGACTGAATACATTGGTGGTCGTGTCGATAGCGACCTCAAGGAGTTAGTCGAAGATTATATCGACCGAGCGGACATGACTATGGGCAAGTTAATTCGCAAGGCAGTAGAAGAATATATTAAAACTCACCCCATAGAGGAGGACGAATAAATGGCAGATATTAAAGACCTTATTAAAAAAGGTTCCCCGAAAGCGCCTAGCAAATTCATTGTCATGGGCGACCCGATGACCGGCAAAACAACGCTGGCCGCAAAAGCACCAAAACCACTATTTATCAGCACTGATGGCAACGCCGCTAAAATGGGGCTGGACGCTATTGAAGCAACCGGCTTACCTGTTTTGCGTGACGCCATTAGTTACTTTGCTGAAACCAAAGACTACGAAACGCTGGTCGTTGATACCGTTGAGGGTATCGCTGACCTGTTCGAGAAGTCTGTAATAGATAACTACAACCAAGAAACCGGCCAACTAGTTACGGCGTTGGGCGACGTGCCTTGGGGCAAACTGACGACCCAATTTAACAGGCGCATCGGAGCGTTTGCTGAAACCCTGTGGTCATTACCGAAAAACATTTGTGTGCTCACCTACACCAAGCGTGTGGTCGATGACGTTAGCGGCTCGATCGTACTGTCAAGTGAACTGAAAAGTATCCGTCAATTTACGCGATTTGCGGACGGTATTATTCTTACTAGCTTTGACGGTGAAAAGTATTCGTGTCGCGTGGTGAGTAAGCGTACCGTTATGGCTGGTGCTGTCGAATATGGCGACATCGAACCATTTTTGCGTGCCGCTGGTTGGGAATTACCAACCAAAAAAGTTAAACTAGGTACTACTAAGCGATAAAAGGAGCAAGAGCGATGAAATTTACTAAAGACAACAAGCAAGTGCAAGAATTTAGCGATGGTAATTGGCTGCCGTTTGGCGTCAGCAAGGTTCAGATCGGCATGATCGAACTTGGTGGCACTGCCGAGGGTGAAAAAGAATATATTGAATTTTCACTAATTGGGCCAAATAATGAAGAAGATACTGCCCGCGTGTGGTTTACCACTGACGCCGCTACCAACTATTCATTTAATGTACTACGCCAAATTTATGTGCACAATGCACCCGAAGAAGCTAAAGACGCTGCCCGTGAAACCATGGACGGTGCAAAAGATACCACCGAGCTTGTCGAAATTATGAACGACAAACTAGTTGGTGGTGAGTGTTGGTTCACTAAATACTACGACCCGGAACGGACTTACGTTAATCAGGGTGGTGACACCAAAAAATCGATTAACAAAAACATTTATGGCTATGAGCCAAAACTTAAGCCAAGTCTAATGCCTCAAGACGGTACTGTTGCTGCAACAGATAATGTTGCTAAAACATTCCCCGGTGCTGAAAAAGCCGACGCTGACGTCGCTGCTGGCATACCTAAGAACTGGTAATAAACACTTAAAAAGGAGGGTAAGTCAGTGCAACCGGATTTAGTTTTTGTAGACTACATTATTAAACAGTTAGTGGAATACCCGGAGGACGTTCAGATCGATCGATCAGTCGACGAAAAGGGCGTACTGCTTAAGCTGATTGTTAATAAGTCTGACCTCGGCCGCGTGATTGGTAAGCGCGGTGCAAATGCACAATCAATTCGGACGCTGTTACGCGCATTGGGTATGCGTAACAACGCTCGATATAACTTAAAAATTGTCGATACCGACAGAGAGGAATAAGAAATAGTATGTATGACCCCTTAGTTTTTCAGTACGACGGTGCGCCACAGCGTTCACCAGAATGGTTGGAACGTAAGCGTGGCAAGATTGGTGCGTCGCGGCTGTGTGACTGGTTAGCTGTTAGCAAAGCTAAGATTGGTGCAGGCAGGCCGCTTAAGGCGCGTTTGGATTACGAAAAAGAGCTCATGTTTGAACGCCAGTTTGGTGTCAGTTTCCAAATTTGGGTTAGCGATGCGATGCAAGATGGTATCGATTATGAAGATTTTGCACGCAAACAGTACCAACTAATTAAAGAATTGCCGAGTGGTGTGATCGAAGAATGTGGTTGTTTTTATAACGACTTTTTTGTAGCTAGCCCCGACCGGTTTGTTGGTAAAGATGGGCTGTTGGAAATAAAAATCGTTAAGGACAATACATTTGTTGATGTGCTAATGAACGGAGTACCAGAGAAGCACTGGGACCAAATCCAAGGTCAATTATGGGCTAGTGGTCGCAAGTGGTGTGATTACGTTTGTGTTAATTTTAACACCAAAAAGGTTGTGATTATTCGTGTGCTACCCGACTTAGAATTCCACAAATATTTGGCCGAAGCAGTCCAAGAGCAATTAGTTACTGAACCATTTACGCTTGACCAAGTGCATGATATTGTTGGAGCGCTGCCGCAAGGCGTTGTGCTTGGCGCAGATATTGACCGTAGCGATGATAATGTAATAACAGGAGGTTGGTAATGATAACGTCAAAGATCGTACAAAATGCAAATAAATTCGCGTACCTAATAAAAGCGTACCCGGAAAAGAAAGTACCGGAAATTATAAATATGTTCCGGTTAGCTCCAATAGACATTAACTGTGCTATTTGGGCTGCGGTTGAGCTGAAGTTTATTCGGGAAATGGACCCGGAAACCAGTTTTTCAGAGATAATTACCGCACCGAAAACATGGGATTTTGGCCCGGACGAAGCTGATCTTGAGGATAGTTTAACCTATGCGTTTGAAAAGCTAAATGCCCAAGAAAAAGATATTGAAGAAAATTATCTGACTAATTGGGTAGCCGGATATTCGCCTCAAGACACGCTGATCGCGGTAAAACGCCTAATCGAAGATAAAGTGCTACACGAATATGAAATTGAGGACGGTGAAAACGCTTACATTTTCTATACCCTATATAAGCACAAGGGCAAGAATTGGGGCGCCAAACAATTTAAGACCAACCCACTAACCGGCGAAGATCAAGCTGAACCGGCTCAAGAAGAAAAAACTGATACCAAAACCGAGAAGTAGTGGAAAATGTGTACCAGCTTGAGCGAAAGTGCTGGCGCAAAAAAGGTTATCGTACTGCCAAGTTCGCTCACCGGCTAACCAAAAAGGCATACCGAGAACGACATATAAAATTGTACGTTTACAAGTGCAGTACGTGTGGTTTATATCATTTAACTAGATCGTTGTCAGGGAAAGGACAAGTAATATGAAAAAATTACTAATCGGATTTACCAGCATTGTTGGTTTATACATGTTGTTTTTTGCAGGATTTGATGCCGCCCACCATTGGTATCAAAACATGGGGTTAAGTTTGATCTTGGTCGCGTTTTTCATTGGAATGTTTATTGTGGTTATGGTAGATATTGTGGAGGACGCCAAAATAGAGGTCCGACGCGAGTTTGCTGATGGCATGAAGCAAAAACTAGACAGAATGTTTGCTGAAGTCGAAAAACACCTATCAGAACAGATGTCTAGCATCACCCCAATCGTAAAAAAGCCACGTCGCAAAATACCAGTTAAGCAAGAAGCGACCCAAAATACGCGAGTACGCAGACCACAACCCACCCAAACCAAGTTACCGCTTGACAAGAAAAAATAGTACAATCGGGACGTGGAGGGTAACACAAAAACTAAGTCGGCTCCTATTGCGAGGGGAGCCGACTTTTATTTGTATTAAAAAGACCAGCTATGTTTAACCGACTTGAGAGGCCACCGTATGAACACCCACAGCCCCTAGCCCGGTCAAAATGCCTTGAGCTATAGTAATGTGGGCTACGCCAATATGAGGCGCTAGAGCAGCCACTAGAGCGCCTACAATCATCGCTACGATAATCGTAACCGCACCACTAACTTTCGGAGCTACGAACTTAATTGCTTGTGTTACTGCAATTATGATTGCTCCTATAAATACTACGCTGTCTACCATTTTCTTATTCTCCTCTTAATTTATTAAATACGTTAATAATAAACTGCCAAATTATTTGCCAATTAAATCCTGAAGCCGGTGTAGTTTGTCCAACTGTAGTCGAAGTAGTTGTAGTAAATGGGATTGGCTGTTGTTCAGTGGTAGTCGTTGTAGTCGTCGTTGGGTCCGGCGGATTAACCGGAGCTGGTTCAGTCGTTGTAGTCGTAGTTGTAGTTGGTTCAGGCGCGGGTGCTTGGGTTGTGGTGGTCGTTTGTGTTGGTGTTGGTGTTGGCGAGGGAGTTGGAGCGGTGTGGGTTGCTGCATAAGCGTCCCACGTCGCTTGTGACCCATAGAAGAATGAACAGTCAAGATTACCTCCGTAGCCGTCTAAGCGGCCGGTTGATGTGAATTGCCACATCACGTCATTTACTTGTCCGTCCCAAGTCGGGTCCGGGTCCCGCTTGGGGTCCATGCTGAAATTAACGATCGGGGTGTTATCCTCGGCGTAATCAGCACACCATAAACCGTCACCTAACGCGATACTGGCCGACCAATCGAGGCCGGTAACAAGAGATAAACTCATGTAATCGAGCGGATTAACGGTAGTTCGAGCTTTAACTTGTGCGGCATATTGAGCGCCCATAGCTGTATTGTTGGGTTGCGGATTGCCGCCACGCTCCCAATCTAAGGCCAAAATACCTTTGCCAATATAACCTAAGCAGTTGTCGACAAACCAATTTGCTTCCGCAACAGGGTCATTGTCATTGTAGCCATCAGAAAAATAATGATAAACACCCCACTTCTTCCCAAGAGCGATAGCTTGTTGGACATGTTTGTCACAACTTGGATTTACATAACCAATCCCCCCGGTAGCTTTAATCATTACGGCGTCAAATTGGCTGGCAATCGTAGACAAATCTAAGTCTGCCTGCGCATCGCTGATGTCTATAACTCGAAGCATAATTTACCCCTTAATTTTTAAGAAAGCGACTTTCCTTGAGAGAATTTAACGGTTATATCGAAAGCGGTCCCCTCGGAACCACTAGCCATAGTAGCGCCGGTAAAACTTAAGTGAGCGGCCGTTGAGGTGGTAGCGATAGAGTTACCAACAATGCCCCAGTTCTTTGCGGTAATAGCAAAGTGATGGCTGGTAATAACCGTTCCAGCGGTAACTAGCGGGTGGGCTAATGTCCCGGCAAAGTAATCGGAACCATCGCCAACGCCAGACGCGTTAATGGCCTTAATAATATAACCAAGGGTGGTATCAGCTACACCACTAATCTTAATGTCATACGCTTGGAGTGGTGTGGATTTGAAACGATAAACTTGAGTGCCGATAGTAATTGTGTCGCCGTCAGTGACTTCGACACTAGTTGAGGTTAAAACAGTAGATGCTTGTACAGCACTACCGTTGATAACCACAAACCCATTGACTAATTCCGCTACATAATCGAGGTCTTGGACGATTGTACCAGAAGCGATAGTGGCTAGAGGGGTGGTTGCTCCGGCGATGGTATTCGCATCATAAAGTTTTATGGCCGTTGCTAGTGTCCCGTTGATGATAACTCCGGTCAGTTTTTCAGGAGTAGTTTTAACAATAGTTTGGCCTGCATTTGCGACATCTACCATTTGATCTTGCATTTTTTAATCCCCTCTTAATTACTATCATTATACCACTAAGCGCTAGGAGCGTTGGCCGGTGCGTCTGTTGGTGCGGGCTCTCTTGTGGGAAAGCCGTCTGGTACGACGGTTGTCGTGGTGGTTGTGGTTTCCGCGTCCTCGGAGCTGGCTGGCTCGGCTGTTGATGGTTTTGGGAGTAATTGCTCGATACGAGCATTGATTATATTAAGATTGCGCTCGGCTTGTTCTTTCAACGCGATCTGATCATAGGCCATCGCTTTAAGCTGGTTCATATCTGTTACTGTTGATAAATCCATAATTAGTGCTCCTTTGTTATACCTTAATTTAGCATACGTTATGCGCCCATCATTGTCAAAAGGGCTGCACCTTGGTTGACCGTCGAGGCAGCAGCAGGTTTGAAACAGGCAATCACTTGAGCACAATCATTTGCCGATGCCCCAGTCCAACTTATCGTGTAGCTGGTTGCGGTAGTCACGATCTCATAAGACGCTGTGCCGAGAGATGTAACCCAACTGTTGCCGTTTGGAATAGTATCATCGTTATAAATTTGGGTCTGGCTACCACCGACGGTTAATGGGTCATCAGAGAAACGAGAAACGCTATCAACAATGAGTTCATTAACCGCACTGGTGGTGATAGCTTTGCTTGGAGCACCAGAGCTGGTGGCGTTGATTGCGGTAGTGTCAAGTGGTGATATTTGAAGTACTCCTGTAAATGAGGTAGAAGCAAATCGTCGGCTGTCGGTTGCACCCGTGACCGTAGCCGTAATGCTATGCGAGCCAGTGGACGGAGCCACAAGATACCAAATCTCACTTTTCATACCAACGGAAAGTTCAGTATTGGCTTCCGTCAAGGCGACACTGTTATAGGTGATACCAGAGATGCTGCCCGTACCAGCCGCATCTTGCCAAAGAGCCACTTCGACGACTAGCAATAAGTTAGAGCCAGTGCAAACATGTGTCCACGTCCAGTTTGAGCCGCCACCATCATAGCCATCATCAATTTTAGTGGCCTTAGCATCAAAAGCGATTGCCATGCTACACGCTCGCTACGCAACGCCACTTGGAGGTTGCGCTGTTATAGATGAACCCGACGGTGAGATGTGAGGTGGTTGACCCATTTGAAGTGGTGGGCGCACTTACCGTCGAGTTCTCTGTGTTGACCCAACTAATTGTTTGGGCTGCTGTTGAAAAATCATAAATACGAATAATTAAAGTTTGACCGTCTGTAGCGCCTGATACCGTCAATGTAATTGTCATTGTAGCCGCACTAGAGTTGGTAAATGTTTGTAACCCATAAGAAATACTTGACGAGCCAGCGTTAGTAGTAACTGTAATTGCGTGATTTGGCTCAACAAACAAATATGCACTTTCGTTCGCTTGAACGGTTTGGTTTGCAGTAAATGTTTGAGCAGTCCCAAGAACAGCCAGCGTATCTGTAACGGCCGGGACGGTAATTATCCCGCTGGCCGCTGCTGTTGCATTGATGGTAGTAGTTCCTGAACTTGAACCTTTTAATATGAAGTCACTCGAAGTAAATGTTTGTGCCGCCGTCCACGTTTGAGCTACATCAAGACCGGCCAGCGTATGAGTACCCGCCGGGAATGTTGGAGTGGTAGTCGCTGTGCTTGTCAGTGTCAGTGTGTACGCCCCAGCCGTAGCCAGTGTTGAGCCGGTGACCAATGTTAATGTGGCCGCTGAAGTGGGGGCCGTGATAGTAACCTTGTTCACTGTCGATGAAAGTGTAAGCGCACCAGTAATAGTAGTAGCTGGTTTAATTGTAACCACACCAGTTGAAACGGTCCCTATCCCGATAGTACCAGCAACCTTGGCATCAATAGTTAAGTTCTCATTAGTGCCAGAAGATAGAACACTAATTGCAAGCCCACTCCCTGCTGCTGCACCCTTGATATTTAATCCGGTAGCAACACTAGTTGCCGAGGTGTCGACATTAAATGTTGGGTTTGTAGTGCCATTCGGACCAACCGTGAAAGCGTTGGTGTTGGCTGCTTCAAATAAGATCAGTCCTGAAGTAGTGATGGGATAAGCCGTCCCCGACGCTCGTAACCCCAAGTTAGATAAAACAGTTCCCAAGTCAGTAGTAGCGACTTGTTGGGCTACTGGCGTTGCGTTAAAAAAGCCGAGCTTTTGAGTAGTTGCTGTTCCAATTTTAGTACCCGTAGTAGTATCGGTAATTATGTTGTGAGTTGAGATCGTTACATCACCCGTAAATGTTCCACCAGCTAGAGGCATACCACTTAGTCCGGATAATGTTTGGTCACCCGTATTACTGCCTGATATAGATGATGCACCAGCACCAAGGGTTAAAACTGAAGTGTTGAGTATATTCCCGACAAGTCCTACTGTACCGGTGGTTACTGACAGGGCGGTTGTAAACGTAGCATTAGTCACGGTGGCGGCGTTACCAGTGATAGACCCGCTGGCCAACACTACTGCCCCCGTTCCAGTTACCCCAGTGATAGATGTACCATTGATCTTAAAGACATTCCCGGTTGCAGCGGTATCAAAGGTCGAGTTAGTATGAACACCTGTGTTGCTAATAGTCAGGTTTGACCCCATATATAATGCACCGTCGTAAAGATTTATATTCAGGACTGCGGCGGCCGAACCATAAAACGCCAATGTTTTTGTACCAGAAGCAGTAAAGATGTTAAAGTCACCGCCATCAGTGTTGGCTAAAATTTCAAGCGTACCACTCGTTCCACTGATTGTCATATAACCACTAGTCAAGATTAAGTTACCACTAGTCAATGTTAGGTTGCCACTAGTGACACCAATACTACCGCTTGTAACGGTTAGCCCACTGCCGACTGATAACCCGCTATTAAGACTTAATAAGCCACTTGAACGCGTAAGCACGAATGGCGTGCCTAAATATGCACCAGCATCAGTATAGGTGTTAATGTAAAGATCAGAGCCGACATTTAAGCCACTTTCAACAGTATTACTGGCGCCAATCTCTATCCGATCACTACCAGCCGTTTGCAAAAATATATCACGATTTGTAGCAGCCGCACCGGTGATGTTAATGGCGTAACCCTCCATGGTGAGAGCCCCATACATCTGTAAGTTAGACGTTGAGCCAGATAAACCACTGACTGCTGGCGACGTGCCAAATAACAAATTGCCAGTTCCACTTGTACCGGTAGCACCCCCTAAATAACCAAGTTGGGTTGGAGTAACGGTTGAACTGGCAAATCGATGGTTGCCGTCTATATAAGGAACCGTAGTAGCCGTCAGCGTATCAACTTCAAGGTAGCCATCTAATAACGCTACGTTAAGCGTAGCTGTTGACGAGCCGAATATGGCTAGTACGCCCGTAGTGTCAACATTCAAATTATACTGGCCACCATCGGTGTTGGCGTTTAAGATCATATTCCCGTTTGTCCCGTTCACCGTAACTGGACTTGTTAAGTGTCCCGTTTTGACTGCACCGGGGAGCGTAGTATTGCCGCCACTATCAGAGATAACCGTTACGATGGCACTGCCACTTTCTAGGTTATTGGTACTGACGGTATTTGGGCTCACAACCGTAATGCGAGCACAGTTAGTATCTATAAAAATACCGTTGGTCGCCCCAACAACCGGTCCATTCTCGGTAAAGTTGTTAAGCATTAAACTTGAGCTATTGGTGGCGTAAAATGCGTAACTTGGGTTAGCGTAGTTCCAGCAAGCATTAAACGTGAGGCCAACACAACTATCGATAAACCAACCCCGGCCATCATTCGGCGCAGTAGTTTTAACACCGCTTTCACAACCGCACCCATTAAACGTAATGCCCGCACAATTATGCAAGTAATACGCCTGATGCGAACTATCGGCTGCCGTACCATTAAATGAGATATAAACCAAACCGTCGACATAGTAGCCAACCCCACAACCATTGGCGTAAGTATTATTAACAGATGTACTTGTGCCTCCTTGATAGAAGTAAAAACCGGTATCACAAGTTAAACATTCAACATTACTAATTTGCGAGGTGATAAGCGTTTGGGCGTTGACCCCAATGTGAAAATCTACGATTTGTAAATTCTGCAAATACATCTGTTCGACGTTGCCGTTCAAGCTCCACGTCAGATCAATGCCTATTCCGGCCGTATGGGTTCCGCTATTGGTAATTTGTAAGTTTTCAAAACCGGCGAATATTCCGTCGACCAGCGAAAAAGCATTGATATTATTGGTGGTCTGCTTGATGACCGATACGCCGACACCATTACCAACAATGAAGATGCGGGCATAACTAGTAAGCGCAGTGGTAATTTTATATGTCCCCATCGGGATAAGCACTATTCCGCCACCCACGGCATTGGCCGCGTTAATAGTTGCTTGGATAGCAACAGTGTCATCGGTTGTACCATCACCTACCGCACCATAAGCACGAACATTATAAACCATACTGCCTTTGTCGAGCAGAGTGTTTAAGGCGAATGATTTAGCCCCGGTAATTGTTTGAGTAGTCGCAAGCAGCATATCACCGCCAGAACCAGCAGCCCCTTGAGGTCCTTTGATATTGCCGATCTTACTCCACGCATTAGAAATCTGTTCATAAACATCACCGGCATTAGTATCCAAGTAATAGTCCCCATTATTCTGTGTAATACCCGGCGCACCGATACCCTCGTACCATCGAGAACCCGTAGCCCCATCGGGGCCAACAAGCCCTTGAATACCTTGAATTCCCTGTAACCCCTGTGGACCGCGTAACGCACCATCAACCGTAATGGCTAGTGGCACTGCTGGTGTCACGATTGCTTGCGTATTGTTATCACCAGTGACAACTATATCCATAATTTTAAGTTTCCCGTATTACGTCAAAATAAACTATACAAGCCATTTTCTGATCAGTAGCCGGGAATGTGACAGGTATGCCCGCACTATTAGTCCATTGAAATTCACCTAAATACTGTGTACTCGGAGCTCCGTCGCTAACGATGCCATTAGTAGCGCTAGGCAGGAAAAGACAAGCATATTGCTTATAAGCTATACCATTGATTGTTGCATCAGTAACGGCACTATCGTCCCACTCGCCAGTGATCACCGCGGCCGCATCGGTGGCGTCGTCATCAATAGCTGGTTTTGCCATAAACCGTAAATGACCGCCAGAGCTCCATGCGTCGGCTGGTATCGAGAACGTATGCGTGACTTCATCGCCTCTTGTAAATTCGATTTGATTTGCCATAGCTTTATTGTACTCCTGCTCCTGCTGTTACTTGAAATTGATTAGTTTCTCTAATACTTTCTATAACCCTAACAGGATTAACCCTATACTTTGCATCGACTTGTATGCGGTAACGACCGGGAGGTAAGCTAACCGGTATACTAAATGGGATTTCTGTGGTATGGCAACCCGTTGGCAAAACAGTTGGCGGTGCAACATCAAGAGCATAAATAATATCATCAACAAATTCTTTAGTTTTTACTACTGGCGGGTCAGAGTATTTGCAATATTTTACAGTGTAATAACCTGTTTGCCCTTGTGCATAACTAGCTGCCGTAGTTTCGTAATTAGCGTTAGGGAATGTAATAACTGTATAGGGCCAAAACGACCAAAAGAAAACCAAGACGATAGCACAAAAAACCATAAACAAAGTACCAAGACTAAAAATGGTAAACCACGCATAAGGTTTTCGTACCATTAACTTCATTTTGACATTCCTCCCCGCACCCACTGAATTATAAAATAAATCATTGTAGTGAAGATAGTGACACAAATTCCAAACACTATTTTTTCTACCAATTTAATGGCATAACGCTCGTCAGATATTTGGCGCTGTGCATCTATCATGTCACGCTCCTTAAGCTGTGTTTCAAGTTGAGCTTTTGTTGCCACACCGCTACCCTATAATACCCTTGGTTTTACGAAATTATTTTGTATTGCCGTTGTCGGATATTGTGTCCCACTATTGGTCCACAAACCACTATCGGCTCGGCGTACTGCTACAGTTATATCATAAGTAGTACCAGAGTTTAAGTTATGCAAATCGATTGTCCACCAACCCTGACCGCTTGCCGGAATATCATGGTGACCGCCTCCATCATAAGCTACGCTCCACCAAGTAATATAATCACAAGGATTATCAGCATGCCACGCAAATTCAACCCACTCATCGGTAACGTCGTTAATATTAAAACCATCAATATTAGCGTAACGATCAATATGGGTACAGGTGAATGAACCGCTTTCGCTACCAGTAGTCAGATATGGCGAGTTAGCCATATTAACACTAATAGACCAGCCGATTGTCGCATTACCCGAACCGTCGTGATAAACCCATGTATCAAAAGTTCCAAGGTAAACTTGATTGTCGTTTCCCCGGAAGTCGTAAGCAAACCCTCCACCTTGCACATTACCATTTGTATTGCCGGACCAACTGGGGCCGCTCAAATCCCACGCGCCGGTGGCAGTACTATTACAAGAAACATAACTGTCCATACGGACAAGCGAACGATTATTGGCCGTATCAATACTAATCTCGTAAACATTGGCATATACAGTAAAATGGCTGCCAAGAGAACCAGCTATATTTCCCATGATAGGTTAGCTCCTCGCTACGCTTAAGACATGGTATTTGCTGTCGGCACTACTATATTCATAAGCAACATAAGTAAACGCATGGCCGGTAGTGGCCGTCGGGAGGGTAACACCTACAGCTAGATATGCCGTGTCCCATGTCAACGCTTGACCAGTCCCGTTATCAGAGATACGGATTTCGCCACTCATACCGTCTTGAGGCGTATAAGATGGTGGTTTGATATTACCTGAAGCGGCTAAAGCCGTTACCCGGAATACTTGGCTTGTGGGCGTAATATTCCCACTGCCGTCTATACTGGCAACTGACGCAGCGAGCACATAAGACGTCCCGCTAACTTCAACCGCTCCACTGAATGTGACTACGCCAGAAGCAGTAAGCGTCCCCGTGGTTACACCAGTTGCGGTTAAGACCGAAACATGATGTGGTTCAGGCGTACCATTGTTGGTCGCGTTCATAATGAAAGTAGCGACACGGTTCGCCCAACCGGTATTTGGTTTAATAATAACTACTTGGCCCGAAGTGTTGCCACGATCAGTGCTACCGGGCTCAAAACCATCAATCACTAACGTATCACCAGAAACATGTCCCTTGAAATCGGTTTTAGTCGTCGGGTCAAGAAACCCACTAGCCAATAAATTGCCCGCTGACCCGATAAAGTCAGTCGGAACATTAACTACGCTGTCTACATTATAAACCGTTGAACCGATAGATCGGTTGCTGTCGAGGTGCATTAAGGAGGCGTCGCCGTCCCCATTACTAACCGGCAGATATTGATAGTCCGACATTATATTGTTTCCTCTTTCATGTCTTTATCTTACCACTTTCTGTATGGCTTCTACATACTTAACCGAACACTTTTGTTTATTAACATAAGAAAAATCTTCACCGAACGGAACGGTAGCCGTATATTGACCCTTAAAGAATAAATCACCCCCCGCTCCGGTAACTCCGGCATTGTGCATAATTTTGGTTTTGTCCCACTTATCAATATCATCAGTAGCCGTACAAAACGCCATTTCCGGGGACACCTTAATTGTCTTGCCCTCCCTAATAGCGCCATAAATAGTAGTCCACATATCGGTCGTCCAAAATTGAATATCGCTACCAGAGTTTGCCAAGTAACGATACATTTCGGTGGTGTCCCGATAATTTCGTTCCCAATAAGCAGCCGTTGGTTTGACCATAATCATTTGAGCCCCGGCTGGGGGCACTGCTTTTAATTGGTCAAGTGTAATCCCGCAGATATGAGCCATGTATTCAGCCAGTGCTGGACCATTCTTACAGCCCGCTATGTACTTATAATCAATGTAGCCGGGACACTCGCTGCCAACCCATGTATTTTCGTCAAATCCTATTTTTGAAAAATCTAATGGTTCTCTGAAAATAGTATCGCTATCAATATAAAAGTAAGTTTCTTGTTCGCGTGCCGGGTCTTTTGATAAAAATTGCCACCATAGATACGAGCGTATTGATGAAATGTAAATGTGTTCAGTCCGCTTATCCTCATAAATAAAACACTGTACTCCGGGGAACTTGTTTACCAAATAACGCGGAACAGTGGGGTCGTGCTTACTAAATAATAAGATCACATTGTTCAAATCAAACCACGAACTGATATTGGTGAGCAACACCTCCAATTCCCACTGGAAACGGGGGACAGAGGGCTGCGCCAATATCAGTTTCACCTAATTAGTCCTTAATTATTTTAGAGGGCTATTGTGGTAGTAGTCGTGGTTGTGCTAGGGGCTGCGGTCGTGGTTGTGGTTGTAGTAGAGGAAGAATTTTCAAGTGAAGCAACCGAGTAAACCTTTTGGTTAAGAACGAATGTATCAGATCGGTCGCGTAGCTGAATTTCGATACCGCTAAAGCCGGGAACCGGGTCAATGACCATCATGCCACCAGCTTTCGGGTCCATCTTCGGGGTTACGTTAATGACTGCTCGCTTATCAACAACTAACGCGAACACGCCAGTAAACAGGTAGCTGTCAGGAATTTCGACACATGGGACACCAGCTAGTTTACCGAGATAACCATTCTTACCAGCAGCGTAACCGGCTTCGGAACCTGTAAAGTTAATTTGAGCGCCAGCATTATCCTTGAACGTATATGTCACCCAAGCGATCAGGTTACTAGTATTACCGCCAGAGTAGGTTCGTGACTTGCTAACTGTTTTACTAAATGAAAGGGCATAACCGGAAATACCAGCGCCACCACCAGTATCGGTAGTATCAAGGGCGATGACGTTACCACTTTGACGAGCAGCATAGATTTTAGCTAATGAATAGGC
>QGNH01000614.1_pt1 | contig 38821 bp, 44 predicted proteins | sample 1735481 | NCBI WGS metagenome assembly QGNH01 (sample SAMN09239004, study PRJNA386568) | Viral metagenome, whole genome shotgun sequencing project. | reverse complement strand
GAGCGCGGCAACCAACACTGGCGACCGGAGCGCGGCAACCAACACTGGCGCGGAAGGCTGTGCGGTGGCGCTCGGGATCGAGGGTAGGGCGTCTGGAGCTGTCGGATGCTGGCTGACGATCGCGGAGTGGAAAAAGGATGCGGATTACACCTGGTCCCGCATCGACGTGCGGACGAAGAAGGTGGACGGCAAGCGTATCAAGGCGGACACGTTCTACCGACTCAAGGCCGGCAAGTTCGCGGAGGTGAAGTGATGGCAGCAACCTGCAATCTGTTCGAGGCGCTGGATGTTCCGGATGTCACGGTGGACGCCACGGACCATACCTCTGTGCCGTTTCGCGGTGCCGGGTATGACGACCGGCGCGACCGTGCGCGGCTGACGCGGCAGGTTGATTGCATCGCTGCGGTGACCGTGGGTGGCGAGTGGTGGACGATCGCAAAACTCACCACGGCGTGCCGCAAGCGATATCCGGCGGTGGGGTTTCCCGAGTGCTCGGTGAGCGCGCAGATCCGCAACCTCAAGAAAGTCGGCTACGGCGTCGAGCGGCGCAATGTGGCCGCCGGGCTGTTCGAGTACCGGGTAACTCCGCCCACCAACCCAGGCATCGGCAGAGCGCTGCGAGATCGCCAGATTGCCGAAGAGACGCGGCGGCGGATGCCCGCTGGATGGAACTCGGAGGCTACCCATGCGGTTTGACCTTCTACTTTTGGCGGCGGTGTTTGCCGTGGTGATTGGGCCGCCGGCGCTGCTTTGGCTGTTCGGCGCGGATGAACGGGGGGGGAAGTGAAGCAGACCCTCGAGCAATGGCTGGCGGAGCGGAAGAAGGGGATCGGCGGGTCGGATGCCGCGGCGCTTCTCTCGGAAGGGTACGGCTGTCCGCGTGCCTTATTTTACGACAAGGCGGGCGTGGAGCCGGATTACCGGCATAGCGAGGCGACGCAGGGACTATTTGAGCGTGGGCACGCACTGGAGCCGCTGATCGCGCGGCGATTTAGCAAAGATACGGGTCTAGTGGTGCGCAATATGCCCACCCGCGTCTCCGCCGAGCGGCCGTGGATGCGAGTGAACGTCGACCGTATGATTCATTCGCTGGACGCGGGCGACTTCGCCGGCATGGGGCCGGGCTACCTCGAATGCAAGACGGCGAATGAGCACGTCTTCAGCAATATGCGCGGCGAGGGTATGCCGCCGCACTACATCCTGCAGGTCCAGCACGGGCTCGCAGTCACCGGGTGGAAGTGGGGATACTTCGCGGTGCTGGAGCCGTATACCTTCGCGTTCCTGGCGTTCCCGTACAAGCGGAACGAGGCGCTAGTGAATGTGCTGCTCGACGTTGAGGAAGCCTTTTGGAAGCAGGTGCAGGCGGGCAACATTCCGGCGGCGCTCAAGGATTTCAACGACACACGCTGCGAAAAATGCCAGTGGCGCCGAAGCTGCCGCAACGCCGAGGCGCTGCCCAAGACGAAGAAGGTTAAGACGGTTTACGTGCCGGACAACTCAGAGGCGGCTGACATCCTGGTGGGCAATATCAAGCTGCTAAGTGCGCAGGTGGATGACGCCGACGCCCAACTCCAGACCGAACGCGCCAAGCTGAAGACGCTGATGGGCGAGCGCACCGCGATTCTGGTTCCCGGGCAGGGGATGAAGGTAAGTTTCAGCTGGCAGAGCGGGCGGCATGCGTGGGATACGAAGGCGCTCGATGCGGAGCGGACGGATCTGGCCTCGATCTACAAGTTGCGCGGGGAGCCGTTCCGCCAGTTGCGCGTGCTGAAGACGTTCGACGCGACGGAAGACGAAAGCAAAGCGGAAGCACTGAAAGAGAGAGCGTGATGACGGCTTACCTACACCTGGAACCGGTGATGAGTTTTCAGGAGATTGCCGACGAAATAGGCATCACGCGGCAGGCGGCGTATGACCTTTATCGCAAAGGCATGATCAAGCTGAAGGCTCGGGGCCGCGACCGAGCGTGGGCGCTGCTGGCTGATCTCGAACAGCACCGGCAGTATGCGAAGCCAGGCCGCGAGCACCGCGCGGAGTGTGCCCAGTGAAGATGTTTCTGGTGGCAATGGCGATTGTCGCGGTGTGGTATGTCGCGTGGGGACTGCTATGAAGATCAAAACTATTTCCGTGAGTTCAATGCTGAAGTGTCCGCACCCGAGCGTGGATTTCGCTACGCTGTCGAGCCTGGTGACTCTGTCAGCGGAGTTGATTAGCAAAGACGATGCCGAGCAATGCGTGCGCGAGTTGCAAGCGAAGGCGGACGCGCTGTGCGATCGGAATATGGACGAAAAAGCGGGGCGGCTAAAGGTGCGGGCTGCCTCGGCGAAGGCGCAGGACGCAACTGACCGCATGGCTGGGAAGCTGGTACTCAAGCACGAACCGTTTTAGGCACTTCGTGCCGTTCTGGACGCTTCGCGTGAAAGACAAGGATAGAAAAACAACCAAGGGGGATTCAATGCCGGTAGTCGACTTAGAGGAAGTTCTTACGCGGGCGCTGTCGCAGGCAGCGTGCGAGGTAGCGGGGCACGACGAGGAAGAGGCGATGGAGTGCGTGAATCGCTGGGTGGATATAGCAACGGCGGACCTGGCCACCGAGATCCTGAAGGGCCGGATTACGCTGGCCGCGAACTTTGTGCGGGGAAGCGAAATGCTGCAGTGACGGTCATATGCAACCCGCTCGATAGTATGACGTGGAAAGAGCGTTTCGCGTTCGCTTTCCACGCGCTGGTGGTGCTGGAGGGAAAGTACGAGGAAGCTCTCGCCGAATTGCAGTATTACCAGGTCGGCATGTTGTCCAAAGTGAAGCGCGAGACGAGGCCGGCAGACGAAATTGCCGGAGACATCTCCGATAAGCGGCAGATTCACGAGATGCGGGGCAAGGGAATGAGCTACAAGGCTATCTCTAAACTCCTACTGGTCGACTCGCGGCAGGTGTGGTCCGTGGAGACCGGAGCACAGCAGAGAGTTTGGCGGTGATGGCGCAATGGGTGGAGTGCGCGGTCTGCGGCGTGCCGTTCGACCGAGACAACCTCATCCTGAAAAACCGCGGCTTTCTCTGTGTGGGCTGCGCGCACCAGTACGAACTCAACATCTTTACCCCGCCGGACCATCGCGCGGCTGATTGTGATCTTTGCAGGACGAACGGAGACGCACCACAATGACAACCGCAACCACCGAAGCACCCGAAGTAAAGAAGGCAGCCGCCGGAACGAAGCTCACACTTCCTCTCGCGCAGTTGCGGAAGGCTCTCGCGACCGTCGCGCCAGCCGTGCAACGCAAGACAACCATTCCCGTGCTGGGCTCGGTGCGAATTGAGCAGAGCAACACGGCGCTGGAGTTCGCGGCAACAGATCTCGACCTGGCTATCCGCGTGCGCATCGCAACCCCGGACGCAAAGGCGCAGGAGCCGTTTCTGTTGCCCGCGCTGAAGCTGGAGAGTTTCGCCAAGCTGTTGCAGGGGGACGACGTAAGTCTGCACTGCGGCGAAGCCCGAGTAACGCTGAAGTGCGGCCGCTCGGTAACTAAGCTGCCGATGCTGGCAATCTCCAACTTCCCGCAGATCAAGCTGAATGACGTGGGTACGGGCATCGAACTGGGGCAGGGACTCGCCGAGCGCGTATTCACCTATACCACGTTCGCCATCTCGGCGGAAGAAGCGCGCTACACGTTGAATGGCGCGCTGCTGGAGATCGGCAACGGCAAGCTGGCTATGATCGCAACCGATGGACACCGGCTGGCCAGGTACACCGCGGCGTGCGATACCGCGCTGACAGCGTCGATGCTGCTGCCCGCCGGCATGTTGCGCGCGATGCACAAGGTAATCGACCCCGGATCGAAGGCGCTGGCGCTGCTGGAGACTTCAGAGTATTCAATATTTATAAATATTGAAGATTCGACCGGCGGCATCGCGTTGGCGCATCGCAGGATGACGGGCACCTTCCCCAACTACAAAGCCATCATGCCCACCGCTGCGGTGGCTTGCGTAACCGTCCGCGCGGCGGAGATGGCAGCTGCGCTGCGGCGCTGCGGAATGTTCGCGGATGAGCGCTCGGGCGCGGTGAAGCTGACGATCATGCCCTATGAGGTGAGGCTGCGCGCGGCTTCGGTGGATACGGGCGAGACGGATGAGGCGATCGACGTGCGGCTGACCGGCGAGACGTTCGCGGAGTTCGCTGTCGGCTTCAATGGCGATTACCTGCTCGACGCCTTCTCGCGGCTGACGGGCGACGTGCAGGTGCGCTTCGCCACCACGAACGGGCAGACCGCAGTGCTGATCTACGCGGAACCGGCACCGGGCGAAACGTTTGAATACGTCGTAATGCCAATGAGGGTGTGATGACCGAACGTGACACAGAACAGATGTACGCGGGGATCGTCGCGTGGCGGCGAGAACAGCGGCTAGCTCGAGCGGAGAAGCGGAGGGCGAACATCACCCTTCCGCGCCTCCGGGGCCGGGCCGGGCGATGCGGAAGGCCGCTAAAGAATCCTGGCGCCCGCGAGATGACTCCCACGGAACGCACCCAGTGGGGCTATGGCACGCCAGCGCTGCGGGGATGGCGTAAGAGCCTCGGACTATGCCAGCGCTGCGGCCTGGAGCGTGAGCCGGAGTTGGTGAACGAGTGCCGGGCGTGTCTGGATGTTCGCTCGGCGATGGAACGAAAGAAGCGGGCAATGGGACAGCGGAGGCGGGTGCGTTGAGGACTTACACGGTAGGCTCGCTGTTCGCTGGAATTGGAGGGTTTGACCTTGGATTTGAGCGCGCTGGTTTCAGAACTGTATGGCAGGTTGAGATTGACCCCTGGTGCCGCAAGGTGCTGGCGAAGAACTTCCCCGTTGCGGAGCGATATGCAGATGTCAGAGAATGCGGACGACACAACCTCAAGCCCGTTGATGTCATCGTCGGCGGGTTCCCCTGCCAGGACATCAGTAACGCCGGTCTTCGTGCCGGTATCGAGGGAGAGCGGTCCGGACTATGGGCGGACTACAGCCGAATTATTGGGGAGCTTAAAGACCTGGTTTCGTGCTCATTGAGAACGTCGCAGCTTTGCTTGGACGGGGAATTGTCCGAGTTCTGTGCGACCTTGCCGCGCTCGGGTATGACGCGGAGTGGGAAGTTATGGGGGCTGACTCACTCGGGGCTTCCCAGCATCGAGAGCGAGTCTGGATATTGGCATACCCCGACGACGCGAGACTGGAAAGGCCAGAGTGGACGCGGCAACCGGATTCGACGCGGGAGGGGGGGGGCGTCTCCATATTGCGAACCTCTGCGATCAACTTGTGGATTTTATCCGCCCGGACCTCGTTCGGTCGACGACATTCCGCGAATGGCTGATGGGCCTGCCAATCGGATGAACCGCCTTAGAGGACTCGGCAACGCCGTAGTCCCGCAGATACCGGAACTATACGCACGACGCATCAAGCAACTGATTGAGGAGTTGGAACGTGCTGATTGATCCACAAGGGCTATTACATGGTGATCGGGTGGCGGCGTGCTCGGATGAGGCACAGCTGCACTTTCCGCGGCTGTTGGCGGCGTCGAATACGTTCGGGCGCTTCCGTATGAGCGTCGACTGGCTGCAGGGCGAGGTGTATGGCAGCTTCCACGCCAAACCATCCAAGGAACAAATGACTGCATGGCTGCGCGAGTACCACGCCAACTTCCTGCTATTTATCTATAAAGCGCACGACGGGTCAATGTGGGCGCAGTGGGACGTGCCAGAGAAGCTGCTGGGGCAATACCGCGCCGCCGCCGACCGTAAGACTCCGGCTCCGGCTCCGCAAGAACTAGAGGCGTTCCGGAACTCCTACGTGGAATCACTAAGGGCGCGTAATAAGAACGACTTAGATATTATTTCGGAAGGTTTTGGGAAGATTTCAGAGACTTATAAAACATTTTATAATGTTTTAGAAACTTCTCAAACCGTCCAAAATGTTTTAGAAACTTATAAAACATTTGAAAACATTTCGGATGATGTACTTGTTGGTGTTGGTGTTGGTGTTGGTGTTGCTAAAGTACAAGTACAAGTACCAGTACAAATACTTGCGCCAGCTACGCCGGCGGCGCATACTCTCAATCTCAAATCCTCAAAAGTGACCGACCCGAGGCATATCACCTTCAGGGCAGCCGTAAAGGATCACTGGCGCGCTCTGGTGGGTGTCGATGCTCCGTGGGATGGTAGTGAAGGTAAGGCGCTGGCTAGCATGTTGCGCGCTATGCCGAACTTTACCCTCGAACAATTCAACCAATGCCTAAAGAATCGCGCGTTGAGCGATGTGCAGCCATCCGACCGCCCGCGCAAGTGGCTGGAGTGCGTGACTGACTACCTGAGTGGACCAAAAGACGCATACGGCAAGCCGAAGGGGAACCATGCAACGAGCGGACAGCGTGGCGCTGGAGAGAATCCTGCGCGCGGACGAAACCAGCGATCTAGTACGGCGATTGCCAATGTCTTTGGACGTATACGGGCTGGAGCAGGTTTCGATGCTGATGGACCAGACAAAGCGCAGCTATCCGAGCCAGGAAATACCGGAGGAAACGGTAGAGATGTGGGCTCCGGCGTGGATCGCCCTGGCGATCAAGTTCGGACTCCCAGCGATACGGGCGGCACTTGGCGAACACCTGATGGCGAGCCGATTCTTCCCACAGCCGTCGGAGTTGCGCGAACGAATCGAGGCGGCACGACCGTCAACTCCGTTTGTTTACGTGCCGCTGACACCGCGCCGATGGAAACAGCTTACGGGCCTTGAAATCCGCGAAGAGACGTTTGAGGAAGTGGCAGCGGTGTACGGCAGAGAAGCGGCAAAGCGGTATCGGGCGAAAGTGGAACGGGGCGAGTAATGGCTAAACTCAACGTAAGCAAGTGGCAGGCAGCACGACGCGGGCCGCGCTATACGCCGGTGATGCAGTTCTTCTGGCGACAAATCCGGATGGCGATGTTTGAGGCGCTGCGGGTGGAGGGCATAATCTACCCCTACGCCGCCGGATGGTATCCGGATGGATCGCCGATGTTAGGTGATCTCATCCAGACGGGGCGAAATCGGGAGTATGACTTGTGGGATATGGCTATCATGGCGCGCGCCTGGATTGCGCGTGTGGCGCCCGATCCGTTTTTTGATAGGGATGGTTGGCTTTTGAGCTTCGACGCCGCCTGTGACGCCCTGGGCTGTAATGCGGACCATGAGAGATTGTGGATGCTGGCGAAAATTGACGCTGCAGCGGACTTCGATACCGACGAAGTGTGGGCGCGCATCGAATACCTTACCCAAAACCCGCCGGATATGATGGACGAAACCGACGATTTCGACGCGCCGCGATGCGTGCCGGTGCTTGATCAGGGATGTTTGTTTGGAATGGAGGCAACGTGAAGAAGCGGAGCGAATTTTCGTGGTGGTGTGGTTTTTGCGGCTTCCGTATGGTCTACAGCGGTACACCTAAGACTCGCGCCGAGTGGGCTGGAGGTACTGAAGAAATGGAGACCATCGGTATGGCATATACGGTCAGTGAGTTTTGCAGGCAAGCGCGAATTAGCGAGGGACTGTACTTCAAGCTGCAGCGCCAAGGTCAAGGCCCCATCGTCGCGCGAGTAGGCCGCCGCGTGGTTATAACTCATTCCTCAGCACAGGCGTGGATGGAACAAAGGGAGAGGCCTTCGCAGCAGCACGTGGCGCGGATATCTGGCGTGGTGGCAACTGATGTTTCGCGTTGCATGTCTGCTTGCCCGAAAGAACTGAAGGACCATACAACCGCAGCACAATGCTGCGACGATATAAACCACTCAAACGAACAGCAATCAAACGTAAACCAATCATAAACAAAGTGGTTATCCATGACTGTGGTCGAGAGGTGTTGTGTGGGCAGGCATGGGAGGATCGCCGTAAGGAAGTCCATGGCCGCGAGCATGGCTATTGCCAGTCACACATGCGGCGCGGCGTGGTTGTCTACGCTCCACTGCATGATGCCTATGATGAGCAAGGCGACCTAATGTCTAACGCTGGACATGTTCACCACAAGCGCACTCGCGGCATGGGGGGATGCTACCGTGACGATCGATTGCCTAACCTTGAGTGGCTGTGCTGCGTATGCCACGCCCACGAGGGCCTACCATCCAAGCCATGCCCGCCTAAGCCTCTCACAGTCGAGCCATGTATCTCATAGATGGTGCTCAGTTTACAGGCAGCACCCATAACCTCGCGGGTCCTTCCCCGACCCACCGATTAGCGGGTGACGCGCTAGCCCCCCTCCGGCCTAGAGCCAGCGATCTTTGCCAACGTTTTACTTTTACAGTTAGCTTGGTCGCATGAGCCTCGTAAATCTTGACGCACTGAGCGCTGTAAGTATCGCCGAAGCGCTCGGCGTCACTAAACAGACAGTCTATAACTGGATGAAAACGGACGGCTTACCTTGCGCCGCAGAGGGTAAGGCGAAGACTGTCCGCCTACGCGACTTGCTTGAATGGCACGCCTCCACCACGAAGCGCGAAACAGTAAAATCCGTCAAATTAGCCGTGCCAGAGTCAAACGCGCAACCCACCGCACCTGACGAGACCTATGAGGAAGCTATAACCCGCAAAACGAAGGCCGAGGCGAACCTGAAAGAACTCCAACTCGCCCAGCGCCGCGGCCAGGTCGCCTCCATCCCGTATCTCAAGAAAGTACTCAACGCCTCCGCTATGGCGACGCAGACGCAGGTGTTGGCCGTTCCGTCCCGCCTCGCTACCCGTATCCTCGGTTTAGAGGATCACGCCCGCGCTGTCTCAATCCTTGACGCCGAGATGCGCCAACTCCTCACGAACCTCGCCACCATCGACGCCGTGCTCGAGGCCGGCAACGATGCCGACGACGCAGAGGATGAATGATCGCCTACCAGACATCCTCCGAGGGTAAATCTTCCGTCCGCTCGGCTTTTTTGGAAGCCCACGGCCTCTATCTCCCGTCGCCGCCGCTCACTCTCTCCGAGTGGGCGGACAAGTATGCCTACATCCCGCCCGAGGCTGGCGCCATGCCCGGGAAGTTCTTCACCGCCACCGCCGAGTATCAGCGCGGTATTCAGGATGCCATTTCCGACCCTGAAATCGAAACCATCATCCAGATAATGTGCTCGCAGTCCGGCAAGACACAGGCGCAGATGAACGCCGTTGGCTACTTTAGCCACCACGAACCGTCGCCCATCCTCTTTGTCCAGGCGTCCGAGGGGGAAGCTGAAAAATTTTCTAAAAATCGTATCGCGAAGATGATTCGCTCGACCCCGGTCCTACGTAAGCTGTTCCCATCTCCCCGCGCCCGAGACTCTGGTAACACGCTGCTCAATAAGGAATTTCCCGGTGGCGTCCTTATCCTCGCCGGAGCCAACGCGCCCGCCGGACTCGCCTCCATGCCCATCCGCATCCTTTTGATGGATGAGGTTGACCGCTACCCCGAATCCGCGGGCACCGAGGGTGATCCCGTCGACCTGGCCCGCCGCCGCACCTCGACGTTTTGGAATAAAAAAGAAATCATCGCCAGTACGCCCGGCATCAAAAACCTCTCCCGCATCGAGAAGGCTTACGAAGAGTCTGACCAGCGTAAATACTTTGTTCCGTGCCCGCACTGTGGAACCATGCAACAGCTTCTCTGGTCGCGCCTGCAGTACACCCAGGAAAAGGGCGTCGAGAATGGCCGCGTGGTCGACGTGTTCTACGCCTGCGTCGAAGGCTGCGAGATCCGCGAGCGGTCCAAGCATGAGATGATCCGCACCGGCGAGTGGCGCGCCACCGCGACCAGCCGCGACGGCAAGACGGCCGGCTTTCACCTCAACGCGCTATATCCGCCGTGGCTGCGCTGGGGCGATATCGTCAATGAGTGGCTCGCCGCGAAGTCTTCTCTCGAACGCCGCAAGACATTCATCAACACCCGCCTCGCCGAGACGTGGGAGATCCGCGGCAAGGGCGCCGACCTGCACGAGCTCGAAAAACGGAAGTCAGCCGACAACTTCTCCGACCTTCTGCCCGCCGGAGTTTTATTCCTTACCGCCGGCGTCGACGTGCAGGACGACCGCCTCGAAGCCTCGGTGTGGGGCTGGGGAATGGACGAGCAGCGCTGGGTGATAGATCACCGCGTCTTTGCGGGCGCCCCGTCGCTGCCCGAGGTGGTGGACGGCAAGACGAACCAACTCAGCCCGTGGGCCGCGGTCGAAGCCTTCCTGCGCCAGCGTTGGGAGCATGCCATCGGCGCGGGTATGGCTATCTCTTGCGCGCTGTTCGATTCCGGCGGCCATCACACCCAGCGTGTCTACGACTTCACCCGCAAGAATCAGGCGCGCCGTTGGTTCGCTATCATCGGCCGCGCGGGGATTGGAAATTCTCTAGTCTCGCGCGGGTCCGAGCAGGGGCCCAGCCGCGCCATGCTCTACACCGTCGGAGTCGACACCGCGAAGGAAGATATTTACACCAGCCTCAACGTCGCCACACCTGGCGCGGAATATACCAACTTCTCCGCCAACCTTGCGCCCGAGTACTTCCGCCAACTCACCAGCGAGCAGTTGGTGAAAAAGACCAAGGATTTTGTAACTAAACTGGTATGGGTAAAGAAGGGCAAGCGGAACGAGGCGCTAGACTGTGCCGTCTATGCCCGCGCCGCCGTCGCTGTCCTCCGCCCGAACTATAAAGCGGTCGAGCGTAACCTGCTCCGGGGCGCGGAGAAACTTGCCAAGCTGAAAGCGGACGCCGCGAAGGCCGCCGAAGATGCGCCGCCGCCTGCTCTTGACAGCACCGCGCCGCCCGAAACGTCCGCTCAAGAGCATCCGCCCGCTACGCCGCCCAAGCCAGTCTCTAATCGAGCCAAGCGCCTCGCTGAAGCCTTCGGCGGACGCATTGCGCGCCGCTAGTTCGCGCTAATTTGCCCTATTCTCCCCGCTGATTGCATCGTCACAGCGTGAGCACTACGCCGAATACTCCCAACTTTCTCGACACGCCCGGCGGACCTCTGCCCGAGCCGACAGAACTCCGCGCCGGCGACTCGTGGAAGTGGCAGCGCGCCTTTGACGGCTTCCCGTCGAGCGCCTGGGCGCTGCAATACATCCTGAACGGCCCCGGCGTCGCACGCTTCGCCTTCCCGTCCGGCGCGACCTCCGCTGCCAGCGACGGCCAGGCGTTCAATGTTGCCGCCACCGGCACGCAGACCGCCGCTATCGTCGCCGGCAAGTATGACATTTACGCCATCCTCACCAACTCCGCCACCAGCGAGCAGCGAACCTTTGAACTCGAATCCGTGCTGATTACTCCCAACATCGCCGGCGGCGTTGGCACGATCGACTCGCGCAGCTTCGTCAAGCGGACTTTGGATGCCTTAGAAGCCGCAATCGACGGCGACACCTCCATTCTGGTGCAGGAGTACGAAGTCCACGGCCGCCGCGTGCAGTACATGAAGCGCACCGAACTGCTCGAACTCCGCGCGCAATTCAAAACCGAGTACCGCCAGGAACAGATCAACTCCGGCGAGTTTGTTCCCAAGCGCACCGCGCGCGTCTCGTTCGGCACCAGCACGTAAAAGGAGCGGCATGACTTTTCTCGACCTATCGGATGCGCGCCGCGATGGCGTCAGCCTGCGTACCGGCAAGCGCTCCATGAATCCGCAGAACTCCTCCGCGCTGATCGGCGGCGCGAATGGTGGCTTTGCCTCCGCCAAGATCGACCGCCTCACGCGCGACTGGTCCACCGTCCGCCGGTCGGCAGACCAGGATCTATTCAATGGGCTCACGAAGATGCGAGCCCGCGCCCGCGAGCGCGCCATCAACTCGCCCATCATTTCAAAATTCCTTCAGATGCTCCGCACCAACATCGTCGGCGCTCACGGGATCAAGCTCAATTTCAAAATCGAGAAGCTGCGCTCGGCGCCCGACGCCACCGAGATCTACGACGACAAGATCAACCTGGCGCTACATAAGGCGTGGCGCAAGTGGTGTACCCGAAAGTTCTGCACCGTCCAGGGCAACCTTAGCTTCAAAGACCTGTGCAACCTGTGGGCGGATGCGATGGGGCGCGACGGAGACTATCTGCTGCGCCGCGTCTACGTGCCGAAATCGCAAAACCCGTTTGGCTTCTCGCTGCAACTGATCGACGCCGACCAACTCAACGAGGCCATCAACCGCGTCGGTAGCCCGTCTTCGCCGACCATCCGCATGGGCGTGGAACTCGATCCGTACCAAAAGCCGATCGCTTACCACCTCTTCGACGGCAACCCGAACGAGGTTGGATTTGGTACCGCGAATTGCAAGCGAGTACCTGCAGAGCAGGTGTATCACTCCTATGTCATCCGCCGGCCGGGCCAGTCTCGCGGCTATCCGCTGGCGGCACCCGCGCTCTACGATGTCAACCAGCTTGATAAGTATTTCGACGCCGCGCTGGTCGGCGCGCGCACCGCCGCATCGCTGCTGGCTTCCATTGAACAGAAGGAAGGCGCGCCCGAGTACGATGGCGACGGCGAGAATCAGGACGGCTCCGCCAAGATTGAGATGGAGAGCGGAACTATCGCCATCCTCGGAGCGAATCAGACGCTCAACAATCAGACGCCCAACCAGCCCACCGGCACCTTCGCGCCATTTGTCGAGCGCTCGCTGCGGCTGATTGCCTCGGGCCTCAACGTCGCGTACCACGAACTCGGCAACGACCTGGCCGGCGTCAACTTCTCTTCCGGCCGGCTCGGAGTGCAGGAAGAACGCGACTACTTCATGGAACTGCAGCGCGTGCTGATCGAGCAGGTTATTCAGCCGGTGTACGAAGATTGGGTGCGGGCCGCGCTGTTGAATAACGCAATCGAGGGCGTGCCGTTCGACGTTGATCGCTACACCGACGAAGACGCCGTGAAGTTCATGCCGCGGCGCTGGGACTGGGTTGACCCGCTCAAAGACACCCAGGCCAACATCGACAGCGTGCAGAACGCCTTCAAGACGCATGAAGAGATTCTGAGTGCGCAGGGTAAAGACTGGCGCGAAGTCTACCGTCAACTCGCGGCCGAGCAGCAATACGCCGACGAACTGGGTATCGAGGTTGGAACAGACATCCGCGGCGAAGCCACCAGCGAGATCAACGACGGCGAGCCGGACGCGCCGGCCAGCCCCGACGCACCCGCCGCGCCCGAAAAACCGGCCTCCACCAAACCGGCGAAGACGAAACCGCCATCCACCAAGCCACCGAAAAAGGCGAAGAAAGAACTGGCCGAAGACGGCCGCCAGCAGCGCCGCCTCGGACTGCTCAACGAACCAAGCTAACCCTGCAATACGAGTGTGGGAAGAGAAACCCGGCGAAATTTGCCGGGTTTTTCCATTCTCCCGCATAACCAACGTGTGAGCACCGCAACCATCATTCCCGCATCTCTCGGCGTGCAATACCGCACAGTGCGCATCGCACGCGAAACGCCCGAAGACGGCGCGGACGACAACCGCTTCGCCTTCTCCATCTCCAGCGAGGAACCTGGACGGCAGTGGTTCGGCACCGAAGTTCTTTCGCACGCGCCGAAGGCAATCCGCACGCAGCGGCTGGAGCGGGGCGTCGCCGCTCTCTTCAATCACGACCGCGACGCGCATCTCGGCCGCACCGATAAGTTTTCCATCAAAAACAAAAAGCTGATGGTCGAGGGTTTCTTCGGCCCGTCTCCGCTGGCGCAGGAAAAGAAGGCAGATTACGCCGCCGGTGTGCTGGTCGACGTAAGTATCGGCTACGCCATTTATCACATCACCCGCGACCAGGTGGGCGAGTTTCCCAGCGAGGAAGACACGCTGCTGGTGGATGACTGGGAGCCGTTGGAAGTTTCCCTTGTCACGGTTCCGATGGATTGCACGGTCGGAGTTGATCGCGCAGTTGGTCAATTGATTCCGGTTGCGGTTGAAACCGTTCGCCGCAGCGTTGCAACACCCGAAGTTCAACCCGCCGCACCCGCGGCAATTCCCGTAGTTATTGAGGTAAGAACAATGCCCGAAGTGACGCAGCCTGATGCGAATATCCTAGAACTCGCCCGGCGCGACCGCATTATGGCGATCGCGTCCGATAAGGACTTCAGCAAGTACGTCTCGACCGATGAAGCACGGCAGGCCATCGCCGCGAACACTTCCGCCGAGGCGTTCGCCGAGTCCGTCTCCCGTAAGATCATCGCCGCGAACGAAGCGGACAAGGTCGGAACCGCCGGTTCTGCCGTGCTCGCAGATCTAGGCAAAGACGCGAAGCGTTACTCGCTCGCGCGCGCCCACCGTGCCGCCATTCGCGACTACAAGGCAACCGCCTTCGCGCCGGAAGACGACAAGCTGGAGCGCGAAGTCTCTGCGGAAATCTCCAAGCGGCTCGGCAAGACCACGGGCGGACTCTTTATCCCCAACTCGGTCACCCGTACTCAGACCGCCAGCGCCACGGGTTCGGGCCTCACCGCTCTCACCTCGGTTGTCGGCACCTTCACGGAGCCCGAACTGATCGAGATGTACCGCAACCGCGCGCGCGTTCTGGCGCTCGGCGCAACCCGTCTCGGCGGACTGTCGGGCATTATCCGGCTGCCCCGTCAGACCAGCGCAGCCTCGGCCGCATGGCAGTCGGAAACCACCACCTCTTCGGTGAGTAACGTGACAACCGATTACGTCGCCATCACGCCCAAGCGGCTCTCGATGCAGAACGCCTACACGGTGGAACTGCTCGCGGAGAGCTCGGTCGATGTCGAGGGCATGCTGGCTCGCGATCGCGCGAAGGTGCTCAACCTGGCCATCGACCTCGCGTCCATCAACGGCGCAACAGGCGGCGCGAACCCGGTCGGCATGCTGCAGACCAGCGGCCTCGCAACCGTCACGTCCAGCGGCACGGCGCTCACCAGCACCGGCAAGGCGCTCAGCTACCTCGACTATCTCGCGATGGAATCGGTGCTGGCCGCGGCCAATGCCGACTCCGCAAACGCCGGCTTCCTGGTCACGCCAGAAACCCGTGCGCTGGCCAAGGGTACGCCGATGTTCGCAGCGGGCTACGCGATGCCGATCTGGAACTCCAACCAGCGCGATCCTGAAGGTCTGGAGACTGGGCCGCTCGGCTACAAGGCTGGCGTCACCAACCAGTTACCCAAGAACCTCACTTACAGCGCTGTCAACAACCTGCACGCGGCCATCTTCGGCGACTTCTCCAACCTGATCGTCGCCGACTATGGCGCGAGCGAGTTGATCGTAGACCCGTTCACTCAGGCTGCCGGCGGTATCTACGTCGTCACCGAGCGCATGCTGCTCGATGTGGAGATCCGCCACATCACCGCATTCGTCGCCTGCCTCACGGTCGCAGTCGCCTAAACACAAACCCCAACCGAAGAAGAGAACGGACGAGGGGCGTGGCGGAGAAAACAATCTCCGCCACGCCGAAAGTCAAAGAGGGAATTTCAGTTATGGCGCACATCTCAGCAGACCGTTTCTATAGCAGCGGCGGCAGTAAGACGCAGCGGGTCCGGCTGCTGGTTGACCAGGTTATCAAGGGCGTTCCGCTCAGTAAGGGCGACACGGTAGACCTTCCGCTTGCGGAAGCGACCTACAGCAAAGCAATCGAGCGCGTGGAGTTTGTTGCGGTAATCGAGCCGAAGCAGGCCACTCGCTAAAAGTTTCCATCGGCGAGGGCGCCGAGACTGGCTACCGAGGCAGCGGATCACTCATCCGCATAAGGGCCGTCATGCGAACGCGCGGTACTTTCCGTTAGCACGCGGGGACGTAGGCCATCCTTGCAGGCCGGTCGGGTCAATGTCCTCCCTTTGGATAATCGGGGCGGCGCGTCGGGCCATCAACGTGCCGCTCCACCAATTTTCTGCGGGTAGTCACGGAGACGGTCCGGTCTCATAAGCCAGCCTTGCCAGGTTCAATTCCTGGGCCCGCAACCAAGTTCTCGACACGCTCGCGCGCGTGAAAACCACAACCGGCAACTGAGGGATGGAGCAATGGCGAAGGGTATCAATAAGGTTTTTCTGTTGGGCAACGTGGGCAAGACGCCGGAACTGCGCACCACCGGCGGCGGCATGGTGATTGCAACCTTTTCGCTCGCCACCGCCGATCGTAAGAAAGACTCGGCAGGCAACTGGCAGGACTCTACCGAGTGGCATTCCTGTATTGCGTTCGGCCGCACCGCGGAGATTGTCCGCGACTACGCGCCCAAAGGCGCGAAGCTCCACATCGAAGGCAAGCTGCAGACGCAAAGCTGGGACGACAAAAACACCGGCGAAAAGAAGTACCGCACCCAGATCATCGTCAACGACCTCACGTTGCTGGGCTCGCCGACCGGTAGCCGCGCCGTATCTGACGCCACCGGCCACGCCGACGACGATCGCGTGATTATGAATACCGAGTACGCCGCCACCCCCATCACTGACGCAGATATCCCATTTTGAGAGGTGCCGCATGGCTGTGACCGTAACAAAGTTTCTGCCGTCCGACGTGGCCTCGATGTGCCGCACGCTCGGGCCGCTGCTCAAGAACGTGCCGCCCGGCGTCGACCCCGCAAGCCTGCTGTGGGCCATCTGTGGTAATGAGTCCAGCTTTGGAGTCAACTGTACGCCGCGCCACGAGCCAGCCTACGACGCCGGAGGCGCTTATGCGGACTCACTCACCCAAGCTCCGCTGCTGCGTCTCTACGGCCCCGCTGCGGCCTATAGCTACGGTCCCATGCAGGTGATGTTCTGCAATGCGCCGCCGGGAGTCCGGCCCGCCGACTTCAACGACCTCGCTACCGGGATGCGCGCCGGCGTCTTCGCGCTGAATAAACTGCTGGCGCATTTCAGACCGGCCCGCATCGCCGAGGTGGGCTATTGCTACAACGGCGGACACCTCGCCAACCCCAACCCGGCCGCGAAAGACTATGGCACGCGCCTGGCTGCCTGCTACCTGCTTAGGCTCATGCCTGTCGAGGTTGGCGCATCTTCCGCAACCGCGGGTAAGAAGTAATCATGCTCGGTGATAGCGATTTCGTAAGCGGCGTGTTTTTCAAAGATTTCGGCGTGCCCGTGCTGTATGGCACGCAGATGACAGTGGCGCTGCTCGACAATCCATCGTCGAGCGAGCATTTCGGCAGCACCAGGGTCGAGCTCGGCGGCGCGGTAATCAAGATTGGCAGCATCTCGCTCGATCCCATGCCCAAGCCGAAGGACACCATCACCGTCAACGGCCGCGACTACACCGTACAGGAGCGCACCTATCTGGACGACGGCGGCTTTACCGAGTTCAAGCTGAAAGGGCCGCAATGAGCACCAGTATTCGCAGCCAGGCAGTTGCCGCGGTGGTCATCGCGCTCGCCACCGACCCATCGCCCGCCACCGGCGGTACATGGCGCGCGCGCACCGAGCAATTCACCCAGGACGAGTCCCCCGCCTTCAATGTGTGGCCGATCGATGAAAAGTACAGCGAAGACGCCAACGACCGCGACACCCTTGCTGTGACTTTGTCGCTGCGCGTGCAATGCCTGGTGCGCTCGGGTGCGGAGGTGGATCTGGCCGCCGAGCTGCTCGCCGTCTTCGCCCATCAGCAAATCATGGCGGATGAGACGCTGGGCGGGATCGTGCAAGATGCGCGGCTCACCGGATCTAAGTGGACTATCGCCGAAGGTGGGCAGGATGTGGTCGCGCTCGACCTCGATTTCGATGTGATGTATCAGATTAGCCGCGCTGATCCCACCGTCAACCAGTTTTATCAATCCTCGTAACAGGGGTCGCCAATGAAGTTTCTGGTACTGCTGTTCGCCATGTGGCCGTTTCATCATAAAGCCGCGCCGCCCGCCGCGCCCGCGCCGGTTGCTGCGCCCGCGTTGGGGGTGATGACGCCGCGCGGATTGGTTCACTTCCCCGACAGCCTCTGCCCGCACTCCGACGATGGGTACTTCTTTCTCGGACCGGACGGCATGATCGGCCTGGCACAAGAATCGTGCGACGCCGCATTTACCGACTGGCGGGGCACTGTAGCGAAGCAGGCGCCGCTGCCTTTGATCTAGAGGACTCACAATGGCAAACCAGTTCGACACAAGAAATCTCCTGTTCCCGACCGTTGAAGCCGCCGTCGTGTTCTACGCGAACCAAGCGCAAAGAATACAGGACGATCCCGCAATGGCAGAAGCATTTCAGGCTTCCTGCGAAACGGCGGAAATACTGCTGCGCCTTCACAAAACTGTGCAAGGGCGTCCGCGACATGCCGAGATCGAATGGTCCCAGCCGGCACACTCGTAATCAACGGAAACCGGTGAAGTTTGCCGGGTTTTTCTATTCTCCCGCATAACAACAGTAACGCTACACGCGAACCTGATTCGCACCACGGAGATTACGCCCATGCCGGTTGTCGCTCATAAAATTCAAGGTTTCAAGTCGCAGTTCAGCTTTACGCCGCTCGGCGGCGCGTCCACTCAGGCTAAGGCTCTGGCCGAGTGGTCGCTCGATATCAAGGGCGAGGCGCTGGACGGATCGGACCACGACTCCGCCGGGTGGAAAGACTACCTCACCGGCATGCTGGATTGGGACGGCACGCTGAAACAGGTGTACGTCGAAGGCGACGCATCGCAGGTGGCACTCTTCTCTGCGATCGCCAACCAGACGGTATGCGCCGGCGTGTTCTTTCCGGAGAAGTTGACTGGGCAGATGTCGTACACCGGCCCCTTCACGATCACCGGGTACAAGCATGGGGGCACCACCAACAACGGTGTCCAGACGCTCGATATCACCATCAAGTGCGCCGGGGCATTGACGCAGACGGCCCAGGCGTAAAGAAGTCCTGGCCGGGGGCGCTCTGCGGGATGGGCATTCAAGTCCTGTAAACCGGGCGGCTGCCGCAGACAGAAGCGCGGCTGACCCCGTCGCCTCCCGCTCAGGCACCAACCACAAGGGCGACAGCGCAACAAGCTGTCGTCCTTTGTTTTTGAAATTCAGGAGTCGCAATCATGGCCGTGCAGCTTCGCACCACTCCGGTAACTCTCTCGCTCGGCGAGCGGACGTTCACCCTGCGTTTCAACCTCAACGCCGCATTGCTCATCCGCGAGGCGGGCAAGGATGGCGCGGACGTGTGGGAGCAGATCGGCGAGAAGCCCGTACCGAAGGGTGCGCCCAAAGGTACGGAGCCAGAGAAGCTGTTTCGCGTCGACTACGAGAAACTCCGCGTGTATTTATGGGCGATGCTGCAGGACGGCGCGAACAAGCGCGGCGAAGAGTTGACGATTGAAGCAGTCGGCGAACTGATCGAGCAGCGAGATGACGTGATGCGCGCAGCCGCCGCCGTGGCTGAGGAAATTGCCCGCTGGTATGGCGTGCCGCTGGGAAAAACCCCGACTCCGCGCGCAAGCTAAAGCGGCGGAGTCGTAAACCGAAGCTGTGGACGTGGGAAGAAGCCTACCGGCTGTGCTGCGGTCAGATCGGCATGACTGCGGCGGCATTCTATGACCTTACGTATGCCGAGCTCGCCTTGACTATCGAGGGGTACACGGAACGCATGAAGCAATCGAAGCGCGACCTGGCCTGGGTGGTGAGTTATCTGCTGCAACCGCACTTAAAGGAAGGCGCAACCATCACGCCCGCGCAACTGCTGGGCGAGAAAGAGCCGCGCGGACGTAAACGCAAAGCTGATGAGCCCGAATGGATGACGCCGGATGATGCCGCGCGCGAACTGGCGAAGATGCAGCCCGCAGAACCACAAGCTATCGAGGTGAAGAATGGCTAACCCGTCTCTGGTATTTATCGTCGGCGCGAAGGATGAAACGGGCGCCGTGCTCGCCGGCGTCACCGCGCACATGGATAAGATGAAGGCGCAGGCGAAGGAAACCGGCAACGCCTTCGAGGGTATGGGGTCGACCCTACGCAACGCGCTGGGCGCTGTGGGTATCGGGTTCTCGATGGGGGCTGTCGTCTCGCAGGTAAAGGAGATGATCAACACTAGCGTCGAATTAGGGATGGAGATCGGTCACCTCTCCGAAAAGACTGGAATCAGCACCGAAACCCTGAGCGGACTCAAATACGTAAGCGATATGACCGGGGTTTCGTTTGAGTCGTTGCAGCGTGCCAGCAAGAAACTCTCCACGGAGATGCTGGGCGTGGAAGAGAATTCAAAGCCTTCAATTGCGACGTTTGCCCGACTCGGTATCGCGCAGGACGAGGTTCGCCAGCACTCCAATGACCTGTATGGGATGCTGGAGATCATCGCCAATAAGTTTCAAGTGTTGCCGGACGGTCCACAGAAGGCCGCGATTGCTGTGCAGTTGTTCGGTAAAACCGGCATGGACTTGATCCCGATTTTAGACCAGGGCAGCGCCGGCCTTGCGAAGATGAAGGCGGAGGCTGAATCACTCGGGTTGGTACTTGACTCGGCGGGAATAGCAAAACTACAGGAGATGCACCGCGCCGGCGTTGAACTCGATGGAGCGATGCAGGGCCTTGCGATCTCGCTCACCAATAGCCTTGGCCCGTCGCTGATTGGGGCCGCCACCCTTATCGAGAAGCTGATTGAGAAGGCGCGCCAGTTGAAAGGGCTCGGTGGAGACTCAAACACGTCGGGCTATGTGGGCTTTATTCCCCAAAGCACCTACGGGCTTACCGGGAAGGATCTCAATGCGGCCGGAGGAAAGGCCACCGACGCCGCCGGTTCCGCCCAGGCTTCCCTTACCGAGTTGAACGCCCGGCACGACAAAGGGCTAGTCTCGCTGAAGGACTATCAAACGAAGAAGCTTGCGCTGGAACGGGAATACTATGCGCAGTCTCAGGCGGCGGCGGCGGCAGCCTTCCTTATTCAGCAGGATCGCGCCGCACTCTTGAAAGCCGACAGCGCCAACCTGCAAAAGCTGCACCCGATTACCAGCGGATATGGTGCGGGCGGCGACATTCTGGTAAAAAACGCTCAAGACATCAACACCGCGACCGGCCTGATGCACAAGTACGGCGAAGCCATGAAAGACGCTTCGGAGAAGGCCGCAGAGTTAGACAAAAAGCCCGGCAAAGGCCTGATCCTTCAAGATCCAGGCGCCGCCGAAGCAGCGCGAAAGGCCGCCGAAGCCAAACTGAAGGCGGACGAGGCTGCGCTGAATCAACTCAAGATTAGCGGCGATATGACAGCAAAGGCCGAGTATGAATTTTGGGCCAAGCGTATCGACGCATTCAAGAAAGGTTCCGATCAGTACGATGCGATCCTGCAAAAACAGGCGAGCCTTGCCGCGGCTGGGGCGCGGACGGCGCACAGCGAGATTGAGAAGTTTAAGAAAAATGAATTGGAGGAAGATAAACCCGAGCCGATTGACCGGACTATGCCGTCGATGGCCGATTGGGTCACAAAGCAGCAGTTAGACGCGCTGAATAAAAAGCGGGATTTCCAAAAGCGCGATGCGTCGACATCGGAGGACTCGATCACGCAGCGGGAAGTAACTGGCGCCATCAATCCGCGTACAGCCGATGCGGATATGCAGGCGCAGCATCAACAGGAGATCGTGCAACTCCAGGCGCTCGCGGCGGAATATCTCAAACTTGGGCCTGCTGGCTTTGATGCATACGCGGAAATTCAACACGAGATTACGAGCACGATGGAAGAGACACAGAAGCAGGCTAGGCTCGTAAGTCAGGAGATGCAGTCGCTCGCGCATTCGGCGATCGACCCGCTAATTGAAGGCACGGGCACGCTTGGTAAGCGGTGGCTGGAGGTGGGGCAGAACATCCGCAAGGCGCTAGAACAGGCGATGGATAAGGAAATTGTCTCGATGATAGTGGGAAGCAACGACATGCCGGGCGGAGGTAAGGGCAAGAGTTCGGCGGGGCAGGGCGGCGCGGCGGCGGGTATTCTCGGGTTAGTCGGCGGACTGTTTCGCGGCAAGGGTGCCGGAGCCGTCAAGGGAGCCATCTCCGGCGGCGGAAACGCGCCGGTGGTCCAGATTATCAACCAATCCTCGCAGCCAGTGGGCGGCACGGCTACCAGCAGCACGGGGAACATCACCGACAGCCTGCGCGGTCCGGTCATCCAGATCATTCTTGAGGACATCGAGCGGGGCGGGACCGTTGGGCAGATATTGGGCGGTGGCCTCGGGCTGATGAGTTGATTCGCGCATCGCGGCGGCGAGTTTAGCGTAGTCGATCACCTTAGATTTAGCCTCGGATTCTGTCTCCCCTGAGGCGGCCCATATCAGCGCGCCAAGCCATCCTACGACCGTCCATCCGAGTAGTAAATTCAGGGCGAACAAGCCGCCCCATGCCTGCACCTTCCGGATACCCGCGACGATCACCGGCAGAAAGTAAAGCAGGAATGCAACCGCTACCAGAACCATTGCCGTTACTGTTGCCGAAGAGTCATCCATAAAGCCCCTCTCAGATTACAAAATCACTGAATAGACGGGATGCACGTCCTGCTCATCCTGGCTATCCACGATCAGGGATTGCCAACCGTTTGTCAAGCCTTATTTGCGAACTATTCGCATACGGGGGCATGATGCGCGCATGGCCAAGCTACTCGACTTCATCCCCGGATACAAACCCAAGCCCAGCCCCATCCACGCCGCACCCGTCTCCAAGATCAAGTTTGCGGACGACATCGAGAAACTGATTGCCGGGTACTCCGCGCCGGAGGCTCTGGTGGTCTGTGAGGTGGTGATTCGCCGGCTGCGGGTGCGCGAGATCGAGGAAGCGCTGCTCGCCGCAACGCCGCCCGAGGGTGCTGCCTAGAGCGACGGTAATCCAGCCTAGAACTTGATTCCCTTGACGCGAATCGTGTTCCACACGCGCTCCCAGATTGTCACCCAACCCTCTTTTATCGCCGTCTCGCAGAGACGCTCGAACGGGAAGATGGCTTTGATGCGCGCCTCGGGAACCAACCAGTAAAAGACGTACGCCTGGCGGTCGGTGATGTACCGGCCCATGATTGCGTCGACGCCACCCGCCTTCTGTAGAAAGAAGACGAAGCCGCGCACGATTTTCTGGCTCGCCAGGACCTTCTCGTCTTTCCGTTTCCCGCTGCGCAGTGTCTTTACGTATTTGCCGCTGTGCGCGGCCTCGGCTATCAGGTTCTTGGCGCGCAACTCGGCGGGGATGATGTTACCCTTTCCGACCATCTGAATCAGCTTGTCGCTGGGCACGGCAATGTGCTCGTGACCGTTGTGCGGGACCTTCTCGCCGCCGGCGTCCTGTAGCGCCAGGTAGTTGCCGCCGTGCTCGTTGGTGGTATCGGCGATCACGGCGGCTTGCAGTGGCAGGGTTCCCTTTTCCGCGCGCCGCAGTCCAATCGACTTGCTAGTCCATGCGTTGCGGATGGTGAACGGGAATGAACTCCCCGGAGAGACTACTTTCTGCACGGAGTGTTGCGCGCTGGCAGCGCACTCGGTGAGTACGCGGGCAACGGCATACGGTAGCTGCGTCTTTTCGAGGTCGGTTAGGGCTTCGACGGCTTTAGTGATGTCCAGGCTCATGCTCATCTGTGGCATGGCGCGATGATGCCGTAAATTGCCCGATTCGCGCGAACGGCCAGATAGTCGCGGCATGGAACTGCGGGATTTAGTCTTCCTCGGGGCGTGTCAATTGCTTGCCGATTCGGTGCGCCGCGACGGGTTCCAGATTGCGGTGCGCGAGATACCCAAAGCGCTCGCCTTGTCGAAAAGTATATGGGACGCCGCTGTCGAGGATAAAAGCCTGTGAGCTATCCCATCCTGCCGTCGCTCTCCCGCGCTCCAGCGTTCAAATCGACCCGCACGGTGGCGAAGGGTGCAACCCTCTCCGACCCGATGGAGTCCGGCTACGTGGCTACGCGGCCGCGCTTCACCCGCCAGCGCCGCACCTTTGGGGTGACGTACGACTTTTTGACTGGCGAAGATGCGCGCGTGCTCGATATGTTCGAGTGCTTTGGCGTGATGGGCGAGGCGGGCGCGTTTTACATGCCCAACCTTCTGCCCAACGGCAGTTTTGAGATTCCCGACCCGATGGGCGGTATCTCCGGGTGGACGCCCGCGGCCGATCCCGGCTGGTCGGTCGCGCTGGGTGCGCCGCCGTCCGATGGCGCCAATGCGGTCGCGTTTGTGATCTCCGCCGCGGCCACCAGCACGGCGCAGACCGGCTCCGTCCTCTCCAATAACAACTTCCCCGCGCTGGCTGGCGATGTCTACCAGGTCAATGCAGACGCTTCATTGGTCAGCACCTACGCCGCAGCCGTTGCGCTCAAGTTCGTGCTGCAGCTTGCGTATGCCGATGGCTCAACCATGACGCTCACGGCCCCGCTGCTCGCGGTTGAATCCTCGGCATACACGGAAGTCACCGCCGCGCTGACGATCCCCGCCAGTGGCACCGGCGCGACCGTATGCGTCGCCACCGCCAGTTTCGTTGCAACGCTGATTACCGGCACCACCGACGCGGGCGTAACTACCTCCGGCTCGCCATCCGCAACCATCCTGCTCGATGCGGTGGGCCTGGCGCTGATTACGCCGCAGCAAGCCTTCGGTCGCATGCCGGGATCGTCGCCGCTGGGCTCGCTGGTGCGCTTTACCAAGACACCCGCGCTGCGCGACGCAGGCTGGGCCGGCGGACAGAAGCGTTACGCCTGCACCTTTGAAATCTCGGAGGTGTAGCGGATGAATCTCGCCGTTCTCTCCCTAGTGGCTGCGCAGGATAAACATAAGCTGGCGTCGACCACGCCGTGGCTGTTGCTGGTGGATTTCAACTGGCAAGGCGAGCATGTGCGCGTGGTGCGCAATACCGACCCGGTTACGTTCGATGCGGGCGACGGCGCGGGGCCGCAGGTGTACTCACCGTGGGCGTTTGAGATTACCGGCGCGCAGACTACCAACGACGGCAGCCTGCCGCAGATCGCGTTGAAAGTCTCAAACATCAACCGCCTGATTGAAGGCGCGCTGATTCAGTATTCCGGCGCGGTGGGCGCAACCGCCAGCCTCTATGTGCTCAACACCGAGCACCCGGCGGGCGAGCCGGATCTCGCCATGCAGACGACCATCATGCGGACCAGCACAACCGCCGCGTGGGTCACCTTCACGCTCTCCGCCATCTCGCCGCTGCGGGCGCTCTTCCCGAAATATCTCTACTACCAGGGCACATGCAACTGGCAATACAAGGGCTTGCAATGCGGGTACGCCGGCGGACTCACGGCCTGCGACCTCACCTTCGACGGCGCGAATGGCTGCATCGCGCACGCGAATCAAGCCCGCTTCGGCGGATATCCAGGCATCGGCAGCAACGGCGCCAGCGTGGCAGGCCAGATTTGATTCTTGACGTGAAACTTTACGCCGACCTGATCGGCAAGCCGTTCTTGGAAGGCGCGCGCGGGCCGGAGGCGTACGACTGCTGGGGATTGCTCCAGGCGGTGCTGCGCCGCATGGGTCACAACCCCACCGACTTTCCCTCGGACCCCGCGCTGCTGTTGCAGGCTGTCTCCGACGAATGGCAGCCGCTCGACCGCGAGCCCATCGAGCCGGGCGACGGAATCTTGCTGCGTTCCACCATTGCCCGTTATGTGTGGCATGTGGGCGTAGTGGTTTCGCCGGGCCGCTACCTCCATGCGCGCGAGTCCGTTGGGGCTTGCGTGGAACGGTTCGATACCCCGGCAGTACGCCGCCGCACCGCTGGTTTCTATCGCTATCGAGGGCTTCCAGTTTGATTCGCTTAGTCGCCATTGCCAACCCGTTTCAACCGATCCTTTCGCGGACGGTGTACGAGTTGTCGCACGTCGACGGCACCATGCTGGCGGACGTGCTGCGCGATGCGGAGATTGACCCCAACCGCCATACCTGCATCATCGACGGCTACGCCGTTCCGCCGGAGATACTCGCCGGCTACCCGGTGCGCGACGGTGTCGAAATTATCGCTATCCCAACCGTCGCTGGGCATGGCTGGGAGAAGATGACTGCCGAGCTCGCCGTGATGGCTGCGGTGGTGGTGGTGACCGGCGGACTCGCCGCGGGTCCGATGGCTGGACTCGGCGCGGGCGCGATGGGCTCTATGTTCGCATCGATCGGGCTGGGCGGGCTGAGTTCCGCAACCGTCGGACTGATCGGCGCGGGCATCGCATTGGGCGGCAACATGCTCGTGAATGCCTTCCTCGGCAACGTGGGCGGCAGCGGCAACAACTCCGCAAGCTGGGACCCCACCGGGCCAAAGACCGTCGCCTCGGGCAGCACGCCGATCCCGAAGGGTTACGGCACCGTGATGAGCGGCGGAAACATTATCGCCAGCTATCCGACGGCCGAAGGCGAAGACAATTATCTCAACGTCGAGGTGAGCCACGGCTGGGGGCCGGCGCGGTCGCTCGCCGATCTGCGCATCAATAAAAACTCAATCCAGAATTTCATCGGCGTCACCTACCAGGTGCGCTACGGCTCGAACGCGCAGACACCGATCCCCTACTTCTCAAACATCGTCAACGGCTACCCCCAGGCGACACGCTGTATTGCGGTGGGCGCGGGCGGCTCGCCGGTGGTCATCAACGGAACCGGAACCGCAACGCAGGGGCTGGAAGTTGTGATCCAGTTTCCAGACGGCGTCTTTTACTCGACCAATAACGGCAACACGATACCGCTGCGGGTTGCGTACCTGATCGAATACTCGGTGCATGGCTCGGGCACCTGGCAGCAGCCGTACATCCCCGACGCCACCCAGGACATCATCACGCGGGACATCCACGGCGTTATCACCTACGCGCCGACGTGGGTGGTCATCCCCAGCAATACGCACTACTCTTCGGGCGTCGTCTATCAGTGGGATAGCGGCTCGCATACGCCCGGCGACATCTGGACCGGCACGCAGACGCTTACCATCGTCCGTCCGGACGGCTCGACTTTTACCACCTCGGTCGCGCTTGCCGGTGAGTGGCAGCCGTGCGACACCAACCTAAACCAGCAGGGCGTGATGAGTTGGCGGCAGGGCTACGTGATTTTTTCCGGAGCGAATCAAGGCGCGCTCTACCACCAGACCGCCATCTACAATCTGACGCCCGCGCAGTACGACGTGCGTGTGACCAAGTACGGCTCCGCCATCTCGCCCGACGCGATCCAGCAGGTTGAGGGCAATAACAACCGCACCGGCGACCAGGTGTGGGTGCATTCCATCAACGAAATCCAGTATCAGGATCTCGCCTATCCGAATATGATTCTGGCCGGCGTGCGCGCGCTGGCCACCGACCAACTCTCCGGCGCCAGCATCAACCTCACGGCGCTGGTTACGTTCGGCATCAACGCCACACTGCCCGCGGCGCTCGCCGGATTCGGCGAAGATAACCCGGCGGTGGTGGCCTACGACATGCTCGTCAATCCGCTGTATGGCGGCAACGTCTCCGCCGCCAACATCGATGTTCCGGCGTTCGCGGAGTGGGCAGCGTACTGCGACCAGACGGTCTCCGATGGATTCGGCGGGACGATCAAGCGCTCCGTCTTCAACGGCATCTTCGACCAGCCGGGCACGAATCTCTGGAAAGCGCTGCAGAAGGTCGCCATCCTCGGCTATGCGTCGATGGTGCAGATCGGGCAATACTACACCGTCAACATCGATCAATTGGTGACCGTTCCGGCGCAGGTATTTACCGTCGGCAACGTTATCCGCGACAGCATCAAGGACACCTGGATTGCGCTGGACGATCGCGCCAACCGCATCGAGGTAACCTTCGCCGACGCCGCCCGCGACTACCGCACGGACGAGCCATGCGCCGTGATGCTGGCGGCCAACATCAACACCGGCGCGGAGATCAAGCCCACCCGCGTGCAACTGCTCGGCTGCACCAACCGCGCGCAGGCGTGGCACTGGGCATACCGCAAGCTGATGTCGACTTCGCTGTGTCTGCTGCAGCGCAGCTTCGATGTGGGTATTGAGGCGGTGGCGTGCCAGGTTGGCTCCGTGATCGGCATTCAGGACGACGTCACCCAGTGGGCCTACGGCGGCCGGATTCAGGCAGGCAGCACGGCGAGCAGTTTGATAGTCGATCGCGACGACCTGCCGTGGGCCTCGGGCGTGGGTTGGACCGCGACCGTCGTCCATCCGGTCGTGCAGCGCGGAACTGGGACAGTATCAAGCATAACCGGCAACGTCGTAACCTTCGCCGCGCCCATCCCCACCGCGCGCGTCGTCAACTTTACCGGGCCAACCGGGACGAATTACATCATCGAAGGTGTAGGAACCTCAACTGCAACGGTGCAGAGTGTCACCGGCTTATCGGGCGGGCAGGCGGTCACCTTCTACGATCAGGACGTCGTCGACACCCAGCCCATCTCCGCGCGGGTGGGCGGAGTACTGACCCCCTATGCTCCATTCCTTCAGGCGCCCAGCGCCGACTCGCCGTGGGTGTACGGACAGTCCGCCGGAGCGTTCCCCGCGCAACTCTTCACTGTCACCAACATTCGCCGCAAGGGTGATCTGCAGATGACCATCGACACGCTGGTCTACGAGCCCGCCATCTACTCGGACGACACGCCGCTGATCACCCAAACGCTCTCCGTGCCGGATGCCAACGCGGCCGTTACCAGCCTCACCGCAGTCGAGAATTACACCATGGCGAACTCTGCCAACGGCGGCCAGGCGTCGGTGATCAATGTCGGATGGCAGAACGGGCCAAACACCGCGCGCACGGAACTCTGGATCGCGCAGAGCATGCCCGCCATCCCGCAATCGCCCGAGCGGCTGTATGAGACGGTATCGAAGGGCACCAGCGCACAGCTATCCTTCGCCACCGGAACCATCCTCCAGATTCGCGCCGTCGGCGTCGACGCGCAGGGCAACCCGGCGCCATTCGCAACCGCGCCGGTAGTCACGATTACGGTGCAGGGCTCGGGCTCTGCACCGGGGGATGTGCCGCTGTTCGCAGGCGCGTTTGTCTCGAGCGTTACTGTTCTGACTTGGGGCGCGGCAACCTCGGCGGCAAACTACGAAGTCCGCTACAACTCCGACCCGGCGAATACCAACTGGAATACTGCCGGGCTGCTGTGGAGCGGCAGCGCGCTTACTTGGGCGGATGCGCAGGTGCGGCTCGGCTGCTATCTCATCAAGTCGATATCGAGCACGACGGTTGAATGTGTCAGCGCCGCCTCGTGGAACTACCTGCAGAATCCCGTGCGTGTCAACACAATCGGCCTGATGCCAGGGCAGGGTCCGTTTGTCGCGCTCACAACGAACACCTACGACAGCGGAACCAGCCTGTCGACGCTGGTCTTTACGGTGGTGCCGCAGTCGCCGCTATTGACGGATGGAACGCCGGTCGCGTTGCCTGCCTCGTCTGTCTCGTGGACAGGCACACTGGCACCTACGACGGTGTATTACATCTATCTCTACCTGCAGCCGGGCACGTTTCTGCTGGCGGCATCGACCGGCGGATCTCCCACTCCGGACACGGCGGCCAGTACGCCGGATCTCAACTTCTGCTCGGCGAACGGAAACTATCTCGCATTTACCGCCGCAATCACCACGGCCGGGCCTGTCAGCGGGGGTAGCTCGACGGGGGCAGCGTTCGACGTTACAACGACGATGGTCACCGACTTCTTTGGTGATCCGGCGTATGAGGATATCGACATCACCGTCATTACCGGCGGCACCGGGTACACCAGCGGCACCGCCTCGCTTACGGGCACCGTGGCACCGCATCAGACCTCCACCAGCACTCGCCGCATGGTCAGCTATACCGCAGTCGGCGGCGTGGTTACGGCGGTCTCGGGGTGGGATTCGAGCCTGATCTGGCTGGCGCCGCCCTCACTTGTCATCTAAAAATTGCCCGATCCTGGCGCTGTGCAGCATAACCGAAGTATGAAACTCATCCGCCTCCGCATCCTTGCGCTCTACCTCGCCGCCGTCCTGGCTGGCGGCCTCGCCGAAGTAGCCGCAGCGCAGACCACGTCCATCACCGCATCGAGTGGCGGCATCCGCATGGGGGGAGTAACGCTTGCGACCGGCTCGGCGGTGCTGGTCCCGGTCGATGCCTACGGGCATCCGATCGCAGTCGAGATCTCCGGCGGCGGGCTGAATATCCCCGGCTCAGTACAGAAGCCGGTGGGCTACTCCTGCACTATCACGGCGGGCGCGCTGGGAACCTGCAATGTGCCGGATGAGATTACCGCGCAGCCCAGCGGCTTCCACTACAACATCACTATTTCGGACACCACCACCTTCGGCCATCCGACCAGCGGAATGTCTTTTCTGTTGCCGAGCGTGGGCGGCATCACGGGCGGCAGTTTCGCGCTGGATCTCTACGTTCCCACGGCATCCGTGCCCACGACCGCAGCCCTCACATTCACCAGCGGCTCCGGCACCCCGGTCGGTGCATGTACGGCCCCAGCACTCTACACCAACACGGTGTCTAGCACTCTTTATCAATGCGTCGCGGGCGCATGGGTGCAGATCATCGGTGCCGGCGGCGCGGTCAATAGTTTGACTACCACCGGAAGCGGCGCGGCAACACTGGCGGCCGGAGTGCTGAATATTCCGGTCGGCGGCAACCAGTTCTCTGTGATGAACTACGCTGGAAACTCCGGCGGAACGATTGATAACTCCGCCGCGGTGACAGCCGCCTGCGCGGCCAATGGTCAAGTGTTCTTTCCGGTTGGCACTTACAACTTCACTAGCAACTACACTGTGCCGTGCCCCAGCACCTACCAGATTGGTGCGGCGCTGAAAGCACCCAACGCGGTGACTGTGACGCTGGGTGCTCAGCCTTCTGCACTGCCATCTCAGCAGATATTTGTGTGGGCCGGAACTGGCAAGTTTGTCGGACTCTCCGGGACAATCCCGGTTGAGTGGTTTGGGGTGAAGAGCTACCAGACGCTTGCAGCAGCAGCAGCAGCAGCAGACGATACTGCGGGATTTGCGGCGACATTGACAGCAGTAGCAATGCGTGGCAATGCCCTGCTACAGTGTGCCGTCTACAATGCATCTTCTACGATTCTGGTTAGTACGTCGTCAACTGGAATTCACGGATCTTGCCCAGGGATAATCGGAGCACCTTTCCCTGCAACTGGTATCCCATCCACCATCATTTCTACCAGCCCAAGTGCGGATATTATTGACTTGATAGGAACCTCATTGGCCTGGTTGGATTGGAACATATTTGATAACTTCACTGTGCAAAGAACATCAGGCCCAACCGGAACGGCGGCAGGCATAAATGTATTATATGCTGGCGGCTTTGTGTTGAATAGGATAGTTTCTGCCGATAGCATTTGTGACTTTGGATTCAATTCCGCAGCCGGATATACGGGTGAAGTTTCCTTCAATGCGGCTGTGTTCGGCCAGGTTTTTGCCTATACAGCAGACACTACCGGATGGTGCGTAACTGGCAACACTCCCAGCCTATATTTTGTGAACGATCAAACTGCTAACACAAATTCTCTGCATAGTGGCGTGGCACGCGGAATTTTGATTGAAGGCTCAAATATCCGTGATCAAATTTGGACGAACTACACTGATGCTGGGATGGACTTCCCCATCACCATCCACAACACTGGCACTGACAAGGATGATGATATCCATTTTATAAATGCGATTTTGGATGGATTTGATGGTACTGGCGTGACCATTGAAAACATCTTCCCTGCGGCTGGTGGTGGTGGAGGCATCACTTTTGTTGACGGATACATGTCTGGTGGTGGTGATGGTGCCAAGGATTTTGACATCAAAAGCAGTTCTGGAATTATCATTGGGCCGATGCAGATTGAGGGATCAGGTAACCCTGTGCTCACTGTAGATAACAGTTTGGGTGGGGTCAGCTCAGAAATCAACATTCATGATTTGTATGTCTCCCTAAGCACCGGAAGCACCAACGTCAATCCTTTCCTTATAAGCAACACAAAAAACAGTACCTTCCACGACAATATTTTTGACACAGGTGGCTCGACCGCAGCCATTACTATAACCAATGGTCATGGGCTTGCAGTTCACGGCAACTCCATATCAAATGCTGGGGCGGGAATAAAGGTTGACGGAACGAGCGGTCACAACTCAGTCACAGGGAACACTTGTGACGCTGTCACTGTTACAGGCGCTTGCCTAGCAGACCTAAGCTCAACAGATGTATGGATTGATCCTGCAACCGGAAATGCTCAATTCCCAGGAACCATCAGCAGTGGCACCGGAATATCCGGCCTCCCAGCCGCAATCTGGAAAGTGTGCGGTGACATATCCGGCGGAAGCGGTTGCGTTCCAACATCCTCAACAGTTGCTTACGATTCCAGCGGTAACGGGCTAAATGGCACATGGAATGGGACGCAAAGCGGTACAACCAACTGGTACTCCGCGAGCACGCCAGAAGTGTATGCCGGAACGTTCGATGGTAGCACTGACTACATCCAGACTGGATACACACCGAGTGGGCTTACAAACTTCACCTTGTCTGCGTGGATTTATGTCCCGGCGTGGGGCACAGAGTTCGCGGTGTCAAGTAGAACTACCGCTGCGAACGGAATAATGCTCTTTATGAACGGCGGCTCTGGAACAAACATGTTTGTCTACGGTGGATTTTCTGATGGCAGCGGTAATTCCACGCTGGCCAATGCAACAACTACCATAGGCGCGTGGCATTGTGTAGCTGAGACGCACGTCGCCGGGGCCACTAACGTTACCTTATACATTGATGGGGTCTCATCAGGAGTGCCAACGTCAGGATCAACAGCAACCAATCCTGGTTCCGGCGGCCCTTTGTATATAGGAAAAGATGGTAACGGTGGCAACTATTGGAATGGCATGATCAATGATGTGCGCGTCTATCCCAGCGTGCTCCCGTCAGGCGCAATACCCGGCTGTATTTAGGAGTTCCCTATGATCCGAATCGTCCGTCTCACAATGCTCGCCGCACTGGCCACCGCGCTGGTCTATTCCGCCCACGCGCAGAACACGCCTGCTCCCGTAGTTCCGCCCGTCCCCGCGCCAGTGTGGGTGACAATCTCGCCCGAAAGTGCAACCGTTTCGGTTACGCTGCCGGCTGGCGCCACCTATCGCTTCGGCGATGCGGTGAATAATCTGTGGAGCGCGCCGATCACAGTGCAGGTCGCGACCACGTTCAGCCCGGTATTCTTTCCCTCCGGAGTGTTTCCCTTCAGCGATCCGGACCCGAACACCGCGAAAGAACTGGATGTGCTCGAGACCGCCGACGCGCAGGGTGTCACTATCACGGACCTGTCGACCTCGCCCGTCGCGGTGACTACGCAGATCGTTCCCGCGCTGGCAGCGCCTCCGCCCGCGCATACCGTCACGTTTACTAACTTCCAGAACACTGCCGTCGGGCAAACCGCGCTACTCTTCGCGTTCGCCAATCTCCCCGATCAAAGCGGAGCGGGCGCGAGCGTATGGGAAGGCACGCAGATGGATATCGCCATCGATGGCGTCACCTGGACCTGCAGCTACGGCCAGAACTACACCGACCAGGTCTACACGCTGAATTGCAACCCGCCCACGCCATGAGGCTGCTCGACACACTCAAAGCGCTCGCGCTCGCAACGGTTCCGGTGGTGGGAGCGTTCGCCATGTGGACGCTGTGGCCGGTGCATGGCGCCATCCTCGGCGCGCGGGCGCAAGGGTACACGCTGGCGGTAAAGGCCGGTGCAGTGCTCGGGCACGTCGACAATGCGGCGCTGGCCGGCGGCAAGCTGATCAACGACTCCCGCGTCACCGTCTCCGAAATGAACCGCGCCGCGCTGGATGAGCGCAAGTATTTCGAGGTGATGCTGCCGCCGCTGCTTAGCCAGGCGCAGGGTATCCTCGCCAACGTGCAAACCGATACGGCGGATCTGCATACGGTATTACTGGCAGGCGCAGGGACGGCCAACGCCGCCTCCGCAGCCATTCAGACGGCTAACTCATCCATCCCGCGCACGCAGCCGCTGGTGGACGCCGCTACGCTCGCCATCGGGCATGCGGATGCAACCACCGTGCGGGTGAATGCCTTCCTCGATGCACCGCTGCTCACAGATACCGGCAAGCACACCGCATCGATCGTCGCGCACGCCGACGCCATCACCGGAGATGCGCAGTTCGAGGCGGACAGGTTCACCCACCCGCCGCCGCAACGCTGGTACCAAAAGGTGTGGCACATAAGTGTGCAGGTGGGCACGCTGGTCTACGACTTCATCCGGTAGGTGCTTCGCACTGTTCTCCACGCTTCGCGTAAAAACTTCCCTGTAAATTGCCGCCTTTACGCGCTCTGCCGCATAACTAAGGCATGAAAGCCGCCATCGCCCACAACTTCAACGCATACTTCCTCGCATTGCTTGGGGTGTTGTGTGTCCAGTATGGGTTCCACTCCGGAAATGTAGCCCTGGGCACGCTAGGAAACGCGGCCTGGGCGGCGGCGCTATACGCCTTCAAGAGTAGCCCTCCACCTCCAGATTACCCGGCGCAGGTGCCGGACCCAAAATAAAGGAGTACCACCCTATGTTCAAATCCGTCGGCCACTTTTTCGCTGTTGTTTACAAGAACGTTCTCTCTACACTGCCCGCGATCGCAGCGAGTAAGGGCGTCGTTGAGGCCGTTACCGCAAAGGTTCCCGTATATGGTCCGCTGGCGGTTTCGGTGGAGGATGCCGGGTACGCATTGCTCGGCGAACTCTCCGCCGTGTTGAATGCTGGCGGAGCGGCTGCCGCGGCGAAGTTGAACGACGCCGGGCTCGATATCAAAGTGATCCAGACCGTGCAGGATCTGGTTGCCAACGTGCCGCAGTTCGCCGCGCTGGCGAAGACTCTCTAACCCCGAAGTCCTTAGACGTTGCTCGAAACGTCCGGAGGCGGTGAGAAGCCGTCCACCAATCTTGTTAGGAGTGCCGCATAAACTCCAGGGCCGTGCGATTCGGCCCGAACTTTTTATCGAGGTGTTGTCCAAGTGAACTTTGCGCTGTGGGGCCCGACGATTGTCTCGGTAGTTGTGATGATCTTTACTGCCGGACTACTGGTCGGCGCTCTCCGAAATGAAACCAAGCGCAACGATGGGCAAGACGGCCGCCTGGACGGGCACGACGAAAAGATTGAACTTGCTGCGCTATCGATTGCCCGCCTGGAAGCATGGCGCGATGGCTACAACGCCGCGGTGTCGCGTCATCCCGAACTAAAGCCCGAACAGTAGTCCTCGAGGTAAGCGCACGATGCCAACCCCTCCGCTCGCTGCATCGAAGATTCAAGCGGTCCGCGACCTGCTCGCGAAGAAACCCTGTCCGACCAGGAGCGAAATCAGTCGGCTTACTGGAGTGTCCGCCGGCTCCATCCATGGAATCTACACGGGCGCGATGAAAGAACCTGCCCCGGCTGTCATTCCCGCCGCCGTCGCCGAGCCGATCGCCTTCGATGCCGTCCGCAAAGTGCTGCGCAAGGGCGCCAAGACGGTGCCGGAGATGGCGGACGCGCTCGACTGCTCGCCGCAGCGGGTACGCGACCTATTGGCCGAGATGAACGCCAAGGGCGCCATGCTGTTTGAGGCGGACGGGCGCTGGGACGTGAAAGACAGCATCCTGATCGAGCCGGGCAAGACCGTTCTTCAATCCCTGCCAGGCGTGCGGCGCTTCGGAGTCACTGGCGACAATCATCTATGCAATAAGCACTCGCGGCTGGACGTGTTGAACGCGGCGTACGACCATTTCGAGCGCGAAGGCATCACCGACGTATTCAACACCGGCAACTGGATCGACGGCGAGGCAAGATTCAACAAGACAGAATTGGTCACCGCGCCGGGCATGGACAACCAGCTTGATTACCTGATCGACAAATTCCCGGTCCGCAAGGGCATCACCACGCATTACATCGCCGGCGACGATCACGAGGGCTGGTATCAGCAGCGCGAGGGGATCGAGGTGGGCCGCTACCTGCAGATGAAGGCGGAAGAGGCGGGGCGCACGGATCTCAAATATCTCGGCTACGGCGAGTGCGACGTGAAGCTGGCGGCCGGAACCGGGTCGAGCGTGATGCGCGTCGTCCATCCCGGCGGCGGCTCCAGCTACGCCATCAGCTACACCGACCAGAAGCGCGTGGAGAGCTACCAGGGCGGAGAGAAGCCGCAGATCGAGCTCGCCGGCCATTATCACAAGTTCAACTACGGCTATCCCCGCGAAGTCCACGCCGTGCAGACGGGCTGCACCTGTGATCAAAGTATGTTTATGCGCAAAAAGAAGCTGCAGGCGCATGTGGGCTTTCTGGTGATTGAGGTGACGCAGGATGATCGCGGCGTTGTAACCCGCTTCGGCGTCGAGTGGTTCCCGTTCTACGATCGCGGATTTTACGAAAAGAGGTTCTAGTGCGCCGCCCACGGTCCGACCGCCAGTTGCGGCGATGGTATCGGCTTTACAACCGCAAGTATTTCCGCGGAAAGCTGCCCTCGAGCATCTTTATCGTGTACGAAACGGTCGAGCGCGCCTATGGCGACTGCTGGGTTACGCCGGAAGGTTGGTTTCGTATCCGCGTCAATCCGGATCTTTGTGTCGGCCGGTCCGCGCGGCGCTTTACGCTGATGCACGAGATGGTGCATGTCGACCTGTGGGGCGTGAATGATCGCCACGGGCCAATCTTTGACGCTCAGATGTTACGCCTGGCAGCCGCCGGTGCGATGAAAGGACTATGGTAAAAATGGCCCAGGATCCAGTAAACCACCCAACCCACTACACCGAACATCCAAGCGGCATCGAGTGTATCCAGATCACTGAGCACATGAATTTCTGCATGGGGAATGCGCTCAAATATATCTGGCGGCACTCCCTCAAGAACGGACTCGAGGACCTCAAAAAGGCCCAGTGGTACATAGCGCGCGAGATTGCGAGACTGGAACGCGAAGCCGCGGCTAAACCTCGCCGGCGGTAGTCTCCCGCTCTGCGCGTCCGTCCCGGTCTAACTTCTCCAATAGTGCCATCCTCAAATATGCGGAACGTGCGAGACCTTTGGGCCGGCGAGCCTCATCCATGCGGAGCGCCTCGGCGTCATTCAGCCGTACCGGTACGACTGTAGTCCTGCGTTCTTCCAAGCGCAATCCCTCTTTCGGTCCATAGAAAGAAGGATATGGCCCGCGTTACTCTGTATACGAAAGTATGCGGCCGGGGAAGCAGCGGTCTCCACGTCCTTATGCCCGCTACTGCACGTAAGTTCTAGTAACTAAATGGTAATGTATACGAATGTAGTTGAAAAGTTGACATAGTTCGTGTATCTCTTGCGGGGAAGGTAACCCCCAGAGGTAACCATTATGCCAACATTGTTTCACTTCCTGCCCAGTCTCCCGCCTATCATGGCGGCAAACCATAGAACAGATTTGAACCAGCACACCGTCGGGCATCTCGATTGCCCCGCGTGTTATGCGGCTGGACGGGCCATAATGATCGCAGAGTTGGATATTTCACACTTGAATTTTGAAGATGCATGTACCGCGTGGCTGGCATGGCGCGAGTCCTACCGCAGTAAAGGCACCGTCGCAAACTACCGCGCGCACGTCTCTGCGCTGAAAGTCTTCTTCGCCAGGCTCCCGCTGGCGGAGATCCAATCCGGGCACATCCGCAGCTACCAGCAACAGCGCCTGGTGAACGAGGGCGCGCAGTGGGCGTGTCGCTCCGGCGCCAGCTACATCAACCACGAATGCAACACGCTCAAGCAGATGATGGTAGTCGCCGGGGAGTGGAAGCGCATCGAGCGGTACTATCAACCGCTGATGCTGCCCAAGAATATTGTCCAGCGGGTGATGACCGAGAAGGAATCCGCGGCGATGCTGGAGGCGGCGGCGAAGGACGACCGCTGCTATCTCGCGTACCTGGTTGCGGTCATCTCGCAGAACACTACCGCGACCGGCGCGGAGTTGCGCTCGCTGCAGCTTCGTCACGTCACGATGGACGGCCCCGAGCCGATGATCGAGATTCCGCACGAGATGGTGAAGAACGCCTTCCGCGCGCGCCGCATCCCGCTCAACGCGGAGGCGTTCAAGATGTTTCGCCGGGTGCTGGAGCGCGCGCAATTCCTCGGATCGAGCCAGCCCACCGACTACATCTTCCCGCTGCGCGTCAAGACCGGCCTCTACGATCCCACGCGGCCGGCGTCCGCTTCCTGGCTGCGCAAGCAGTGGGAGGCGCTGCGCGAAGTCTCCGATCTGCCCTGGGTGCGGCCCCACGATATGCGCCACCAGGCCATCACCCGCATGCTCGAACACAATATCTCTGAAGATGCGGTGCGCTCGGTCGCTGGCCATGTCTCGCAGGACATCCTCCGACGCTACTCGCATCAGCGCTACGCGGCCAAGCGGATCGCAGTGGATATCCTCGGCACGCCGACACCGCAGCCACGCCGCACGCTGGTCTACCGCGATTCATCGCGCGATCGTATGATGCGGAATATTCGCTAGAAAATCGCGCCATAAGCTCGATAGCGCACAATGCGGCGCGCCGTTCGCGGAGTATGAATGTATTGGTAGTATTTCAGCGGAGTGTACTATCTTGATTCCCTTAGATGAGCCGCATGGCGAAAAAGTTGTAGTTAGCGAAAATAGTTCTTGACATCGGGAAAGCATCCTTTATACTTGGGTTGCTTTTGTAACTGATGTTTGCCCGAATTGAACCCCGGCCTCCCCGCAGTAGAAGTAAACCAGCCCCCCGTTTCCCGCTTCTCCGGACCATTGGACCAACCAGGGCATTACGTGATCCATGTGTGCGGAGTTTCGCCGAGTAGCAGGACTAGAGCATCAGCCTGCAAAACGCGAGCATTAGCTTCCCAAGCTGAATGTCGCCGGTTCGATCCCGGTCTCCCGCTCCAGAATCTCACTCTTCGTTTTAGCACACGCGTTTTCTAACTGAGTTCGCAGAGGCGTCCCCGCTGCTGAGTGGCCGACGGCTCTAACGGATCAGGCTCGCTGTCTTCTGCTGCGACTTGTCGCGGTCTTCCAGCGCCATCGCCTCGGGCAGGAAGGTTGTCGCCTTATTGATCTCGGGGTC
>QGNH01000445.1_pt1 | contig 38828 bp, 64 predicted proteins | sample 1735481 | NCBI WGS metagenome assembly QGNH01 (sample SAMN09239004, study PRJNA386568) | Viral metagenome, whole genome shotgun sequencing project. | reverse complement strand
TTCCTCGCTTGCTAGGATTTGGATTTCAAAATTTTCATCATATTCTTCTAATGCATCATGTAAATGTAAAATACTTGCTGATTGAATTAAAATTCTATAGCAATTTTTTTTAGATAAAGCACGGCTTATTATTTGGATTAAGTATCTTTTCATTCTTCTACCTTTTCGTAACTGGGTTCAAAGATATCTTTTTTGCATGGATAAAATTCCCCGGCGATACCTTTAATAATATAATCGCCCGGCTTAACTTCCATCAATCCTTCCAAAGTTTCTATAACCAAATTATTATTAGCTAATTGCCCGCATTTTATCCCGACGAAGTTAAATACTATTTCGTTAAAGTTATCGTTCCATTGGATTGCGTCTATTATTAAGGGTTTTTTTCGGTATTTGAAGTTCATATTTATAATTCCAACCATTGAGGGTGTAGATAAGCGACCCATAATTTAATTTGATTAAATGCTCTAAAGTCATCGCAAGATGCTATATTAAATTGTGGATGATGATCTTTGTACTTATGGTATAAATCACTTTCCAACTTTTTGTATTCTTCTTTTGTTGTGGGCATCATGGCAAAACTTCCCAGTCGTCACAAAGCAAGTCATCCGAATTAAACATATTATTACATTCTCCGCATTCGCGCGTTTTGCCATATGCGTTATACGGATGAATATCTCCTCTATTTCCATCCCTGGTTATATAAAAATCTTTGTTACTCCAACAGCGCCGTTTTATTTTTTTACCTTCACGCAATTGTTTCAGTGCTTCTTCAAATATCATTTTGTACCTCAAATCCATTTGATTCATACCATTTTTTAATTATATTTCTAGGCCAATATATATAGCGTCCGATTCTTTTTGGTTCTGGAAATTCACCTTTTGCAATAAGTGTATAAAGAGTTGATCGTCCAATAGGAACTATAGCTAAAACATCTTTTATTTTTAATAAATCTGTTTTCATATTTTAACCTCGCCAGTCTTATCATCATATTCCGCCAGCCATTCGTCGTTAGTTTCTTTATCTGTTATTTCCAGCTCAGCTTTGCGCTTGTCTTTTAATTCGATCAAAATGTTTAGGTGATCTTGATTTGCTTTGACAGTCTTGCTATGAGCTTTAAACGCTTCCTGTAATGATCCCAAGCTTGTGCAGTCGTTTAGTGCTTTCGTCATTGCTGATAAGTTATAGGTTATCTCTGGTTTTGATTCGATTAAGCCTAGGGATTGATTTAGATCGTTGGTGGCTTCGCATTGAACTACTTTGAAATCACCTTCTTGATAATCCATAACTTCTTCAGCCATATTTATGCCTTTTAGCACATCTGCGAATTTATCTCTTAAAGCAAAACTTCTAGCTCTCATTTGTAGCATTCTTTTTGGGTATTGCGTCCACGGACCAGCTTTTCCAAGCAAACCTGCTGTTTTAGCTTCATCTTTTGAAAATGAATATGTGTATTCTTCTTCGCCCCGTCTTTTGATGGTACAATAAGCAGTATCATTTTTTACTTCTTCTTTTATCGCTTCAAATTCGTGGTGATTCCGTACAACTCCTAACATCGCATCGCCCCATAAGCAAGGACGCCCATTAATCACAGCAATATTTTGTATTGCTTGCATAGGCTTTAATCCAATTTCTACACCCATTTGTATTGCTATAAAAACATTGCCGGGTTTTCCTTTAAAATCTTTTGGCGCTAAATCGCTATCAGCAATCATTTTTGAATATTTCATAGCTTCATCATAACTTTTTAATTCAAAACTAAATTTTGTGATTTCGCCCATTTTATTTTCCTTTATTAATTTAAATTATATGTTTCCAAGTTTTATTTTTTACGATGTAATGAATCGTAACATTATGAACTTTATATTTTTTTGATAATTCAGCCTGATTCATTCCTTTTTTAAATAATTTTCTAATTTCCAAAACTTGATTTTCGTTTAATTTATGTTGTGCGCATCTTATGCCAACAGGAGGATTATATCTATTTCGTCCTTTTTTTATCATATCTTGCATATTTTCTCGAAGTGTCCCCAAAAATAAATGTTCTGGATTAACGCATTTTGTGTTATCACATTTGTGCAAACAGAATTTATCAGGAGGTATCTTTTTATCATTAAAAATTTCGAATGAAACACGATGTGCCCTTACACTTTTTTTCCCTATTTGTATTTGCGGATATCTATGATATTTAGTTAGCTTCATCTCCCAGCAACCATTTGTTTTATTTACTTCAATTTTAGAAAATATTCTATCTTTTAAAGATAGTCTGTCTTTATTTTTACTACCTAAAGGGCGACCCATTTTAAATAATCCTCTTCATTGCCCATTCAGGTAAGCCGATATCCGTGATAATTTCAGAATAACCAGGCCATTTGTTGTTTTCTAAACATTGCGCGTAAATAGATAGTCCTTTAGTATATTCTTCCCTGCCTCGCTCTATAGCGTCATTTGTGAGGCGATATGCGGCGCATAAGTAAGGCGCTTCCTTCTCAATAGCCACTATCACAAAGTTAGTTATTTCTTGCCCTGTGACGGCCTTAACGCCGTCTAAAGCGATTGCAGCTTGGCGATGATATCCGTAATTAAAAATACTTCGCTTGAAATCTTCTTCTTTCGCACTATCAGTCGTTTTTAAATCTAAAATAAATTGATCGTTAAACAAATCAGGGCGTGTTTTAATCTGCACATTATAATTTTCGTCTGTCCAAAAAAGCGAGTGTTCTATTTTGTTTTCTAGTTTAGAAATCGCTTGCATAAACGGCAATCGTGAAATTGATTCGTTCATCCCTTCGAGCATTAGAAAATCTTTGCGCGATAGCACATGTTTATCTAATGACTGTAATGCGAAACCATCCATTAGCGCCTTATTTGTTTGTTCTATTTCGGCAAGAGCTTGTTTTTGTTTCGCAAACGCTTCAACGCCGATATGCTTCTTTAAACCTTTTTTAAAGTTTGGTTTAAGTAATTCAGGCTCAACTATATATTTTTCATCAAATAATTTTGGTTCTAAACATAATGTATGAAACGCCGAACCTATTTCCATGGGTTTTGTGCGTATATGTTCGATAGTGCTTAAATACTTGTGCGCATAACGTCTAGGACAATCTAGGATAAGCGAAATTCCACTATTACTGATACCATCTGAATTGTGATAATGATCGTTATTAAGATCACTATAAATCCCATTTTCTATTTTCTGACGCATAAGAACCTCAAAGATAAATTGCAGTGCAAAAAGTTACAAAGATGAAAACCCACCATAATATATTTTCTAATTTAGTATCGCGGTCATATGTGATTTTAACGTTTCGCATAATATGCGTCTCCGGTTTCACGACTACGTTTTAAGACTTTATTACGGTCGAAGTTATCTTCATGCTCTGCGTTTTCTAAACTTGCATCTAAAATGCGTCTTATGCGCTCCTCATAATATTTCAAAACATTATTAATTATTGTATTTTTAAGATTTTCTGTATTTTGTTCGTTACTTTTTAATAAAAATTCTCTCAAAGAACGTGGAAAAGTTTCTGTACCATCAAATAATATTTCAGATTCAAGGCTGTATTTTTCTTCGTCTATTTGCATAAACAAACCACATAATTTTAATAGATCATGTTCTGTGATTTGATCGTAATTTAATAAATAACCGTCTTTTGTAGGAATACAATAAGTTCGCACAAGCATATCGGCGAATTCTTTAATAGATTTGTAAGCTTGCTGTGATTTTGTTATTCTATCTGTAGACATTGCTAATCCTTATTACATGTTTAGTGAGGCTGGGTTTTTAATGGTGATCCAGTCTCACGATAATACTACTTACGTGATTCTAAGTCAACACCTTTTGATTATCTCTTTTGATGAATTTATTGTAAAAATCTCGGATATCTTTCTTATTGTCAAACTCAGCTAAACGCAAAATGGCTATTTCTAGCAATGTAGTTTGACTAAATTCATATGTGAAAAGTTCACGCCATTTTTCCAGCGTGTCATCTAACACTTGTTTTGTGTGGGGGAATATTTTAGTATGCAGATTAATTTTAAGTTTCTTCGGGTTTTTCTTTGTAATTGTCATTTTTATACCTCATTGAATAAAATTTAACATCGCTTAACCACGCGGGTTACAATGGTTTATGCACAACGTTATGCACAAAATCTGTGGATAACTAACAACTGGATGTTATTAATCGTTTATTGCATCTCCCACAAAAACTAAAAGACATCACGCGATTCTGTTTGTGTCCTTTCATCCAGCACACTAGCTTTTTCATTAACATTGAAAATTCCTTCTTTATAAATTAATGTGTCCACGTTTTTGTAAAGCGCCTTGATAGATTTTTTTGTTTTGATTAGTAGCGCGCCATTGGCTTTTACTTCTTTTTTAAGCTGATCTATTATTGCAAGCGCATTGCCAAGCAGATAACAAGCGGTTGAATATTTTTCTGATAGTATCTCGTTATTATTTTTTAATATCATTGTCGATGTGTCCAAGAAAAACTACAGATTATCAAAAATATTATTATCCAGAGTTGAAAAGTTATCACAAGCTTCCTCGCTGTATAATTCTGCTATATTCATCCGGTTTTTTTCGTGCGATATCTTCAGGGATCGGCAAAGATAGAAACGCTCGCGTCCCATTAGTTACGTCTGTAATTAACTTGTTAAAGTCTAGTTCTTTTATGCCAAAATCTTCAGTAACTTTTTTCATATGCAAGAAAATCTGAGCGTTTGTGACGTTGATTATTTTACCCCAAAAACTAAGAGTTTCATCTTCATCCATATTGTTAAATACGGTATGTTTCTTGAATTCTTCTTCAGTAAGTTTTGCCATTAACTTAAACATTTCATCGGCAATAGTTTTAGATGCGCCGAAAATAAGTTTTTGACGGATGTTTAATTCTTCATTGGTTTTTAGTTTCATTTATATAAACCTCTTATTTATCATTCCAGCAAAACATTCTAAGTTTGTCATATAAGCCAATTCAGCTTCTTGAAATGTTCGTACTTGTTTAAAGCGATGCTTGCAATTAAAGCTAGAATATCTCGAATAATGCTTATTTAGCTTGTGCCATAGCGCAATGCCTTTTGGCACTTTCGAAAATCTTATAAATTTTCTGCGTTTCAAACTGTCACCTCTTTCATAACTGTAATTTGCTTTTTCAATTTCTTTTTCTCTATGAAATCCCGTTCTTCTTTTATGCGTTTTTCTAAAAATAATTCGGCATTTTCTAAAGTGTTTGGTTGGCATACATAACCCCATGAAGCAAATAAACCTTCTTTGCTTTGTACTTCTACTGTGCCCTCTCCAAACATGACAATTCTATATTTCATTAAAAAAAACCCCTTCCTTGATTTTCGCATCTAAAAAATCTAATATCTCTAATCGTTCTTTCACATTTTTCTCCAAACGTTTTAATTTTAATTCTAATTGTTTGATACCGTTCAATTCATTTTCTTGTGCTAAAAGCAATTGATGATATTCAAATTCAAATAATGAGATTTTCTCAGGTTCTATAATTTCCATTAACGGCTCCAATAATTTCGTGCATCTTACTACGCACGTGCTAATAGTGCAACACGTTTTAACATCATCTAGCCAAAACAACACGCTTAAGATAAAATCTAATAAATCAATGCGTTTGGGAAGGATACCGTGCATTCATCAATTCCAAAGATCAAATACAAAGGCCGTAAACCGCTAGGGTATACACGCAAGCGCGATGAAGAACAAATGCAAATCGCGCTGATGCACTGGGCGTCATATCATCCAATTTGCAAAGACTATCTATTTCATATGCCAAACGAGCGCAAATGCAGCATCTCAGAAGGCGTCAGACAGAAAGCTTTAGGATTGCGTGCCGGTGTTAGTGATTTATTCCTGGCGTGGCCTACAAAGCGTTTCCCTGGCCTTTGGATTGAACTAAAAGTAAATGACAACAAACTAACAAAGATGCAAGTAGTCTGGTTAGAGCTAATGGAAAAAGCAGGCTATGCAACTGCGGTCGTTTATGACGATTGGGAAAAAGTTAAACTTTTGATAGAGCAATACTTAGATGATAGTTTCGAGATGCCATAGTGACCATGTTGACGTTATAGACTACAACAACGCGGCATATTACGTTTGTAAAGTCTGTCAAAAGCCCTGCGACACTAAGTTAAGCTTTTGGGAGTATAATGACAGTATTGATAAGGAGGTTTTATGCCAAGGTTTAGCGCTGAGTCTTTGAGTAAGTTGGCTACCTGTCATATTGATTTGCAAACACTATTCTTCCAGGTCATCCAGACTTTTGATTGTATTATTATCGAGGGTCATAGAGGCGAAGCCGAGCAGAATAAGGATTTTGCTGAGCATAAGAGCGAATTGTGTTACCCGAAGGGAAATCACAACGCTATACCTAGTCATGCCGTAGACGTCATGCCTATGCCCTTAGATTGGAATAATACAGTACATATCAATTTCTTTGCTGGTTATGTTTTAGGAATAGCGCAAAAACTAAAAGACGAAAGTAAAATGACTCATTCGATTCGTTGGGGTGGTCAATGGATGCGCAACTTATCGGAAATTCCACAAAAAGGTTTCCAAGATATCGATCACTACGAAATTGTCCCATGAGGTAATATGAAAATCCGCCACACTCTCTATCTAACCTGCCTAGCACTACTTTTTTTCGTATTGCAATATTTCTACTACGATCAACAAAGCCAAGCCTTAAATCTGCTCGAAGAAGAACTAAAGGATATCGCGGTTTCTGCGGTGTTTTTTAAAGAGTGATGTTCTGCGTGGAACGTTGATTTTAGAGAATATTTTATGTGGATAATTGCTTAGTGGATTCCATAGGGTTAGACTACATCTGCGACGATTTAACCTAACCCACGTTCTAAAATCCTTAATAAGCATTATAGCTGAACGTGGGATACATTCAACTATTTTGCTTATGGAAAAGTAATTAATGAAACCCTTTCAAAAAATCGTTTTAACAAGACAAGTCAGCGGAATTTCATCTACTCAAAAATTAATACTTTTATTAATTGCCACTCACATTGGCAATAACGAATTTGCATTTATTTCACTTGATACTTTAATGGAAGAATCTTGTATTAAAAAAAGAACTTCAATAGTTGAAGGACTAAATATATTAAGTGAATTAGAGTTAATAATTAAGCTCGAACCTTCTAATGGCTATAAATCATCTCGCTATGGGCTAAATTTTAAAACAATAACCAACAACGTTCGATCTTCTCAAGAAAAAATAAAGCAAGAAAAGAAAATAAAAAATCAAATCCGAAATGAAAAACTCAAGCAAATGCGAATAAATAAAGCTAAAAACAAAAAAGATGTAGTAACTGACGGTAACTGCATATCAGAAAATGATCAGGAAAAGTATGTAGTAACCGACGGTTACCTATGTAGTAACCGACGGTTACCTATGCAGTCACCTACGGTTACTAGTGTAGTAACCGACGGTTACCCTAAAGAGCTTTTAAATATAAAAACTAAAGTTAAAGTAGGCACTTCGTGCGATAAAATTAAATCTAACGATCAAAATCAAACAGAAAAGCTTAAAGAGCTTGCTAAGAAATTAGGAAGAGAAGCTGATTTGAAACATTAAAAATTTAAAAGGAAGAAATTTGAGTTCTCCACAGGGTTTATTGATAGGATAGGAGGTGCGCGAGTCAGGTTAAGAGATTCAGACGCCCCAGAACCCTCCCAATTGCCCCAGGATTGATTTTAAAAGCCAATTTAAAACAAAACTTACAGGAAATACCCCAAATGAGCTTCGATGAAGCGATAATTGCTCTAAAAAAAGGCAAAGTGATAAGCCACAAATGGTTAGACGATCCTAGCGGCGGAATGAGCATGTATTTAGAAAAACCCTATATCGAATCCTGTGATTGGTTTGTTGAGGAAGCGGAAGATTTGGAAAAGAAGCGAATAGTTGATTAAAATCGTGCCTTTAGGTTTACACTGAACCTTTCTTGAATGTATGCTAACTTATTTACGACACAAAACGGAACGGCGTCCTGTAGTCCGATAAAGCGTGGTGCTGGTATCACTAACAGCCTTTTGTGTCATTTAAGATGTCAGATTATGGCACTCATGGCGGAATGGGTAGACGCATCACGGTTATTAATCTTAAGTCAGCTAAAAGATGATGTATGATTAATGCGGTAGTTCCCATGATGTTAATGTGGGTGTACGTTCGAGTCGTATTGAGTGCCTTCAGTTTATGGCGTTCGCGGTGTGGAGAGAACACAACTCTTGTTCCGTCATAAACTACATTCATGTAGGTTTTTAATTTGCTCATATTTCAATTTCCACTTCTACGATTTGCGAACCTTCCTGATTTTGAATAAGTAATTCTTTGCTACTATAAGCATTTGATGTTTTGTGCATACTTCCATCTAATGCTGCATATTCAGAATCTAATAGTATTCTAATCCAGAGCTTTTTAGTTTTTGGGGCCATAACTAAATCTAATCCATGTTCTTCTAGCGTTCTATCGTATTTTCCATCCAGTGTATACCATTCTTCTTTTTGGTTTTCTTGATAGCTAGTGGCATTAACCACATTAGGATTAATAATAGCTAAAACTGGATAAGATGAATCACTTTTACTAACAAAAACAATCTGCACAGGCCGCCCATTTATAGTTATAACTTTCTTCCCTGATAATGCTAATTCTAAGTTGAAATCTTTTGCTGGCATAAATCCCCTAGTACTAATTTAGTAGAAATTGGTAGGTTTTTGGTAGTTTCATTTTCCAGGATATATTTCAGGGTGTAGTTTTGGGTCTAGGTATTTTAATGCGCACATCGGACAAACTGCACCGCAAAGTTGGATATTTTTGTAATAAGTTCTAAAATTTTTTAAGCAAAAAGTGCAAAGCAAATCATAAATATCTAGTGGATTATTAACTTTTTTAGGGAACAAAAATTCTTTGATATTGCGAAACATTATTTTATTTCCTTTACTATATAAATTTCTTCTATTAGTTTAAAAATAATATCAAACTCTTGCTTTCTTAATTCAATTAATTTATCAAGCGCTTCTTGAGCTTTTGTTGGAATTTTTAGTGCGTTTGTATTCATATGACGATTCCTTATTCGATTAGTTCGTGTTCTTCAACTTTTATTTTATCCATTTCTCGTTGAGCAATTTCATATTTAATATCATCTAACGCCCTATTTAATGTAAAGTCTGTGCAATATCTTAAATTCTCACCGTCTATTGTTATCATGGTTTTGGTTCCTCTATCTTTTCATGATTTTTATATAAGTTTTCACGGTATTTTAAAAATGCTGTAATAACTTCTGGTTCTAATCCAATTCTATTTGTTGTATGGGTTCCATCGGATGTTTCTAAAATAAAATGATATCCGTCAAAATGAATATAAACCCCATCCCCGATATATTGCTTTTTTTGCATCAATTCTATAAATTCTTTACGTGTCATGGTTTTGGTTCCTGTTTAAATTTGCACGCCATCAGGATACAATGGCGCTAAAGGTCTATAACTTTCATCTGCTTTTTTTCCACATCCTTTGCATTCCATTATAGGAATTACTTTGCGATGAAAGTATTCATCATCATAACCTTTTCCATTTTCTAATTTTCCGCAATGCTCACATTCATAGATGGCTTGGAAATCTCGTCTGGATTGATTTAGTATTTCTTTTATTTTCATGTTTTTTGCTCTTTATTTAATTACTTCAAATTCATTTACATCAAAGAAATGAGCATCATTTCCCATAGAGTTTCTTTGTGCTTCGGCATCTTCTTTTTCTAAAAAGATTTGAAGTGAGTCATAACGATCGACATCGCGACTATCAACAAAAGTATAGACTTTCATTTTTTAACCCTTATTTTATAACCATATTTTAATAACGATTCTTCGCAATCAGTGACTTTAAAGTTGATCCATTTTTTATATAGTTTGCTAAAGTATTGTTTCATGGTGGTTTCCTCAAAGTTAATTAAAATGATTATTCAATTTCTTTAGTATTATTATGTTCTAACAAATTAAAATGTTGATCGAATTTATCAATAAAATATTGACGTTTACGCTTTATTTCTGTTAAGTCAGATTCAGATTTTAAAACCATGTTGTTTAATAAATCTATCGCTCGCTTCTTATCAATATGTTTTTCATGATCAAGCATGTGTACTATTTCATGATCTTTTGTATTTGCATTGATATTAATAAATTTAATTTCTGCACTGTGATATGAAATATCTACATAACAAACAACAATAGTTGGTAACTTTCCAAATTGATCAAAACCAACAATAACACCTGGATGATTTTGGTATGTATCCTCATATGATTTTATTAATACTTTGACATTGTCTCCTACTTTGTAATTTTCAATTTTCTTTGCGTAACGCATATCTATTTCTAGTTTGATGCCATTTACTTCTACTATTTGCTTTTCCATTGTTGTTTCCTCGAAGTTAATTAGTGATAATTTTGAAATTATGATGAATAACAACAACATTTCGGATCATTGATTTTTTCACCGCAATCTTGGCAATCGCCATTTCTCAAAGCGGTTGATTCAGCCATATCATATTGTTCATAAGGGTCATTGTGGAATCTGTCTTCGTTCATGTTTAATCTTCCTGTTAGTTAAAGCCCCCGTAGGGGCGGTTGGTTTAATGAAATTCTACTGGCATTCCTTTTTTCCTTCGTCCGTTTACCATGACTACCACATCTCCATCATTGCAATATCTAACCAAAATTCCTGTTGCTGATTTGCAATTACCGCTAGCTGTTAAATATTCGATTGTTACTTTCATTTTCGTGCTTCCCGTTGTTGTTAACTTGATGAGGTAATAATACCACAACGTGCGGTTGTGTCAACACCTATTTAATAATAATTACATGCTCCAAACAAATAAAATATGATCGCATGCGCTTTTAAAAGTTATCAATCCACGCAGGTAGGCGCTAATAGCCCACCTTATTTCCTGCTTTAGTAATTTACGCATTAGTATCGCCTTATGCTGAAGCGTTGATTTGTGAGTAAGACTTGTTTTTGATTGACATTGAGCCGTGTTTTTCTCTGATATCCGACATTGAGAATTTGCCACGGCTAAAGGTCTTTGTTGTACCGAATGACCACATTAGTTTCTTAGGCGCCCATTTATAGCCTGATTCTTTCAATACGTCTTTGTGAGGGCGTGTATTTCCGCTCACCCATATCCAACTGCCGCAAATCTCGATCGTTAAGCCTAGGTGGATTATAGCGTTTAAGGCGTTGTTTAGTTCTTCGCTTAAACATGTACCGTCATTAGCTTGTTCGTCATAACTTTGATGAAAATCATAGTCACTCAATGCACTATAAGCAGCGTTAATCAATTGCATCATTTGCAGGCCAGCCGGATTTCTATCAGGATGATATTGACTGCTTAATACTCGATAAGATCGTTTCATATCTTCAAAGCTCACATTTACGCCTATACCTAATATTTTCAATGCTTCAGTAGTATTCATTTTCATTTTCTGGCCCTTCCTGCCGTTAGTTGATAAGAGGGATTATATAGCATCGTGCGTACAATGCAACACTTTTTTAAAATAAAGTTATAAGTATTCTTGATTCGCGAATAGCGAATAGCCCAAACTTGCGCATATCTAGCTCATATGATATAAATCGGCTAATAATCAATTAAGGTGGTTTTATGGCTTTCACAGTATGTGAGCAATGCAAGGGACAACGAATGCACTTCGCACTCGGCGGTCTTGTTATTAAATGCAAGCATTGCGCTGGACTAGGACGCACTGAAACACCTGATAGCTGCGAAGTAGATGCGTTTCTAGCAACGCAACCACACGACGATGAGCAGATCATCAAGCCAAAGATTAAAGGCAAGCCCGGCCGCAAAAAGCGCTCTGAGGTACAAACTGGATTGCAGGGGTAGATATGGCTAAGCCAACGGGAAAACCTAATGGGCGCCCTTCGGTTTATACAGAAAAGCTGGCCGATGAAATTTGCAAGGCAATCGCGGAAAATGTTAAAGGTTTACAAACTCTTTGTGATTTGAATCCCCATTGGCCTTACGCTTCAACTATTAGAGATTGGATTCGTAGAAAAGACGACTTCTCGGAGCTTTATACAAAGGCAAAAGAAGCACAATGTCATTTAATGGCTGAAGAAATGCTTTTGATATCGGATGATATTAGCCGAGATACAATACTAAACAAGAAGGGCGAAGAAGTCTGTAATAGCGAATATATTAATCGTTCAAGATTGCGCGTTGATACTCGAAAATGGTTGTGCGCAAAACTAATGCCGAAAGTGTACGGCGAGCGCACTTTTACGGAATCTAAAGTTACTTTGTCGCATGAAGATAGTCTCAAGGAAGTTGAATAATTCGTGAACCTCGATCCAATCCAAAAAACCATTGACTATTTATACAATCGTAGAAAGCTATGTATATTTTGCTCACACCCACCCATTTGTCTGATACACTTTGACAATCCCACCACAAAGCAGTTTGCAAATGCGTATGGCGCTTGCAAGAAGCACATGCACATAACACTTAAATTTCAAGATTTAGTAAAGGTAGCTCATGCGAACGAAAATAACGGATAACTTTTTTATTGATTTGAGTTTGATAGTTTCGTATCACTATAATCCAGACGGCGATTCGACGTTGTTTTTAGCGTATGTTGAGAAGCCTGTATTTGTTATGCAGCCGGATTCTAAAGCTTTGCGTGACATGCTAGAGATTGATTTCATGAATCATCTTGCGCAGTCAAGCAAGTTTAACGAGCGCAATATAGCTATATGCGCTACAGACGATGAAAAACTAGCGATCAATGCCGAAACTTCAGAGGCTTTCTTTAAAGATTTTTACCCGGGCTAAGGACGACATGGAAGAACGCGAACGCATCATAAGATCACGGCTAAAGAATGACTTTGTGCATTATGCAAATAAATGCTTAAAGGTTAGAACTAAACCTGGCGCGATTGTCCCTTTTGTACTTAATAAAGCGCAACTTTATACCCATCAACTAGTCGAACAACAAATATTATTAACAGGTAAAGTACGCGTGGTGGCCGTCAAAGGCAGGCAACAAGGCTTGTCTACTTATGTTGAGGGTAGATTCTTTTGGCGTGTGACGCATCGTCATGGCGTTCGAGCTTTTATTTTGACGCACGAAGGAGAAGCTACCAACAACTTATTTGAAATGTCACATAGATATTACGAAAATTGCCCGTTGATTGTGAGACCGCATCTTGGCGCTTGCTCTTCAAAAGAATTGTTCTTTGACATACTAGATAGTGGTTACAAAGTCGGCACGGCTGCGAACAAAGGTGTTGGGCGCTCAGGCACGATTCAATATTTTCATGGCTCAGAGGTGGCGCTATGGGAAAATGCAGGCGAACACGCTAAGGGTATTATGCAATCAGTGCCGGGCGACAAAGGCACAGAGATTTTCTTAGAATCAACCGCGCGTGGTGTCGGGAATTATTTCCACGAGCAATGGCAGAAAGCGGAAACCGGCGAGTCTGAATATATCCCCATATTTTTACCATGGTATTGGCAAACAGAATATACGCGCGACTTAGACGAGGAATTTATTCCCACGCAAGAAGAGCGCGAACTGATCCAACTTTACGATCTCTCAGCAATGCAATTGAATTGGCGTAGATTTAAAATCGTCGAGTTATCCGCGGGTGGTGGTAATGGCGAGAAAGCATTCAATCAAGAATATCCAAACAATAGCACTGAAGCTTTCACTACATCCGGTGAAGATACTTTTATAGCGCCTGATCTCGTAATGAGAGCGCGCAAATCAAAATGTGAGGCCATTGGCAATCTAATCATTGGCGTTGATCCTGCGCGCTTTGGAGATGATAGAACGTCGATTATCTTTAGGCGTGGGCGCGTAGCTTATAATCTTGTGAGCTACAAAAAGAAAGACACAATGGAAGTAACCGGCATAGTCCACAAGCTCATTAAAGACTACAACCCCGATAAAGTCTGCGTCGACGTTGGCGGATTAGGTGCGGGTGTAGTTGATAGATTGCACGAGCTAGTCGGTAAAGATTTGGTAATCGGTATTAATGCAGGTGCTACGCCACTAGATCAAGATGTTTACTCAAACAAACGTGCTGAAATGTGGGGACTAACAAAAAAGTGGCTTGAAGATAACCCTTGTTCTATACCCGATAGTGATTCACTTCACGCTGATCTATGCAGTGCCAAGTATGATTTTGATTCTAATTCACGACTAAAGATTGAGCCAAAGGACAAGATGAAAAAGCGCGGCGTAAGATCAAGCGACGAGGCAGACGCGCTAGGCTTAACTTTCGCAATGCCGTTTGAGGCTATGCAAGCGCACAAACATGATGCAGAATATACCGCAGATAGTATTATGAGCAAATCCCAAAATTTAGCGCATCTGAGGTCTAAACGATGAGTTATGGACGTTCTCAAACCAACATGCAGCAAAGCATTAACGATACGCAAGACAAAGACGACGAGAAAAATTCGCCCACAATGCCTAGCGATGAAATACAAAAAGAATTGCCAGAACTGCGCAAGAAAGTCGAACAAAGTAATATGTATTATAAGGACAATTATCTTTGCTATAACGACACGACCAAATTCATTTTTCAAACATCTATTACTGAAGCTGAGCGATCGATCAATGATGTTTTGGCACGACCCAACCTTGAATTTAACGTTGTACCTGCTTATCTGTCACGACTATGCGGCGAATTCTCAAAACAAGAACCCGGCATTGAAGTTTCAAAAGATGAGGGCGCGCAAGTCTCAGGTGAAACGATCCAAGTAGTCGAGGGGCATATACGCCACATCTTAGACGATGCAGCTAAAACCAACGTGCAATATCATACTTATCGTAATTCTCTTGCTGGCGGCTTCGCAGGCTTAAAAGTCAAAACAGAATATGCAAATGCAATGAGCTTTAGACAAGTGATTAAATTGCGCAAGCAACGCTTTCCAACCTTGTGCGGTTACGATCCTCTGGCGGAAGCGCCGCATAAAGGGGACGGCGATTATTGTTTTGAGTGTTACCCAAAATCTAAGGCGAGCTTTAAGGATGAATATCCGCACGTACCAATCGACGAAATAGATTTTAATGGCGATAGTTCAATTGAAGGTTTTCGTTGGGCGTTCAACAATCAGCGCGAAGATGTAATCCTAGTTTGCGAAATGTTTAAGAAGAAGAAAAGCAAAACTAAGATTATGGAACTAGCAGACGGCCAGGTTCTAACTGAAAAACAATACAAAAAGTTTCTAAAAGAATTTAAAGAAAGCGGGACAATAGCGCAACCGCCTGCGATTCTTGGCAAGCCGCGTACCACATCCCTCACAACTATTTGCCGCTATGTATTTGTTGAAGATAAGATCATTGAATATGACGAAACAGACTTTAACGAATTGCCTTACATCTTTGTTGATGGCGATTCGGTTGATTTGTACGATAACAACCAAGGCATTTGCAGGCAATTAACCCGACCATATGCAATCAATGCCAAGGGCGCTCAGCAATTAAAAAATCTAGGTGGCCAGGCGTTAGCGTCTTACCTAGAAAACCTTACAGCGCCTAAATTTATCATCAAGAAAGAAGCTATTCCACTTGAGCGTAGTTATTTAAACGCGCTTACTGATTTGCAAAAAGCAAATACCATTGTTGTTAATGCTTTTAAGGATAACAACCCGAATCAGCCAATTGCCGATCCAATTATTCCAGTGCAACAACAAGCCGCGCCGCCAGAAATTACCGGCTCGATTACAATGGCTGATCAAATCATACAAAACGTTTTAGGGAGTTATGATGCGGCCTTGGGGATTAATGAAAATCAACTTTCTGGTGTTGCGATTGTCGAGGCTGCTACGCAGTCACAAGCGGCTGCTATGCCTTTTGTCGTCAATTATCTTGCTGCTCTCAATCAAGCTGCTGTCATTATTGTTGACTTGATACCGAAGTATTATAAAACACCGACTACGATTCCAATCATTGATAAAGAGGGTAAGAAATCCTACCAATCAATCAATAATCCGAATGATCCGAATAGCGTTGATTTAAACTACGATGCAAATGCGCTGCACGTCAAAGTAACAGCGGGTGTAAATTTTGCAATTCAGAAATCCAAAGCTTTAATGCAGCTTATTGAGCTATGCAAAGCTGTCCCTGGATTCGGTCAATTCATCGAACGCAAAGGCTTGAAACTTGTTATTGATAATCTTGAAATTCGCGGCGCAGATATGTTGAAAGAACTAGCCGAAGAATATCAACAAGAAATGGCGCAGGCGATGGAAGCGAATAAGAATCAGCCCAATCCGGATATGATGGGCGCTCAAGCTATGCAAGCAGGCGCGCAAGCGAAGTTGATGCAAGTACAAACAACCGCAGCGATCAAAGCCGAAGAAATACAATTCAAACGTGAAGAATTAGACTTGAAACGCGAAGTTGCTGAAGCTGATAGAGATGCTTCATTGGCACGCGCTCACGCCGAAGAAGTACGCGCTAATGCTGATATGAAAATGGCTCATATGGATATGCAACACAAACATGCTAAAGAATCATTTGAGATGTTACATAATGTCGATGAAGCGCACCATGGGCGCCGAGAGCGCAAAGAAGCGGCTGAAAAAGAATCTAAAACTGAAAAAGAAATGGAGTAGTTAAAAATGGCTGAGAAAAAACATTGGATAAAAGATGCTATCAAAAAACCTGGCGCATTACGCAAGGAATTAAAAGTTAAGAAAGGTGAAAAAATTCCTGAGAAGAAACTTGCAGTCGCCGCAAAGAAACCGGGAAAAGAAGGCAAACGTGCGAGACTTGCAGAAACATTAAAGAAAATGAAATAAAAAAGCGCGGCCAACAGGAAGGGAAAGCCGCGCACATGTTTAACTTACAACTTGGAACCAATGCAAAAAGATACGCTCTTAATATACCTGTAGCAATTATTTAATGCTACTATTTTACAACTTTTACTTTTATGGATGAGGTGCAGTATGTCAGGCATATATACAGGTGAGTTTGCAGGCCAAGTTAATGTACGACCAAGTTTGCCGCGAGTTTATGCGCCATTAGATACGCTAGCTACGGTTGTAGCGCCAGGATATCTTAGCACTTCTCCAAATGTTGCAAACAATCCTCCGCAACCTGGTGATTTTGTTTTTGTTGTTTATAAAAATGGTCAAGGAATCTTTAGCATTTCTATTACTGCGAATATCATTACGTTGGTGCCGTGGGTAGATGCTAGCAACGTTTTATTGCCAGTCGTAAACGGTGATTTTGCAACATTTAATGGCACGACAGGACAAATTAAAGATGCTGGCTTCTTACCGTCTGACCCTGCTCAAACTCGAGTTGTCATGGAGAAAGGCGCATCTGTAATTGGTGATTTGCCAAAATATAATGACGTGACCGGCACAATACTTGATTCTGGTATATCCGCTGCGAGTGTAGCAGCATTGTTAGCAGGAAGTGGTGGCGGTGGCGGAAGTAGCAGCGTTCGTTCTGCAACTATCGCAGGCTCATTCCCGACCGCAACAACAGTTATTACTGATCCTGCAATTACGACAAGCAGTATCGTAATAGCAGCGTTTGTAAGTAGTGCTAACGTTGTATCAATACAAACTGTTTTGCCTGGTTCTGGTCAATTCACGATTAATACAGATACCGCGCCAAGCACTGGCGTTCTTGAATATATTTCATTTATCCCATCTCCAGCATTAGTAACAGCGGGTGTTGTTGCTGGGTCAACCTCATTCAGTAGTGGCCCTGCAACTTTTGTTATGTCTGCGCCTGGCATTACGCCGGGAATGGTAGTGGTTGCTAATTTTCAGTCGCAAGGAACTCCATCCCGTATCTATACAGCATTACCTGGCACTGATCAGATTACTTTTGTTGTTTCTTCAGGCCCAGGTGTATCTGTTATGTCATGGGTCGGTATGCTGCCCGGTGATATTGCGCCATTAGGTTTACATGCAGCGGATTATAGTTATGCAGGTGGTGCCGCATCTGTAGCAATTTCGGATGCTTCAATTACTGCGTCAAGCATTGTAGTAGCTAACTTTGAGTCTGAAGCTGGCGCGAATTACATCCAAAAAGTGACACCTTCTGCTGGTACTCTAACTATTTTAGTTAATGCCGATCCCGGCGTTTCTGTTTTTGCTTATATTGCAACTGCTGCTGCTGGTGGTGGTGGTGGCGGTACATCAACGACACCTGAACTTGTGGCTGTATCTACAGCCTCAGCAACTCCAGGTACTGTTAGAGCAATCACTGGATCAAATACCAATGTAAATACAACAATGACAAGCGGTAATTTGGTTGGTGTCCGTGGCGATGTTAGTTTAGTCGGTGCCTCAGGTGGTTTCGTTTACGGTGTGCAAGGTAAAGTGATTCCTACCGGCACTTTATCCGGTAGCGTTTGGGCGCCCGCTGTTTTTGGTCAATATGACTTATCAAGCGCAACGCTAAATGGCGGTCAAATTGCAGCTATATGGGGCGATATGGGCGCAACAGGTGGCACATTTACCAATGTAACAGGTGCGCGTGGTATTGCTTTAACAAATACGATCGCAAGTCTGACTTTATTTGCAATGGATTATCGTTATGGAAAAGCAACAAATCTATTTGAGTTAGATGGCAGCTCAAGCACTTATATTAGTGCAGGTGCAGCTACACCTGGTGGTGATTTAAAGAAAATTGCAATTAGCATTGATGGTGTTACCCATTACATCTTAGCTGCTGCGACTTGGAGTTAAGGAGCATACTAATAGCGGTATCCTTATCAAGATACCGCTATATTTTTGGAGTAAATCATCATGTCTTTGACATTTTTGCAGGCCGTAAATAAAATACAAGCTGGAAAATTATTAACTAGACCATCCTATATTAATGGCGAGTATTTTATTATGTTACACGGTTTATTGGCAATTTATAATGTCATTTCAGGAAATTTATTAAATCCAACGGTTCCTTATATTCTCTCGGTTGTAGATATTAATGCAACAGATTGGGTGGAAGTAATTTATTAATTAAAATTAAGGAAACAAAATGCTAGAATTTATTCAACATCGTTTAGCACAGTTAGAAGCATTGAAAAATGAATTGTTAAGTTTGATTAATCAACAAACAAGTTCTACAAATCAATTGGCTGTGCAAGCGCATCAAACAAATGGCGCAATTTTAGAATTGCAAAATTTAGCTGGCAAAGTATCTGCGGGTGTTGATCTTGCAAGTAATATTGCGCAAGTTGCTGGTGGAAATGTTGGCGCAATCATTGGTGCGGTTGAAGATGTAACAACGCTTTTGGAACCTGCAACGTCTGCAAGCGATACGCAACCAAGCGAAAATAAGTCAAGCTAAATTGACTTTATGCTTAAAAAATGCGTCAATATGTTATAGCCAGTAATGGCGTACAAATTACCAGAACCTAACTGAATTTAGGGATTAAACGACCTATGACTAGGGTTAAAAGTCGATAAGTAGAGGGTTAAATGACTGATGAAGTAATTGGTAGTGGAAGTGCGCAACAAGGTCAAGTACAAACAAGCAGCGAGCCAGTAGCGCCAGTTTCAACGCCCACACAGAGTGAGAATATGATCTCTCAATCTAGGGTGAATGAAATAGTTCAGCAACGTACACGCGAGGCATCTGAGAAAGCCTATCAACGTGGACTAACTGAATCTCAACAAAAAGCGCAACAACAAGCTCAACCTGCTAGTACGATGGGCGGCATGACGCAAATGACAGACGAGCAACAGCGTGCTGTAATGCGTCAAGAAGTCGATAGAATGCTTAATGAGAGAGCGAGCGATTACAAACGCCAGCAAACTCAAGAAAACATTAACCAAATGGCTCAAAACTATCTTGGTAAAATCGACGCAGCTAAGGAAAAATACCCTGATCTTGCTAATAGACGAGAGGAAATAGGTGAATTTGCGGAATTAATCCCATTTATTAATGAGATTGAAGACGCGGCGGGAGTTACAGATCATTTGCTTAACAATGGGCATAATGTGGCGTCACTCTTATTTTTAGCCGAGAAATCGCCAGCTTTCGTTAGACGCGAACTAAAGAAATTAGCGGAATCAATTAAGCAAAACGAATCTGCTAAAGACTGGCCACATATCAATGCACCTCTGAACTCAGTTACTCCCTCCATTAATACGATGGATAGTGGCTCTAGTTCTATTGAAGCTCTGAAGAATACTGATTTCTTAAGGGGCTAGATCGTAGGTAACTGGGCGCTATCTATAACTTAAACGTTATGGAGAATTCCCATGTTACCCCAAAATATTTTAAAACAAGTTATCACTTATAATGAATCACAGCTCGCATACTTAGAAAACTTAAACTGCTTTATCTCTACATCAAATAAAAAATTCAACAATTTTAATGATATCGAAAAAAACTTAGGTGACACGGTTCAGTTCGACGTACCGCCTCGTGCGATTGCTATGCAAGGTTTGGTTGTTAATTTCCAAGGTGCAGAACAACGTTTCGGTACATTGGTTTGCGATCAAGCAGCTAACTCATCGCAAGCATTCTCAGCACAACAATTCATTTTTAACGTTCGTGATTACATGGAAAAATTCGGTAAAGGCAGAACTGAGGTTCTATCTTGCAATGTGGAATCATCCGTTGCTCAGAACGCTAATAGCTCAGTGCCAGTTAATACAATTATTAATGGTCAAACAGTTCCAACCGGTGCGATGCACACAGAATCCGGCCCATTCCGTTTTTATGGGGATGGTGTAACACAGATCAATTCGTTTCAACAACTTGCGCAAATGCTGGCACTCAATGCAGAGTTTGGCGTACCGACTGGCTCACCTGATGTTTACTTACCTAACATGGTAATCCCTTCAATCGTCGGTACTGGCTTAAATCAATTTGTAGCAGCACGTAATGAAAAGTTAGCGAATTCTTGGGATTTAGGTACATACCAAGGCTCTAACGCCCGTTACTACCGCTCTAACTTATTGCCTACTCAAGTAGCTGGTAGCGCAGGAAATTTAGGACAAGTATTAACAGTGGTATCTACCAATGATCCTACTGGCCAAAACATCACACAGATTACATTTAGTGGTGCAAGTGTTAGCGATGCAAACTCTATTAACATTAACGATATGGCGCAGTTCCAAGATGGCGTAGTTGGTTTTAATAACATGCGTTACTTAACATGGACGGGTTATAAGGTTTGCCAAGTACCAGTACAATTTAGATCACTTACTACGGTAGTATCATCTTCTGGCGGTATTGTTGTCGTAAATGTATTCCCTGCATTACAAGCGACAGTCGGTTTAAATCAAAACTTAAATCAAAACATTTTACCTGGTATGCAAGTTAAGTTCTTGCCATCCCATGTTTGTGGATTGGTTGTATCAGGCAAAGCATTGTTTATGGCTATGCCACGTTTACCAGACGAAACCCCATACCCAACAAGCTCGCAAACTAATAAAGCAACTGGTGCGTCATTGCGTATGTACTACGGTTCTCTCTTTGGTAAAAATCAACGCGGTAATATCACAGATTGCATATGGGCATCGTATGCGCAGCCAGAATATTGCTTACGAATTGCGTTCCCATTAAACATTGCTTAATTTGAGGTGATACTATGTCATTTGCAGCACAAGCAAGCCCACAACCTGCGTTAGATCAGATTTACAATGGCGCAGTGCTTTATAAAAACGGTGGTACTATTACAGTAACACCTACATCAAAACTTTTAGTGATCTCGCCAGTAATTTGTCGTGATAGCACAAATGGTTTTGATATCAATGTTGGTAATTACTACGGCCAAACTTATCAAGATCCATTCGGTGCGATTGTTACAGTAGCTCCCTTCGCTACAACAGTTAATGGCGCATTAAATGGATTAAACGCATTAGATACTGGAACCTTAGCGGCTTCTACCGTCTACGCAGTTTATGCTATCTATGATCCATCTAATTATAATCAATCCGGATATATCTTATCGTTAAATACAGTAAATCCATACATGCCGCCAGGCCAATATCCAACTGGCTATGCTGCATGGCGTCGAATTGGTTGGGCTATTACAAATGCTTCAACACAATTTGAAGTGTTTTTGCAATCCGGTTCTTCAAGTGTTGTTGTTTATAACGCTGATGTTCCCGTAGCGGCATTAAGTGGAGGTACCTCTACAACTCAAGCGGCTGTTTCTTTAGCTGCAACAGTTCCTGCCGTTAATGGCATGATGGTATTGATTGACGCTGCTTTCACTCCTGCAAGTGCGAGTGATACCGCTAAAATTAGCTATTCTGGCGGAACAATTGCTAGTTCAAGAAATATAATCACAGGTCAAGTATCTGCGGTTGTAAATAATCAGCAAATGCAAGTCCCGTTAGCATTAATTGGAGGCGTGCCAAAAATTGACTATATCTTATCGGCTGCTGGCGCATTAACTCTATACGTTAATGGCTTCGTAGACTTGTTGTAATAGTTAAGGAGAGTCGGGGGAGTAAAATGCCCCCGTTTTCTTTGGAGGTCTTATGGCTTATACGGTTACACAGTTAATTGTTGAAAGTTATTATCTGTCAGGCCGTGTAAGTCAGGGCTTGCAGACTATAACCGGGCCGCAGTTAAATGCAGGTTTGCGTTATCTTAATGCTTTGCTTGCGGTAAAAAGTGTTAATTCAAGATTAATCCCTTATTACAACGAATATCAGTTTAATGCTGTAGTAGGTCAGGAAGAATATTTTATTCCAGGATTAATTTATGTTGAAACACTTACGTTTTTATATTCAACCGTTCGATGGTCGATGATTCAATGCACGCGAAAAGATTTTCAGGGTTCTTCACGCGCTGAAAATATCAAGTCTATCATGCAAAACTATTATGTTGAGCGATGCAAAGGCGGCGCTAACCTTTTTATGTATTTCTTTCCTGATCAAACATACCCGATGAAAATTTGGGGAAAGTTTGCCTTGTTGAATGTCGTACTTAATCAAGATTTGGAAGCAACGCTTGAAGATTTCTATATTGAATATTTACGTTATGCGCTTGCTGAATATATTTGCCAGGCGAATAACATTACGTTTCAGCCACAGAATAAAGCCACGCTTGATGATTTCGAGCAGCAATTCCTTGATATTGATGCGCCTGATCTTACAGTGCAGAGGAAAACTGCTTATGGTAGCAGGCCGTTGTGGTCATGGAGTCTCGTGAACCTTTCTCATGGCTGGCAGCCTTATTAATGCGAATTTAACAATATAATTTATAGGATAACTCACAATGCAAGGTCGGTCAGCCGAGGTAATCAATCCGCCAGTGCCATTGCAAATTGTGGGTTCCAGCACGTTTGGTCGTTTTCCAAAAGTGAATCTTGAAACAACCGTAAACGGATTCACGGCAGATAATTTTGCATTTAACTTCGCAGGATACGCATTCAGAATTTCTATGGGTGGTACAGGTCGAGGTTTGTATGCGAGTCAGAAAGGCGATCTGATGTTTTCGGTTTCTGATGCGCGTGTTTATAAGATTTTGCCTACACTCGTAAACGTGCCTATTTTCAGCCTAAATACAGACAACGGCGATGTTTATATAGATGAGGATATTTTAAATAATATTGCATTTGTAGATGGTCTGAATATTTATATCTACAATTACGTGCGCAATATTCATTATATTCCTGGCACGAATCCGTATAATGCTGGAACGATTGCGCAAAGTGGTTTTACCGTTACAGGTACATTAACAACTTTTACCGCCGCAATGGTCGGTGGTCAGATTTCTTTTGCAAATAATACAAGTGCGACAATTACAGGATTTACTGATGCTACGCATTTAACGGTTAGTGTCAGTCAGACAATTGCGGCAAGCAGTCCTTATCTGATTACAACGCCTTTGGATTTCACACCAAATTACGTATGCTTCCATGATGCAAGATTCATTGTAACAAGTTCACTTTCAGGCGGGGTACAAATAGGACAATGGGCATTATCGAAAACCGTAGCAGTAGGAGCTACCTCTTATATTGTCTTTCCTGCTACCGCACAATTTCGCGGTACATTTCAAACGAAACCAGACGTGCCAATCGCCGTCTGCAGGTTACCGGGAAGACAAACACAGATATTAATTCTAGGAAATATCGTCGGTAATATTTACAAAGATGTAGGTGCTGCTTTATTTCCATATCAGTTAAATTCCTCGTGGAACATTGATTTTGGGATTTCAAATCCTTCTACGCTTTGCTCATTGAATAATAATACCGTGTGGACGGCGCAGAATGAGAATTCTGGTATCTTTCTGATGTATACGACTGGTGAAGATATCAAAAAGATTTCCACTGATGGTATCGACTTTAAGTTAGAGAATATCCAATTTCCAGAGCAAAGCTATGCGTTCATGTATTTGCAATCTGGCCACTTATTTTATGCAGCAACATTTTACAATCCACTCGATAACATAACTTTGGCATATGACTTTAATGCTGAGAAATTCTATAATCTAACGGATGAGCATCAAAACTATTTTATTGCAAAGCGCGTTGTGTATTTTAACAATGCTTATTATTTTATTAGCATTAACGATGGTAATTTGTATGAGATTAATTCTTCTTTTACTACTTATACGTATGCTAACACAATTGCGGGATTGCCTTTAAGAGTTGCTGAGATACCGCGCTATCGCATTACTCCAACGTGGCGCAGTCCGAATAATACACCTGTTATAGCCAATAACTTATCGTTTGTTGTTGAGCAAGGCATTGACACTGATTACACAGGTCAAGGCAATAATATTGCATCTTTTACTATTAATTCGCCTGGAACAGGTTATACAACCGCAACCGTGCTTATTGAAGGAGATGGTAAAGGTGCTTTTGCTGAAGTTAACTTAGAAGAAGGTGCGTTTAACTTATTAAACGGTACGCCATTCCAATTATTAGCTGGCGGAAATTTTGATTTGCTTGCTGAAGCTTCAGGCGAGATTGAATCAGTAACTATTATTGATCAGGGCGTGGGTTATACATGGGCCGTAGCTACTGTCATCGGTGACGGTACAGGTGCATTTATCACAGTAAATCTAAATGTTGCGAACTATGTTCCACGTGTAGATATTAGCGTGTCATATGATGGTGGTTATACCTGGACGCAGTTCGATCAAATGCAAATGACATACGCAGGAAAATATAAGAATCGCTTTTACTATGGGGATTTGGGATACGGCAATGAGTACACATTCCAATTTAGATATTGGATAAAAAGCCGTTTTGTATGTTCTAACGGGGAGTTTAATTACTACGTATGAACATTCCTACTTTCGATTTTAGAGGCAATAAATTTGTTAATGAAGATGGCAAGCTTAGCGATGTTGCGCAAGCGTTTATGGATGAGCTGATTAATGCCCTGATTGCGGGCGCTGGTCAAGAGGGGTTAGTTTCACCAACTCAAAACGCCGCAAACATTGTAACAATACAAAATAATCAAACAACAGGGCCGACTGGTATAATTAGTCCAACTTGTGACTTTGGCACATCATTATATAATTCTGATGCAAATAGCATTATGTTTACTATTAATGATGGCTCAGGAAATCCAATATTTAAAACCGTCACTTTGACGTAAGAGAGGAATTTATGCCATTCGATTGGGCGAATTTTGCAACTGCTGGTGGAACGGGCGCAGCGAGTAAAGCAGGCGGAGGCATATGGGATTTTCTACATCCTGGTGGCGATCCGTCAAAAGCTGGTATGAGTTATTTAGATCAAATCGAAGGTAAACTTCGCCCTAACTACGATCCATACATCAATCAAGGTCGGTCTGCTATGGACGATCTCTATAAGCAATATGGCGACCTTACAAAAGACCCTGGCTCGATCCTAGCGCAACTTGGAAAAGGTTATAAAGAATCCCCCGGCGTAAGCTTCAAGCGCGAACAAGGCGAGAATTCGATTAATAACGCTGCTGCTGCTGGTGGTATGGCTGGTTCGATGGGCCATCAACAACAAGCGGGGCAATTGGCCACTGATTTAAGCCAGCAAGATTACGATCAATATATGGGGAAAGTTTTAGGATTATATGGCGAAGGTATAAAAGGCAAAGAGGGAATCTCTGAGCGTGGTTTTAATGCATCCACAGGATTAGCTGATAGGCTAGCGCAAATACTTTCAGGCAAAGCAAACTATGCCTATGAGGGCGCAGCCGGTAAGAATAAGCAAATGATGGATTTCCTCGGTATGTTATTAGGTGGTGGCGCTGGCATGGCTGGCGGCAATGGCGGTGGTGGCGGGGCTGCAAGCATGGCCAAGATGTTCGCTTAAGAGGATAGAGCATGTTTACTATTGATAAACCACGACAGTTAGATTCTGAAGAATTAGGCGGCTTAGGCGCAGCTTTGCGTAATGCTATGGGCGTTTATGGAAATATGCAAACTCTTAAAAAGCAAACTACTGAAAACAATTTCTTGCCCCAAGAAAAAGCGGAAGGTTTGAAAAAACTCATTGCTGAAGCAATTATGAAGGAACAAGAGGCGCGTGTTGCACCTGAAATGCAAGATGCAAAACTTGCTTATGAGAAATTGACAGCGCCGAATTTGCAGGCTCAAACAAATCAAACAAATCAAGCAACCAGACGATCAAGCGCTTTATTGCCTTATGATGTTGAAAGCGCCAAAACAGGCGCGGCGCAAAAGCGAGAAGATTACTCCCAATCTTTAAAAATGAATCCTTTAGATATTAACGCTAAAAAAACTAGCAATAATAGCGCTGATTTGGCGCTCTTATTAAAACAATTAACAATGCCTGATGAAGTGAGAAATTCACATACCGGCGCAGATCAAAAGAGTTTAGATTATTTAACCTCCCAAATTAAATTACCATATGAAATAAATAAATTGAAGTTGGAAGAAAAATATGGAGAAAAAGAAAAAGAAGCTGGTCTTGAAGAAAAAGCAGCAAGCGCTTTTTGGAAACGACACGGCGGCGCTGGCGGTAGCGCAGGCGGCAAAGATTTCCAACAACTGAAAAATATAGTTGCATTAAAGAATCCTGATATTGCCAACGATGATGACAAGCTAACTGAGGCAACAGGTCATTATATCGAAGGCGAAGATAAAATGAACGATGGCACAGCTCTTGCACCTGCGGGCGGTGAAATTGGTTATTGGACGGATAAATTAAATAGACAACGCTACGGGGCTGGTGCTGAAAATCAAAAAAGATATGCTGATACATTAGAAGCATTATTCAAGAAAGCTGATCTAAACGCACCAAGTGCATTTAAGTTTGCTGGTTTAGTTGGTAAAACTAAGGGCGGTCTTGATGCGGCAATCGGACAAGTTGGTAAAAACGATCCTGATTATATGAAATATCGAGCGTTTGTTGAAGAAGATGTCCCTGCAATGGCTTCAGAAATCATCCGCGCAGGTGGTGCAAATTCTACAAACTCACAAAAAGCCATGGCCTACCAACAAGCATTTAATGATTCTATTAATACGAATCCAAAAATTGCTGAAAATAATTATAAAGAATTAAAAATGCTTTACCGTGAGATTGGCAAATCTATTTCTAAAAGTGTTACGCAAAGAGATAAAGATTTACGCGGTGCGGCTACAGAAAATACCGAAACATTGAAAACCGCCGTAACAGGTAATACCGATAATTCCGGTGGCTGGCATTATGATCCTAAAACATCATCATGGAGTGAAAAATAATGACGATGAGAAGAATCACTATAGAGGGTTCTGATAAGCCATTATTTTTTCCTTCTTCCATGTCTAAAGAGGAAATTTCTACGGTATTGAAAAAGAATCCGCCTCCTCCAGTGCTTGCAAGCAAGATGCAAGGAAGCAATTCACGGGATCAGAAAGATGATATGCAAATGCCTGGAATGATAGAAAAAGGCAATATTGATTTAAATAATAGACCAAAAGTCAAAAATCCTGATGGATCATTCAGCACAGTTAGAACCATTACTGCTGACATTGACGGTAAGACTGTTTTATTACCGACTATTGATGATAGCGGTAAACAAATGTCAAATGAGGAAGCCGTCAATAGATTTAAAAGTACCAAGCAACATCTTGGTGTTTTTAATTCACGTGATGCTGCTGATAAATATGATGAGCAAATGCACCAAAATATGGGATGGACAGGGCAAAAAAATCAATGGGAAGATAAGCGCCCATGGTATGAGAGAGCAGTACAAAAAAATCCTGCTACTGAAGAAGAAAATAAAAAGATTATGGCATCTGATAAAGCCGACTTGGGCAACATCCTAACCATGGGCGTTCCTATAGCAAAGCTTGGCGAGCTGATGAAAAATGCCGGGCCACTAATGAAGGGCGCTGCAAATATCGGTGGACGTATTGGTCAAGGTGCTGCATTGGGCGCAACACAAGCATATGGTAATGATCAAGGCGTCGCAGAGGGTGCGTTAGCTGGGGGTGGATTTCAAACGGCGCTAGAGGCTTTATTTCCTGCCGTACGTGGTTTGACACGGGCCGCTACTCTGCTATTCAAAGGCAATAAATCAGTAGAGAATTTCCGAGAAAATGTTATCGGTCATCCAGTGGATGAATTAAAGAAAACTATCCAAGGTCAAATCAATCATTGGATACAGAAAAAATCTGCTGGTGAAGGTGGCCCGCGCACGCCTGAAGAAGCTAAAGCAATGATGCAAGGTCAATACACGACACAAGAAGGCAGACCCATGCCGGTGGATATTGGCACATTAACAGGCGAAAGAAATACTGAGGGTGTCTACGAGGGAACAGGTTACCTACCTTTTACTGGCACAGCGAATAGAAAACGTTCTATTCAAGAAGAGCAATCTAATAATGAAATTGCCGATCTGAAAAAACAACTTGGTATAGAAAATGCTGAAGCGGGCAACACCGAACAAGCATTTAATGCGAATTCACAATTAATAAAAGACAAGAAAGTCGAAGTTGCCCAGAAAAAAGTTGACAAACTTCAAGCAAAAGTTGAAGCACAATTTAAAAATATCGAAGAAAATAAACAACGAATCGAAGAAGAAAATGCAAAAGCACAACAAGAAGTCGAAGCGAAGCGCGAACGCAAACTTGCCGAACGTGAACCATTGATTGCTAAAGTTGAAGCAAACGCAAATGCTCATGAGGAAAAATCAGCTAAGCAATTAGAATCTGAAGAACGCGCCAGAATGTTAAGAGAGCATATAACTCAAGCGCCACAGAAATTGCAAGAAATGCACGCATCAAGGTTGAATCGCTCGGCTGGCGAGGAGAAAAAATTCACTGCCGCACAAATTCCAGAAATGCACGCTTATGATGTTCAGAAAAAATATAAAGAAAATCAAGCGGAAGCAAAAAAACAATACGGCGGTTTAAATGAAGCCAATCATGTTGTAGAGATTGAACCGCATGGGGATTTCGACGAATTTAAACGTAACATCCAAACTCTGGATGCGAATAATGCGCGTACAAATGAAATTATAGGCGCTGATTTGGGACGTTCAGTAAATCAAGCTATCGAAGCGGGCAAGAAATTTGCAAATGGTGGCGAGCCGTATGCCGTTCAAGTCAACGACATGGTTAAGCACATGCAGAATCTTGGTAAAGCTGCTCATATGCTTAGAGAAAAAGGCGAAAATGTTTCTGCTGCTGCAATTGAGAAATTAGATCGCTCAATGGAAAAAGGATTCGTCAACTCATTAGAGCGTAACGGCCATGAACAGTTAGCCAAAGATTACAAAAAAGGCACGAAATATTATAGAGAAAATGTTGTACCATTTTGGAAAGATTCAACTATTAGAAAAGCGGCTTTAGGAAAAGGCGTTCCAAAAGAAACAACATTGTCTAATAAATTACATGAAACTGAACATCAAAAGATTTTGCATTCCTTGCCACTTGATACTCAACGCAGCATGGCGGCTGAAGTAATCGGAAAAGGTAAAGGTACATCTTCGGGTTTAGTAAATCAGGAGCCTGAAGCGATTGCAAAAACTTATGCGGCATCGTTATCTAAAAATCAGAAAGCTGCAATTGCTCGTCATTCACCTGAAGAAGATGAATATTTTGAGAATCTGCGACATGCTCTATCTGAACATAAAAATGTTGATACTGAAGCAAAACGATTAGCATCTGAAGTTGAAAAGCATGAAGCTAAAATTGCACTACACGCCGGGCAAATATCTGATATTGAATTGCAACACGCTCTAATTAAAGATGCGAAAACTAAAAAAGTTCCATCTAAAAAATTATTAGAAAATTTAGTCGAACGTTTAGAAGAAGCCCATGCTAAACGAGAAGAAATTAAAATTTCAGAACCTAAAAAATACGCTTCCTCAAGCGGTTTAGTCGGAAAACTTGAAGCGGCTGAAGCGAGAAGAAATTCAATTAAATCTGAAAGAGGCATCTTTGGTAGCTTGCCAGGCATAGGCGGTGCGGCTGTCACGAGTCATTATTTTCCTAAGTTGATTGCTGGCGCTATATTAGGTGGTCGACCTACAGCAAAAATGTTGAGTGATCCAGCAATGATTCAGGCATATATTAACAAACAACCCATGGATATTAAACAGGCTTTAATTAAAAAGTTAATGGAAAAATCCCCGCAATTTAGTGCGTTAATGTCGGAAAATGGAGAATAGAATGGCGATTAACCCAAATTTGATGGTGGTAGGCCCAGACATACAGGAAGTTTTTATTGATCCTGCAACAAATCTACCTTTATCGGGTGGAAATATATTTTTCTATTCCGATTCATCGCGCAGTGATTTGCAGCCGGTTTATGAGCTTACTGGAACGAGTTCTAGCGGTTATACATTTACGCAATTACCAAATCCTGTGCCGCTTAGTGGCGCAGGTACTCCTCAAAATGGAGCCGGTCAGGATATCGTAATTTATTATTATCCTTTCAATGCTGAAGGTCTGCCATCACAATATTATGTTGTTGTTAAGGATTCTTCAGGCAATACAATTTTAACTCGCCAAGATTGGCCGCCTAATACATCCGGTGGCATTGGCCCGATTCCAGGTGCCTCTAATTATCTTTATAACTTTGTACGAAACAGTACATTTTATTCTTGGTCGAATGGCACAAGTTTTCTTAATGTTGGTCTTGGTTCAACTGATGGATTAGACTTCATGCCCGATGATTGGGTTTACATGCAGAATGATTCAACTCAAAATATTAATATCAGCCAAGGTGTCTTTAATCTAGGATTTACTGGGATAACTGGCGATAATCCGCCTTATTATCTTTTGTATTCTAATACAAGCGCCGGTTCAATGTCGCAGACTGTAAATCAATTCAGTCAACGTTATAAATCAGTTCAGACGTTAGCAGGTAAGCAAGTTACCGTTTCATTATGGTTGATGGTATCCACACCTTTTTCGACGCAAAATATCTCAGTTTCAGTAACGCAATTTTTTGGTACTGGTGGTTCGCCATCTGCAAGCATTACAACACAAGGCTTGTTGATTCCCGGAACATCTTTATCTAGTTCATGGCAACAATTTACTGGCACATTTACGATTCCAGCTATTACCGGAACGCCTGGGACGAATTTAGATGATGCGTTAATTTTAAATATCAACATGCCATTAAGCGTTGTCACTAATGTTGGAATCGATAAAGTTGTTATGCAAGTCGGTTCAATGACGCAAACGCAAGCGCCTGAAATGAGTAACGATGACATACGCCAAAATACCGATGTAATCGGTCTATACCCTGCTTTCACCACGGGCGATGTCAAGCCAACGATCAAGATTATAAGCGATCCTGGTTGGCTTCTAATGGACGACACAACGATTGGCTCACCGCTCTCTGGTGCGACACATACAGGATTCAAATATTTCAATTTGTTCAATATGATTTGGACAAATATTCACTCTACAATTTGGGCGCCTATTTTCACAAGCGCAGGTGTACTTACAACATATGGCGGCGCATCTGCCTCTGATTGGGGTTCTAATGCGCGATTAAGTTTAACTAAAATTCTAGGTCGTGCATTAGCAAGCGCGGGACAAGCCATAGTAACAAATGCAACAACTTTAACCGTGACTGGTAGTAGCACAACCACGGTTTTTAATACTAATGATGTATCGTCATTTTATGTTGGGATGCCGGTTCAATATACAATAACTGGCGCTGGTGTATTGCCTAGCGGTATTGCGGCATTAACCACTTATTATATTGTAAACCCCGTTCAAGTAAGTCCAGGAGTTGCAACTTTTCAACTTTCTACTACTTCAGCCAATGCTGTAGCGGGAGTTATTATTGATTTGCATACATCGTCGGCTGGTACTGCGCCATTTTATGCGGTTTCTACATTTAGTTCGCAAGTATTGGGTTCATATTTGGGTCAAAATTCCCATGCTTTAACGGTAGCTGAATTACCTTCTCATACTCATACTTTGGCATTCAATACAGTTAGCGGAGGAGCGGGCGGTAATGTATTCCAAGCGGGTACGAATACGCCATACAATCCGGCAAACACAGGTGGTAATGTACCGTTTAATATTTTGCAGCCAACCGGATTTATGAATTTTATGATCAAGCTTTAATGGAGTAATAAATATGACACCGTTCAATATTTCGCGCGATGTAAATGGATATAATGGTTTTGGATTGCCATTTTCAGATACAAACTTTTCAGCTACCTTGACTAATCTTACGGTGGAATCGTTGGTGATTCCCGGCGTTGCCCAAACACAGAATTTCATAGCAATATTTTCTTTTCAACCAGGCACAAATGTGTGGGTTGCAAATAATCATACTGCTGCCGTTCCGGTGGGCGCAACACTCGCCGCTACAAATTCAATTTTAAATCCTACAGCTCGCATAGTGAAATATGGTGATACGCTAAGTTTTATTACTGATAGTGCTACCGCTGATATTAGTGTGGCCCTATATGCAATGAAAGTGACTTAATAATGAGGTGATATATGCCTTTTAATACTACGTCTTTTGGTGGTGTTGCAAAGAGTCCTTTAGTCGAACCTGTATTTGTTCAGGATTATAATTTATCAACAGGTGTGAGCCCGCCAGTAAATAATATTTTAATTTTATTAAGTGGTTCACCTTTTAATTTATTGGCGGGCGGCAATTTATTTTTATTAAGTTCATGAGGGAATATAAATGTCATCAAATATAGATCAAATTTTTATAGCAAATCCTGCAACAGAATTATTGAATGGTGATTTATTTTATATTGGCCGTTTACCATATGGCCCTACTAATGATATGGCGATTTTGGCACAAAGTATTTTTCCTACTTCAGTCGGCGCTATTGGAAATTTAGCTTCTTATTCAGATACTACTGGAAAAAAGTTAATTGATAGCGGGGTAAATTTTGCGGGTGGCTTTACATTCACCGGCACATTGACAGGCAATACTGTTGTGACTTTCCCAACTTCAGGTATTTTGGTGACTACTGCACAAATACCAAGTTTTCCGATTGCCGTAACCAACGGTGGTACTGGATTAACTTCAACAGTCGCAAATCAGATTTTATATTCTACTGCAACATCAACCATAGCGGGTTTAGCAACTGGCAATAATGGCGTATTGATTACAAGTGCTGGAGGCGTTCCGTCAATTAGTTCAACTTTACCGGCTGCCGTTCAAGGTAATATTACTGCTCTTGGAACAATTGCAACGGGCGTATGGAATGGTACGCCAATATCGCTCACAGACGGCGGCACGAATGCTGCATTAACTGCTTCTAATGGTGGCCTTGTTTATTCGACCGCATCTGCATTCGCGGTACTCGCTGGAACTGCAACTGCTGGACAAATTCCATTGTCTGGCACATCCGGTGCGCCCACTTGGAGTACAACAACTTATCCTGCCACAAATGCTATTAATACTCTTTTATATGCAAGTTCTGCAAATGTTATGGCGGCATTAGCTACGGTAACAACTGGTGTTTTAACAACAGTAGCAGGTGTTCCCACATGGAATACTACGGGGCTTCCTATTGCTTTAGGCGGTACCGCTGTCACTTCTGTTACAACAACTCCGACCGCATCCGCATGGGCTGGATGGGATGCCAATAAAAATTTATCAGCTAATAATTTTCTTGCTGCTTATGCGACAACCGCGACTGCTGCTGCTACAACCACTCTCACAGTAGCTAGCGCTTATCAGCAATATTTTACAGGGTCAACAACGCAAACTATTCTATTGCCAGTGACATCAACTTTAGTTTTAGGGCAGCAATTTCAAATCGTTAATAATTCTTCGGGAACAGTCTCGGTTGAATCTTCAGGTGCTAATTTAGTTCTAGGGATGGCCGCAAATACCGTTGCGTATTTTACTTGCGTATCGACTTCAGGCACTACCGCCGCATCTTGGAATTATGAATATGATGCTCAGTCAGCCGGTAGCGGAACTGTCACAAGCGTTGCCACAGGCATAGGTTTGAGTGGTGGAACGATTACAACCACTGGAACTATCCGACAAGCTGTGCCTTCAGCTTTTGCAGCATATACAACTGGAACAACAACTTTAGCCGGTTCCACGTCAACCAAAGTTATTTTTGCAGGTGTTGAGTTTGATACTAATTCAAATTTTTCTAGCAGTCGTTATACTCCGCAAGTAGCAGGGATTTATCAATTTACTGGCGTGCTTGATCTTAGCTCAGTGGTTTTCAATAATTATGGATGTCAATTATATAAAAATGGAGTTAGATATAAAGATGGGCCGATAATAAGTCCAGCAGTAAGTACGGAAGATGGCATAAGCGTTGTTGCTATAACGATAATGAACGGCACAACAGATTATGTTGAAATATTTGGTTATAATGCTGCGGGAACAACAGTTGATGTAAGCAATAATAAATTTTTATGTCGTTTTGAAGGTATATTTATTGGGCCGTCATCATAATTAAGAAATTTTAATAATGCAATCCGAATTAGTCAGAACTAAAACCCCTGACTTTTTCTCATTGAAGATTAGCAGCATTTCTAGGGTTTGGATATTTTTGATTTGATTATGATAGATAACCTTACCTTTTTTGCTGAAACACGTTACTTCGTCGGCAAGTGAGATTATTGGAAAAAACAATAAAGCTAATAATATATATTTCATAGGTTCCATGTAGAACGTTACTTTTTCTTGGATTTAGGTTTTTTGATTTTTGCGCCTGAATTACGAGCTTCATTCAAACTTGCAGCAATTGCTTGATTTTTTGGATGGCCCGATTTTTCCATTTCTGAAATATTCTCCCCAATTACTTTTTTGCTCGAACCCTTTTTCAACGGCATTTTATTTATCCTTTCAATTAAAAATAAAGTGGATATAATATAACATCTATTTAATTTACTACAAAAGGATATATCAATGAAATCAGCAAATCACAAGAAAGCAAAACATCATATGATGAGATCGGAAGCTTTTGCAGAAAAAGCAAAAATGCACGCTGGTAAGGCTCACGAAATGATGGGCGAAGCAAAAGAAATGAAAGAAAAGCCCATGAAGAAAGAAATGAAAAAAGCTAAAAAGAAGTAATTTTGAAAACGCTCATATCTAAGCGGATTATGAGCGTTTTTAGCTATACTGCATCTGAACTATGATCTTCGTTATGCCATTTTCTATCTGTAATTATTAGATTAAAACTTCGTTTATCGCATTTTTTGCATTTCAAAACATCGCCCTGGACATATGGCCACATAGGATGTTCTTTACCAAAATACAGCATTAAAGCCATTTCATGCCCTGTGAAGTAGCAAATTATTCGTTTTAATATTTTGAATGGCATTCTGTATCCTTCTTTGGCCTTATTGCGAGTTTGCGCTCTATCTCAATAACTCTGTATTTAATCTCTTTAATTTCGCTAATTGCATCTTTTATGGTTTTTTCAATCTCTCGTTGAAATCTTTCTATATGTTTATCGACTAATTGTGCAATATGTTCATCTAGCATTAAAAGGTAAACTCCATTTTGTTTATTGATTAATGGGGCTGGGCGCCCGTAGTAAGTGTTTTGCATTAAACCCTCATAAATTTATGACAACGCTTGCAGTAAAACATATAAAAGCTATCTTTTGCATCGGTATCTAAGTTTGTAATAGTTCTTGTGAAATACTTTAAAGTATCCAAATCATGCCGCCAAAGAAAACATATAAAACGAGAGATCATTTTTTTCTATCCTCTCGAATAGCCCATTGAAAATGCCAAGTAAGCAAAATCGACATTACTACAAATTCAAACGTAGAGCATCCGCCAATATATGTGATTATTGCTGAACCTATCATACCGAATGTAAAGCTTATCATTTATTTTCCTCATCTTCATATTTAGTATTAATTGTTTTTTCAAATAATGACTTACCTAAAAACTTTTCATTTTCATTGATAACATCTAACACATGTTGACTAACGTTATGTTTTATTTCCTTTTCATAAGCATCACAAGATTGTTCGCACTTCATGCAAAAGTAATGGCAAGTTTTTCCAACTGGAATTTTATCATCAAGTTCGTGATACAATCTATTTCCGCACGCTATTTTGACGTGAGCTTTACAGCATTTAGATAATTTCATTAATCGGATTCCAATTGAACATTTAATTGTTCTATTAAAACTTCAATATGTTCATCAATGACATTGCAAGTAGAATTTAGAATTTTTTCCATACTTATTGTTTCTGGGTGACCGCATCTCATACCTTTTATTATTCCATTTGCATAAGCTAATATTTTAATTGTTTCTAATTTATTTTTCATATTAATTCACCTTTATTGTCCCACGCCCAGCCGCTTGATCTTGCTGACCACATTTAATGATTGTATCTGCGCCCGAGTAATACGTTCCAGCATAATGAATATATTTTGTGGTATTAGAATTTGTTTGATTACCCATTGACGCATTTGATCCAAGTTCAAAGTTTTGTAATTTATAAATACAAGAATCAACATCCAAACATAGACTAAATTCATAGCTGCATTGCAAATTATATTCTGTTTGATTTACAACTAAAAACGAATGCTCACCTTTTGCTATTACGTTCGTGTCTTTCTTTGCAGTATCATCAACTCCTTTTGCATACGCTTTCACGGAATTAGTTTTAAAATTATGTGTAAACGGTACTTCAGTAAATGACCCGCTTGCATCGCCTGTTGACCATTCTTTGGAATCAAGCATTTTAACTTTGCCGTGTATTTCACTCGCAAAACTTGTGTTGTTCATGCAAGTTGAGATAAGGGACGCCACCAAGATTGCCATCATGATTTTTTTCATTTTTTGTTTCCTTATTTAAGTAATATTGTTCAAGGGCTTTTTCAAAAGTTTCGCAGAGTTCTTTAGTCATCAATCTAACATTTGTATTTACACCATTAAAAATAATATGTCCACATGCGTGATCTTCTTGTAATTCTGGATTTATATATGTTTTAAAATCTACAACATTTTCTAAATTGCACCACCAACCGTCTTTAATTTTTGTTAACATAATGATTCCATCCTTTGTATTATTACATCTGCATGCACAGGTGTTAGATTGTGTTGCTCGACACTCACATTAAAATAACTTAAATCATCAATGATTTCACCAAATGCACAACGTGTTTTGATTCGCTTACTATGCAAATGTCCGTGCACATTCAAAAACAACGGCGCATCCATTCCATATGATTTTAAATGCTCTGCTGTATTGTACATATGAATCGGCATATGACTTAAAATACATGTTTTCCAATGTAAAACCCCATATAATTTCTCAAAATATTTAAGATATTCTGAGGAAGGGTAGCAATCGTGATTGCCAAGTATAAGTTTTTTATTGCCATTAAATCTTTCAGCTAAAGCTATATTTTTTTTACCAAAAGCAAAATCGCCCAGGAAGTAAACAGTGTCTTTAGGTTTAACCAATTTATTATGATTTTCAATAATAACTTCATTCATTTCATCAATGTTAGCAAATGGCCGATGTTTTTTTTCAAATTCTAAAATATTCTTATGCCCTAAATGATGATCTGAACAAAACCATGTGTGATTCATAGTTTTAATTTCCTTTCGTTATCCAACTTTTCAAGTTTAACTTCTTCTATAATTCGATTCACTTGTTTTGGGAATTTCTCAACCCATACAACTTTAGGCGGTTTTGGCTTTTGTCTAGGAAATTGCAGAATTAGGCGTGGGGTAGTCATTCTTTCTGCTCCAAAAGTTCGGGGTTTTGAAATATATTGCCAGAAACAATAGCGCCCCCTTTGTCACCAATGTTTAAACCAATTGACATATTATATCCATAGCCAGGTGATCTGCATCGAAAAGCGCATAAACATAAATCATATTCAATAATACCAATATCACCATTTGGCCATTTTAAAATATCTGATTCAAATATTTTCACGCCGTTGCGATCCAAAAGTCCGGTAAATTGCATTACTTTTAGAGTATGTCTATCTCTTTGTTGAATTGAATATGCTAAATGGCAACCATGTTCGTCATTATTTGGCGTATAGTACCAATTCATATCAAACAAATTTCTATAAACCATTTTCTTTCTATGTGCATCATATGCCCGAAATTCTATCGCTCGCATTGTTCACCTTCGCCAATTTCTATCAACAACTGAGTTGCTACACTATTACAACAAATCCATGCAAATGCTTTATCATCGTAACTTGGCGGATTTTTTAAAGAAGTGGTGAGAACAAACTCTAAAAGCTTCTCATATTTCCTGTAAAACTCAACCTTGTCTGCTGATCTGTCTAACATTTGTATTATTTCTCGTTGGGATTTTTTCATAGCTCCCCGATCTCGCGTAATAAATCTTTTGCTTTATCATCCAAGTTAATGAATGAATCGTCATTTGCTATTTCTTTTACAAACTCAAGTAATTTATAAAAATCAAATCTTAATTGTTCAATTTGTTCTAACCAAAATTTATC
>QGNH01000613.1_pt1 | contig 38862 bp, 67 predicted proteins | sample 1735481 | NCBI WGS metagenome assembly QGNH01 (sample SAMN09239004, study PRJNA386568) | Viral metagenome, whole genome shotgun sequencing project. | reverse complement strand
TGGGTAGTTAGCTTTCAGCAATACGCCTTGAACTTTCTGAAGATCAGCAGTCAAGTTAGTATTGGCCAAAGCAATAAATGCATCACGGGTAGGGCCAGTGCTGAACTTATTCATTGCATCAATAGATACAAGCATTGTGCGCGCATCGTTACCAAGCAAGATGGTTTCAATGTTGTTAATATCATTGAGAGATAGTGAGCTTGGCTGGTCGCCATTCATACCACCTGTGCAATTGATATATGATACAGACGAACTAAACAAGTCTCTCATAAGAAGGTCTTCTTTCTCACGGAGCCATTGTCCTAGCAATGCTGTGAATTTGGTTAGAGTCTTGCTATTCTCCCACAACACAACTTGTTCGTTGGTTACGATTGATTTAGCATAGATCTCCATAGTAGCGTCAATGTCTGTACGGACTGGGACTTCTGAGGCAGGATCAATTCCTGAACCATCTAGTTGTCCTCCATCTGTAGATAAACGCTCGAAACGGCTCATACGAGTCGTTTTACCGATATAACTTTCAGCATGATGTAGATCAATACCGAAGCTATGGATAAGGTTAAATTGTGGGGTTGAAAGCAAGTCTTCTGATGCCTGAACTGGAAGCTCAGGAGCCATATTACCAATGCCTGTGATCCCTGTAGGGAATGACATGATTGTCTCCTTGTAAATAATTAATTTCTGCACACTTGGCAAGGTGTACTAAATTAGCCATTCACAAGGAGCAACTAGTGATATGTATTTAAGCTCTGTGCAATTTTAGAGATTGCTTACTCGAAATTAAACTTATCAACTTATATATTTTATGACAAGCTCTTAAGTGTTTTTTGCATTCTGGCCCAATTAGCTTCTCTTCGTGCTTCATCTAACTTTACAGGTGATTGGATACCTGGTTGTGTTGTTCCAGGTGATGAAAGGGACTGTGGCTTATTCATGTTCTGATTCATCTTAGCAATATCCTTCTTTGTATCTGTATTGGGAACAAAACGCTTCACAGCTTTGTATACTGAAGACCACTTCTCTACGTTATCAGGCATGTAGTTAAAGGCTTTAGCTACTTCTGGATAATGATAATCAAGGTAATCAAGGTTTTCAGTTGAACAGACTTGATTGAAGTCAGGCATATGTTGCGCAAGGACATTAGGCAAGTTCTGTTGTTCTTGTTGACGTCTATTCTTTTCCTGTTCAGCTTCACGTTTGGATAGGAGAGCATTAACTTTACGATCCATGCGTTGATCTTCTGTCTCTTCCTCAACATATTCTTCTTGTTGTTGTCTTTGAGGCTTATTTAACATAGCTTCCATAGCCAATTTTAGGGCTGCTGCTTCTGCTTCTTTCTCTTGAGCTTTCTTCGACATGGCTTCTGCATGTTCACGCTCTTTCTGACGAGCTTCCTTGAATTTCTTCCAATTGATATCCTTTTCAGTTTCTTGTTCTACTTTAGGCTGTTCTTGTGGTACATTTTGAGCTTGTGGTACAGCTTCAACTTTAGGCTGTTCAGCGACTTGATCTTTAACTTCTGGATTCATGGTGACCCCTTATGATTGAAAGTAATGAAATTAGTAAAGACGAAATAATAAAGAAAATTAACCTACAGCTAACCCAAAGTCTTGAAACATATCGTAAGACTATGAGCTATATGGCTGGAGATGCACCGCTTGGCGTCTTATGTCTCCCCAGAGTAATTGAAACAATTTTAATTCGCAATGGTGTCAGAAGAGTCTATGATTTGTTTAGCATGGATTTTACTAAAATCAAAGGCCTCGGTGTAACCAGACGCCGGGATCTGACATCCAGCCTCAATGAGTTCTTGGCGGTGGGCTAGGAAGTATTCATGCTCTGATGGCATTGTGATATTGCTTTCATGTCTTATATACTCCCAGAAAGTACCTTTGAAGAATGCTATAGACCATGCTTGCATGGTAGCGTAGCGTTTATCAACTATAACGTTAGTTCCTGCAAGCTCAGCCATCACCATATCAGAGGGCAATACCCACAAACGTTTAGTAATGTCATCCAATGCTTTGTTATATAGGAAAACTGATTGATTAGGTCTTGGGGATGGTAGATAAGGCCAGCAATAAAACTTACGTCTCATGAGATTATGTATCAATGGGTCTTTAGCAATCACCATAACAACGCAAAACTCAGGCTCGTCAATAATATGCTTATGCTTCTCAATGGATTCTCTAAGATGCACACCAATATCATCAGCAAGAGCATGACCAACTTCTCTAGCGTCATACTTGGTATTATCTGCATTGGCTTTATGTGATAGTTCGCCAGCTGTTGGAGTAGTATCAATCAACTTTAACACCAATAGATCTGAAATATTCTAATTGTAATTTTATTAATTCTTCGTCAGTCATCAATCTTTTCTTTCGTTAATAAGACATTTTTTCCATAACATTCCAATGCATCATAAATAGAAATTCCATATTTACGTTTATAATTCCATTCTCTGAATTTAGCACGTAAATAATAAAATAATCTCATTATAAATCATCATTTTGTGAACGTGTGAATTTAATTCCTAAAGTCCCTTTCTGATATAATCCTTCAAATTTTAATGAAGGTCTATAAATTATGTTTAAATTATAAGATCCACTGTCATCGTATAATTTATTAAAAACAAGTTTATATAATGTTTCTTTATCATACTTGAATAAGTAATCAGTATATTTATATAGAAAATCTTTTACATTTTCTTTACTTAAATATTCTTCTGGAGTTTTATCTTCATCTACAAATTTTATGGCATAAGCAAAATCAGTTGCATGATCCATCTTATGAATTTCACCATCAAAGATATAATTCAATGGTCACACTCATTAACTTTGATATGAGGCTGTGGACGATCTTTACCCCTTGCTCCAAGGAAAGAATCTCTTGGGTTATCATTACTCCATCTAGGGAATACTGAAAGACCTACATCCATAACCCATGGTTGGTTTGATTCAACAGGCCCTGATCCATGTTTTACAACGTCAGCGTCTTTACGACCAAGAGCTTCTTTTGTATGTACAGTTTTTTGCTTAACCATATATTTCCTTGTAGAGGGGCGCATGTGAGTCTTTACCTCACATCTCCTCCAAAGAGGATACTAACTTGTACTAATGCGCCTTATTAATTAATACTTCATCTTATGAGATCTAACATAACCAGCTAAACCATCAACTGAACGCTTAAGTTCTTCTTTAGCATCCATCTCGGAACAGTAGCGAGTATCTGCTACCATTGTATCTTCTACTTTATTTTCCCAATGGGCATTACCCAAAGGCATTTCTAGTCCTTTACGTGCTCTCTGAGCGGGTTTATCCCCTCTTGCATCAACGTTATTGACTGCTTTATTTAACGCCATATTGTCCCCTTAGCCCGCCAGAGCTATTTTTTCTTGTTAACAAGTTTGTTAAAGTGTGCCATAGATTCTTTTAACATACTCTTTGGCGACTTACTTGATTCTTTATGTGCTTTTGCAATTGGATCGGTTGATTTCTTTTTCGCTTTATGCGCTTTTGCAGCAGCTTTATCTTTGGCATTAACTCTTTTCTCTAGTTCTTTATTAACATATAAAGTTTTTGTCTTAACTGCCATGATAATTCCTTTTCTTTCAATCTAAATTATTCATTACTTTGCTGCAAGCGCTTCTTGTTCTTGTGGTGCATTTTGATTCTTAATCATCATAGCAATCTCATAAGATCGACCTATCATCTCAAGATCCATGCTTTCAAGCTCAATCATAGATCTGACAAGGTCATATTCAGTTTTAGCCTTCTCATGCTCTGCATTGGCTTCTAAGTCGTATGCTTTAGCATGTGACTCGTTAACCTTAGCCATGTCCAATTGAGACTTGGTCTGCATGTTCATGATCTTGGCTTCATCAACCTTAGCTTGCTGCTCTGCTTGTTGTTGCTGCTGTTGCTGCGCTTGCTGTGTCTGCTCTTCCATCTCTTGAATGACTTTCTTCTTATCGGTAATAAAGGCAGCACGAATGATTGATTTATCAGCTACTTGCATACCAAGTTCCTTGAAGTGTAATAGCTGCTGCAATTCTGTTTGACGTTGGGTCGCTGAATAGTTACCCTCTTCAACTGTAATGCTATATTTCAATGAAGAACCAGAGAAGAAGCGAGGGTCAGCTTCATGACCTAATATCTGAGCTACTTTACCTTTAGAGAAGTTCTTTTTTATCGCTTTGAGGCGTATATTTCCATACAAGCGCTGCGAATAATCCGCTTTATCAAAAATGGTCTGCAAAGTAGTAAGTGAAGCACCTTGTCGTAACATTGAGAGGATACCACTTTTGTCATCAGTCGCAGATCCAAGAAGTTCTTCATTGACACCCGTAATCTTTGTAATATCTTCCGCAAGATTGTTAGACAGCTCGATAAGACTTTGTGGAATAGGTACTGGTTCAATTCTTTGTATCTCATTAGGTAAGTGACCTGCTTTAAGTGGTATTAAGAATCCATCACCACCAGATGACTGTCGGAATGCTTTAATATCTGTCACGGCATCGGTAGGGAATATCCAACCAGCGTTAACGGAAGATTGTAAGATTTGAAGCTCGATAACCTTACGCATATTGTATAAGAATTGAGCATCTCTGATATTTCTGATGACTCCCATCGTCCTCCATGGGTAGGATTGCATATCAGGTTCATGATAGCAAACCATAGGGACGAAAGGATATTCATCAATGTTGAGAAGATTAGGGCCATTGTAGACGATCTTGTCACCAAGAGAGATACATAGCTTGACTGTTGGCACTTGCGTCTTCTTAGTTATAAGCCATGGTTGTTGGGCTAGAGTTCTTTCCATCATATCATCTTCGTCGCTATCATCCTGCTCCCATTCAACGGCTTCACCATTATGGGGGTCTATAACGATAATGGCTTCACGGGTAGTACGATAATAAAACTCATCGAAGGTAAATAGCGATGACATAGCAACGTTTTGCAACTCTGCTTGAACAGGGAAGCGTCCGTCTTTCATTCCACCTGGTGACATCTTATCTATCTCTTTAGAATATCCTGGAAGTAGCAACTTAGCACCTTCTTTAGATGTCCAACGCCTACGCCATAGGCCGTTACAATCGCTTAAGTCCTGCTTGCGGCTATAACTATCGCAAAGAATGTTAAAACTACCTACGGCGTCTGTAAAAAGATCACCAGAAACAGGATCAAGAGAGTAATCAGGATATAAATGAAGAAAATCACGACCCAAACATACTGCATTTTCAAAACACTCCGAAAAATATTCTTGGAATCCATCTCTGTTTTCGCAATATCTAAGCACTTTGTTAAAATCATCAGCAAGAGAGTCATCATTTTCGTGTATCGGTAGTGTAATAGTTGATTTACGGTTTTGCCTCTGACGTCCGCATATCATGTTTGTATGACGTCTTGTCAAGTTAAAGAAGAATTTCTGTGCTTGTGCATAGTTAGGACCATAGAAAGTTGACATCAAGTTCTGATTACCGACCTTGAAGTTAAGGTCTATTACCGCTTGCATCCAGAATGAACTATTGTGGGGATAATGAGATTGATAAAACCAATCTTTCATCTGCTTTAGTGATTTATTATTAGGATCAGTTATGTCAACATAGCCAGCACCAATGTTATACTTGCCACTCTCATATGAGCCCATCGTCTTTCCTGATTTGATTAAAAATCATTTATAACAGGAAACATATTTATTAAAAATCATTTCTCTTAGATGTAAACCATGGTTTACAAGGAAAGCTGGCCATACCACACCACGCCCGGCTCGGGCTTATCTCAGCTCGCCTATCCTCAATTAATCTTTTTCAGCAATACTTGCAGGTCTCCATTTTGCTATCCTCATTATATATCCATCAGCTTGACCATTCTTAGCTGTATAAGGAAATTCAAGACTACATTTATGTATATTTTTCAAGAAACTTAAGTATGATTTTTTATCTTTTTGAAATAATTTAATGGCGGCAATTATGTAAGCAAACAAAAATAAAGGAGCAGCTCCTGTTGATTTCATTTCTTTGCATTTTTTTATGTTGGGAACATAACTTCCTAAAAATTCTTCTATTTCATTTTTTCGTTTGAGAATGTTTAATTTGCCATTTTTTAAATTATAAGATGCCTCATATCTTCTAGCTTTACCAAAGAAATTCACAACAGATAATATAAATGAATAATTGATTTCATATTTTTCTTTAAGTTGTTCTAAGAATTTATAATTGTCATTATCACTTGCATAATAATGAATTATATCAGTAATACTCCAATTTTTCATTTGCTGATTTCTCATTTTTATATCTTTTTCATCAGCATTTTTATCAATTAAATAATATACAGGTATACCAAGTTTCTGAGCAGCTTTTAAACGATGTTGACCATCTATGACATAAAATTTACTATTTACAACTATTGGAGAAGAAGGAAATTTTTCTGGAAAACTTGGATCTGAATATAATTTATTTACATGATCGGGACTTGTGATACGATTACATGAATATGTTTGAAATTTATCATAATCATCTGTAGAATGAACGTATAATGATTTACTCATTTGATACCTCTAAATTTGTTGAGTTTGATTGGTCTCTTATTCAACACTAGTTTAGAGGTATTTTTTATTTATAGTCAAGTAGATATTCGCGAAGATATTCGCGCATTACCAACCTTGGTTAAAGTTGTAAAGATTAGGCTCGTCATCTGAATTTATTTTTCTCCTTAACTGTTCAATTGTCAAATTTTCATCTGGATTATGGAATTCAGCTCTAGGGAAAGCAGAAAAGCAGGCATATCTTAACGCGTCCAAAATATGATCGTTTTTCTTTACAGGCTTGTCTTCTCCCCTTTCAGCTGCTTTTGGATCCCAGGAATACGACTGTATATGTTCGATAAGAGTTTTGCATGAACGATGAATGACAATATTCTTATTTGCGATGAAGGTTGAAATCGTTCGGATACCTGGAAGCACGTCATTGTTTGCATCCAAGACAGGTAAATCATTCTGTTGTAATGCAACTTTGAAGCTTGCTGCCGCTGGGTCAACATATATAGCCCTAACTGATTTATAACCGATGAAATCTTTGATATCACGCACGAGTTCCGCATCAGTTTTAGACCTCCCTTTCTTCTCAGAGTCATAATAATATTCCGACTCCACGCGAATTTGAGGCCATTTGTTGGGCGTAACAGCACACAATACTGCCGCTGTTGCGTTGGTAGTTCCATAGTCAATGCCTACAATATAATACGAAGGATTATCGAAGGGCTTTTCATATTCATTTGATTCATCATAAGAATCATAAATAGCTCCATAAGCTAAAGCCCATTCACCAAGGATATAACGCTTGAAGAACATACCAGTATATGAATTCTTAATCGCATTCTTATATTTATCATCTAGTATTGGATTGTCATCTAAGCAGAAGTTCCAACAGATTAGATCATGGACTTTACGATCAATATAATCCTTCTTGAGCCAATGAGCAGGTCCGTCAGGGTTGCATGTAGCGAATAATCTAGCTCCTGGAACGCTTAGGCGTGACTCTAACATCTTCCAGAATACTTCAGGTATACATGTTGCTTCATCTACATATGCCATAGCCAAAGTAGATCCCTGAATAGTTGTAACAGCACTAACATCAGGAGCACCCACGAAATAAAGGTCCCGTCCGTATAAAGTAGTCTTATTACACATAGGAGATGGACAAGGAAAACCAAGTATTTTGTAAAGAGTTGTAAGTACGTTTCTGTGTATCGTTCCACGGTTAACTCCTATTATCATTGCGTCGCCAGGAGGGCCATCTTTTAAGAAACGTATGAAGGCATGAATGGATGAGAAGGTCTTTCCAGAACGTACGGCACCAACCCAAATATTAAAGCGATGGGTAGCCTCTACAAATGATTTATCCTGCTTGGGGCTTGTCAGCAAGTTGATCCTTTAATCTTAGTATTTCATTTTTAAGAGCCATATTTTCATGGTCTTTATCGAGAGAAGTATCTAAAGGCGCTCCAGTCATAGCGTGGGGCTTAGCTTCATCTACGTAGGTGTCGAAAAGCTTGGTTAAAGCAGGCATATGACCCTCCTTAACTCCTCTATTAAACATCTTAGCCTTAATGCTATTGACACCTTTACTGCGAAAACTCTGCGCGTAATGCGTGAAATTAACACCATACTTTTCTTGGAATCTAACATTGAAAGTGCTTGGGTGCATATCGAATTGGGCAGCAACTTCATTTTGATTGCATTGAGCCATTATAAGATAGTCTACTTGTTCCCAGTCAATAGGTCTAGGTGGTCTACCTGTAAGTCTTTTATTTTCATTATCTATATCATCAGTCATAACCAAATTCTTTGTCACTATCCATTTATCCGTCAAGTGTTAAATGATAATGGGTTACGATTATTTTCTTATTTGATAGGATAAATGTTGCAAAGAATATCACATATGATATATAGTATAGTTATTGAAGCAACAAGTTCCCTGGAGCCTCGACAATAGGATAAACGAGCAGGTTGAGCTAGCGGAGATAAGAAACAAAAAACAAAACGTAAAATGAGAGATTAAAATGAGAAACATAAATCAAAGAGCTTATGAAATGGGACAAATGGCGTGTGCTAACAGAATTCCATCATCACCTTGCTTAAACAAGGATCTAATGAGTTGGATCGTAGGTGAGTATAATAGCTGGGATGACAAGAAGTTTAAGGAAAAGATCAAGATTTATAAGTCATATACGAAAGGATGGACTGACCAGAATCATAAGTAAATAAAAAGCCCTTAACGAGTGAATTGAGCAGGTTAAGGGCTAAACGTAAAACTTTAACAATAACACAAAAAGGAGATCAATGATGAAAAGGCATTGATCGACTTAATCCTACGATAGTCAGGATAAAGGGGCAAGAGAAATGAGTAGTTCAGCGGTTGAAGAGGTTGTAAAGACCTGTGATAGTATTTGCAATAGGCTAGATGAGATTATTGCAATGGATAGGAGGTTTTGCGATGAGATGCTAAGAGGATTGGAGATGGCGAATTGGGAGATAATGCGCCAGCGAGACGATCTTAATAACTTGATAGGGAGATATGGGAATTAACATGAGGATAGAGCTATCTAAAGAAGAAATCATGAGATTGTGTTGGTTGCTTAAGTGCGAAGAGGAGAGAGATGATCTTTCTCTTCTTGAAGAAGGATTGTTAGAAAAGTTAACAAATGAAATTGAAGTTAAGGAAGAGCTATACAGTTGCCCATTATGTGGTCGTGAGACATGCAAGGGCTTTTGTCAATAAATTAAACAAGGAGAATTAACATGAGTTTTTTACCAGATTCGTATGAAGCACCAAAGAGTGGTGGAAGTTACATGAAGTTGCAAGACGGAGAGAATAAGATAAGAATTTTGAGCAAGCCAATTATCGGATGGCTTGATTGGGAAGATAGGAAGCCTAAGAGGTTTAGAATGGATAAGAAGCCATTAGCTCCTGTTGATCCTATGAAAGCAATCAAGCATTTTTGGGCGTTCATTGTATGGAATTATACGACGGAGCAAATTGAAGTGATGGAGATTACGCAAAGAGGAATCCAGAAGGCAATTCAGGCGTTAAGTGTTGACGAGGATTGGAAAGAACCTTTTCATTATGATTTGAAGATCACGAGGAAGGGTGAGGGTCTGGATACGGAATATTTCGTTAATCCAAGTCCTCATAAGCCAGTTGGTTCGTATGTTGAAGATATGTTTCACGAGAAGCGTTGTTATTTGGATGCTTTATTTGATGGTGCAGACCCTTTTGACTCTAAATGGTTGGAGTACACTCCAGGAGTTTTCGAGAAAATCGAGGAAACTGTCGTGGTTAAGGATGACAAGCCTAAAATCAATAGCGATCAATTGGTTGAATTAACGGCGATATTAGGTAGCTGTGATCCTCTTTATTGCGATGAGCTCAAGAAGAGCCTAAAGAAGCTGTTTAATAGCGAGCGTTATGAGGATATCCCATCGGATATGTTTGATCGTATCAAAATAGCGGCTTTGAAGAAGAAAGCGGAATATGAATTGAATAATCAGGAGTTACCGTTTTGAAATATTATAAACAGACACATAAAATTGAAGATACAGATGAACAATTAATGTGCGTCCTTTATCAATTAAATTTTCCAATATCAGATATAGCGGATCGCTTTGGATTATGCAGAACTTCTATTGTAAGAATTGCAACCAAATACAATCTTAAAAGATTAAGCATAGGTGAGGCTATTGATAAAATAGAACGTATGGAGATAATTTTATGAGAGAAATAAACATAACGCAAAATACGCCAGAATGGCACGAATTTAGGGCGCGCCACGTTGGCGCGTCTGAATGTGCAGCGATACTTGGATTATCTAAATTCAAGAGTCGAGAGGACTTATGGAAACAGAAAGTTGGACTTGGTGAGAATCAAGTTGACAATGAGCATATGAAGAGAGGTCGAGACCTAGAGCCAATCGTTAGGGACATGATAAACAAGAAATTTGGTGTTAGATTTAAACCAGCCGTGTTTGAACATGAACAATTGAATTGGTTATCAGCAAGCCTTGACGGATGGGATGAAGATTTTAATATTGCACTTGAGATTAAGGCACCTGGTGCTAAGGATCATGAATGCGCAAAATTGGGAGTTCCTCCCATCCATTATTTTCCTCAGCTGCAAGGAATAATGCTTGTGTGCGAATTAAGCGAGATACAATACGCATCATTTTTTAAGGATGATTTGATAAATATTGTAGTAAAGAGAGACCAAACATTTATAAACGACATGCTCCCGAAGCTAGAGCAATTTTGGGATAGCGTGCAGAACTTTATAGCACCGGAGCCGGTGATAACACATAAACAATTAGGGGATAATGAAGAGTGGAAAAGGTTAGCAATGGATTGGAGGAAGTGCCAACAACAAAAACGAGATATCGAGATACGGGAGAAAGATTTGAGGTCTGCATTAGTCTTGATGAGTTCAAACGAGAATGCCAAAGGATGGGGCTTGAAGTTGACAAAGATCTCGAAGCGCGGTTCCGTTCAGTATGTAAAAATACCGGAACTGCAAGGGGTGGATCTGGAAAAATACAGAGGCACGACTTCGGAATATTGGAGGATAGATGAAACTACGTGAATACATAGACAGCAAGGGCTATACCATCACGGACTTCGCCAAGCGCATAGATTACAGCTATAGGAGCGTTAGCCGCATCATGGCGGGTAAGAACAAGCCGGGGCCTAAGTTCAAGCGTGTGGTGGAGGAAACGACTAAAGGCAAGGTTAAATGGGATGAATGGAATGAATTTCCTATGTTGGGGGTGAAGGATGATTTGGATAAGTGTTAAAGACAAATTACCAGAACTTTATCAATGGGTCTTGGTTTGCGATTCTCCTAAAGGAACAGGAGAACCTAGATGTATTAATATATGTCGACATGACGGAAAAACTTGGGAAATGGTAAATTATGAAGGCTTAGACTGGATTGATTCACCTACTTTTTCTGATATAATTTATCATACTCATTTTGATGAAATTACCCACTGGATGCCGTTGCCTTTTCCGCCACAAGATCTTGAGAAAGAATGTAATGAAACAGGACATATGTATACTTGGTTTCCAAAAAATAAAAGTTTATGTATGAGATGCGGTGAGGTGAATGATGATAAGTTGGAGTTCAGTAGGTGAAATAGCATTGCATGATAATTATAATAGAAAATATGGAGTTATCTATGTCTTTGAGTGTAAGAACTGCCAATGCTGGAAGAAAAGAAAGATTTCAATATGATCTTGTCAAAAAAGACAACGAGGGATAGATTAGAAAAGCGCCCGTCAACTTTGTAGTGACGGGCCACAAATAGACAACTGTTCATCGCAAGAACAAGTTAACTTTTACCTATAAAAAAGGCAATACTTTTAGACTAGTATGCCGAATATGATAAGTCCCTGTCCTTGTTACTTACAAGGGAAAGGAAAAAGTTAACAGCATTCTTGCGATGAACAGTTGTCACTAACCTCTTAAGGAGTGACACTTATGTCTAATAAAATTCTTTCACCTGCAGAACAGTTTTGCGTTCAATTAGAAAATCAAGAGCCTAATTATTACTCAAGGATACCCCATATCCTCAGCGATTTAGCTTATGATAAGATAAATCCAAAGACCGGTCAGGTTGTTAAAAAGCGGTTATCCGTTTTTGCCAAGGAACTCTATAGAGTCCTCAAGTCTACAGCTGGTGATTATGGTAAATGCTGGAAAAACACTAAGCATTTAGCTGAAGAATGCAACATGAGCCCAGGAATGGTTTCTAAGGCCAAGGCTGAGTTAACACAGAAATTCGACCTGTTGGATGGTAAATCACTTATTACAATCACCAAGAAGAAAAAATCACTATTGAATGATCAAAGGCTTGTAAGTCAATCAACCTACGACGAGATTACGATCATAGGTATATGGAATTACAATAATGCCAACATGTCAGTCAGAGCCTTTATGAATAAAAACAAGGAAGTTGAAGTGGAGGCAGATTCACCACATGAATCTGTGGGGGGGGCAGATTCACCACATGAATCTGTGCCTGAGGGGGCAGATTCACTGCATGAACGTAACAAGAACCCTAACAACAAGAATTCTTTGTATAATAAACAACAACCCACGGCTGTAGCCGATCCTGTTGTTTTTTTAAAAAATAAAGATTTTTGTTCTTTGTCTTCAGAGCAGAAAGACTTTAGGAAGTGGGTAATTGAAGCTGGAGGAACAGAGAAAACAGCTAATGTGTTGATCTTCAAATATCCTATTCTAGATCTGAAGCAAGCATTTGAGTATACAAGGGCGCAATTCAAAAAAAATAAAGCTAAAGGTAAGACTATGGGAAATATCATTGGATATCTCCAGACTGTCTTGCAAAACAAATATTGGGAGAGAAAATGAGAATTAAACAAAGAGTTTTTGGATGTCTTAAAATTCAAATCATTAGAGATAAAAATCTTAGTTGGGCTGCTAAAGGATTTCTAGCTTATGTTCAATGTTGTTAAGATAACGAAAGATTTTTATGTGATAGACGGACAACATCGTCTATCTGCTGCAAAGGAACTTAATCTTAAAATTTATTACACATTTTCTGATCTGAGTGAAGAATGTATACCAACGATTCAGAATCAAAAATCTTGGACTCTGGAAGATTTTAGTAAATTTCATGCACATACTAAAGATGAATATAAAACTATAAATGAAATTTGTATAAAATTTAACCTTTCACATAATTTTGTTATTCAAGTTTGTTTTTCTGGTTCTCATGGTATAGAAAAGTTTAGATCTGGTGATCTTAAGTTTGATGAAACAAAAGAATATTTAATTGAAAAATTCACTTTCCTATCAGAAATTAGAGATGAAATAAAAAAAATAGAAAGTCTAAAAATGCTTGTAAATGCTTTGCATGCAATTTGGATGTTAATTTTAGATAAAGAATATGACCATAAACATTTTATTGATAAAATTAATAAATTTCCTTCCGAAGTGAGAAAGGCAATTAGATGGCAAGCAAGGACTGAGGTTTATAATGAACTGGTGAATAAGGTATACAATCGTTATTCGAAAGATGAAAAAAAAAAATCATAATACCTGAAAAAATTTATAGGCCAATGAAAAATAAGGATTAATCTGCATCATTATGTATAAACCATACAGGGACTACCGGAAAAACAAGAAGGTGACATCTCTTGAGGACTTGAAGCGATCAGCTAACGAGCAATGGGAGCGCCTTAAAACGCTTCCATTTGACCGCCAATTGATTTGTAATGCGATGGAGAGACTTAATCAAGTCGATCAACAGATATGCGATTGTAGAAGATATGAGCTATTAGGGTGAAGGCATGGAAAAAAGAAAATATTTAATTGAATGGCATTTATTTGAAGAAACAGAGCCTGAAATAGGAATTGAGGTTTTAGTTTACTTAGATCATTTTGATTATAAATTAACATTAACTGCTTCTTATCTCGGACTTGGTAAATGGTGGCTTTTTAAATTTAACAATAGATATGCATGTTATATAAAATATTGGTGTTATGTTCCAGAATTCAAGGAAGTAGCAAACAGAGCCGCAAAAATTAAAATGACCAACGAGGGGAAGTTATAATGGATTTTGGACCACCAATAAATAATTATATTGAAAAGATGGTAAGGGAGAGATGTGAAGAATCTGATCATGTTTGTCCTTTTTGGGTAAATGAAGACGTATTAGAAGTTTTAAAAAAAGCTGATAAATTGGATGATGGAAAAAGGGCTGAGATTTATTATTTTCAATGTCATTCACCTGTTTTTATATATAGACCACACACAGGTGAGTGTGTTGTTGAATGCAGGAAAAATGCTTTACATTTAGGTAATTATTATGGTGATGAATGCAAATATCAGAATCTTAAAGTTGCTACAGAAATAATACAAGAGCATTTTTCAGGGAAGATGACCAACGAGGGGAAGTTATGAATGCTTCATAAACCATCAACTGCCGCATGGAGGGAATTGGGAGGTAAGAAGATCTATTTCCGAAGTACATGGGAGTTCCGTTATGGCGCTTGGCTCCAATACCAAAAAGATCATGGAATGATCATAGAATGGGAGCATGAACCTAAGACCTTTTGGTTTGAAGGGATTAAGCGAGGTTGCGTATCTTATCTTCCAGACTTTAGAGTGATGGATAATAATCTAAAGGAGTTTTGGGTTGAGGTAAAGGGATACTACGACGCCAAGTCCATTACGAAGATAAAGCGCTTCCGAAAGTATTTTCCTGAGGAAAAGCTTGTTTTGATTGACGCGAAATGGTTTGCTGCGAATACTAAAAAACTTAAATTGATAATACCAAACTGGGAGTAATATGAAACATGATTATACGATATCGGAACTGACATCAACTTTTGGAAAATATGCTGATGAATTTGATGAAAAGAACCCAGGTACAGATGATTTTAACCTCCCTTTAGCTTTATCGGTCATATGTCATCATGTAGAAAAATTAATGCATCAAACGGGAACGAAGGAGTAATTATGTGCGTTATTAAGCCTGAGAATAAAGGCCCTGCGATATATTTTACGGCGTTAATTCTAGTCATGTCATTCATTATCTTGATGTGCTTTCTTTCCTCCTGCGAAAGAATTAACGGTATGATGCTTGATGATGTAAATGATTTACAGATTGCAGGTGCTGAGATCATACTTGAGGACATGGACGAGGTTTCTATTGAGCTGAGGAAATATGATGAGCGAACAAAGAAGTAAGCAAGCAATGATCTTTAGATGTAGAAATGGAATGTGTTCCAATCAAATTAATCCTGAACAAGGATTGATTTGTCCATCATGCTTATGGAAAAAAGAAGTAAAAAAAGAAAATATTAATAACAATCCATTTTTAAGAGAGATTAGGGAATGCTATATAAGGGATGAAACATGAAAACAAATACAATCCTTGATGTAGCTATAGTCCTACAAGTTATAAGTGTCATTATGTTTTTGCTTTTGATAAGCGGTTGTACGCTTAGCTTTACGAATATAAGCACTCATGGACAAGCCTCTAACCTCGTTGACGAGCAGATGGAAGCTAGCCCCGACGTTGATGCGAATGTTTCTATACCAGCAATCTAAAAGGATTATATGCCTCTCAAGAAAGGTTCAAGCAATAAAACAATAAGTTCTAACATATCTGAACTTAGACATTCAGGAAAAAAAGAAAGCCAGAGCATCGCCATAGCTATGTCTGAGGCCGGTAAAACAAAAAAGAAAGGTAAAAAATGAAGAAAGGATTAAATAATGAATGAAGAAGAAATGAACGAGTTTGCAAGTCACTTAAAAAAGATTGCTGAATTTATCAATAAAGGACAACCCCATCATGCTTTATATTGCATCGGTCAATTGGTTGGAGAACTTGATTATAGAAATAAACAAGCTGCTGAGTGTGATAATTGCGATTGCGAAGATGAAGAAGAAGATTGTGATGTGGAAGATGTATGCAACATTGCAGATATCGAAGTCAAAAAAGCTTTAGTTGAATTTTTACAATCATTAAAGGTTAAACATGGATAAGCTAATCAAAAAAGACAAAAAGAAAATGGATAATATGATGGACACTCTAATCAAGAAGGATGTTCCACGTGATAAGAAAATAGAGAAATATGACAAAATGAAAAAGAAAGGAAAATAACATGTTAGGAATGCTAAAATTATTTAAATCGAATGGCTTTCAGGAATTAGCGACTATTGGTCAAATTCTACATGCTGTAGAACAAAACTTCATCAAAGATAAATTTATTGATGGTGAATCAGGTAAGAACGCCTTGATTGATGCTATCATCCAAGAATTACAAGCTCTCAAGTCAGCTCCTCCAGCTGCTTAATAATAAGGCGGTGAAACTCCGCCTTATTCCGCCTTAATAAGCTAAGTACGCTATCCTTAAACCAGACAAATAAGCACGATTGGTCAAAATATAAGGTAAAATCGAATGATAAATGGTCAAAATGTAAACCAGATTGAATATGTCAAGATTGAAGAACTTACACTTCTTGAGAATAACCCTCGTCAAATAACGAAAGAGCAGTTCGCTAAGCTACTTAAAAGCCTTACGGATGATCCTGAGTTCTTCGAGCATAGACCCTGTCTCATTAATAGGGTTAATGGTGTAATGACTGTATACGCCGGTAATCAACGCGTCAGGGCTGCAAAGGAGTTGGGTTGGGTAGAAGTTCCATGCAAGATTGATGACGCATTAAATGAAGAACTAATAGCCTCTAGGGTCATAAAGGATAACATAGGTTATGGAACTTGGTCTTATGATGAATTATTTACCTATGATACTGACTTGCTACTTGATTGTGGTTTTACTGAAAGCATGCTTGATGGTGCTTTTGATGAGATCAAAGAAATAGAGGGTGAGATACCAGAGAAGAAAGGCAAGAAGAAAAAATCATGCCCGTCTTGCGGGCACGAGTGGTAACTTGCATTTTCCGTCAATTAACCGTTATTTTGGTTGCAATTTCCGTCAGTATCATCTTCCATTTGGTCATCAATCTTATTAAAATCGTTCAATAGGTTTCTTGAACATGTGGGTGATGTGATATGGTCATAACGCTTTAGAGTCTTAGCAGGAGGTAAAAGGACTTCAGGAGTTGGGTACTTCTTTACAAACTCCTTAGAAACTGAAAAAGTGAACCTAGGAGTAAATGGAGCGTCTCTTTTATCTACAAGTCTTTCGGTAAACTTTTGCTTACAGATATCAGAACATAGATCGATTATGTCATGTGTTTTATGGGGTAAAGACTCTACGATTACTCCTCCATTGCATATGAAGCATCTATTTACTGTCGTCATCACTAAACTGCTCATTGTCTTTCCTTTGTTGTTATTGTCATTCCATATACCTTTTATTGATAAGTTCTTTTAATATATGGTTAAAATCCTTACGCCTATAACCTAGGGTATCGCCTGTCATGTGACATAGACCAATCAAAGCCCCTAAGAGGTTTACAGTATCTATTCTATCACTGTATTTTTCTATTACTCTTGATAGGTCAAGGATTAGGGCATTGATGGATTCGTCGCTATTCATTTTATAGGGATAACCTTATCTATAATTTTTATGATTATCCATATAGATATCCATGCTGAAATCCATGCTGAAATCCATCCAATAGAAAAACAATCAAAATTATTCATTGACTATAGCGATAATCTGTTTAGACTCTACAATGATGTAGTCCTCATCGTTGATAGTAACCTCTGTACCCGCATAGCGTTCCATCAGGACGATATCGTTAGTCTTAACGCGTATTTCCTCACCATCACCAACTTCTATCACCTCAAGACGAATCTGTGGGTTTTTAGAGCTATCTGGTAGGAGCAGCCCACCTTTCGTTTTCTCTTGAGGTAGACGTTTAAGTAACACGCGGTTACCAACTGGCTGTATTTTCATATTCTTCCTTATTTATTTCGTCATATTTTATCTGCAAGTCATCTATATATTTCTTACATTTATCGCATGTACATCTTTCCATTCTTGTCTTTATTTCATAAAAATTATGATAAAGATAATCTTTTTCGCTATCTTTCATATTTATCCTTTAAGGCGGATTAAGATGGTGATCCCTCTAAATCCGAAAGGTTTTTTATAAAATTAATCATTTTATTTGCTAATTCCCAATATATATCAGGATGTAATGATTTACATTCTGTTAAATTCAAAATAGAACCTTGTAAACCTTTTGGGGCTACCATAAAATAACCTGTCAATTCATTTGGAAAATCTATTTCACACCACAAATCTGGATCACATAGATATTTACTATATTTATGATTTTCAAAAATTACAGGAATGTAATAATTCTCTAATCGCATAGCTACATATATATCACCAAGTTTATGACATAATACTTTTTTACCTAATTCTGGTTGTTTTTTTTTACATTCAAACCATTCGCTCATCGTTTATCCTTTAAGTTAAAAATTGTCCATTTTCGGAGCGACCTGGATATGGACATCCCATGTCTGCATTTACTGGACTGACATCGTAACAGGCTATTATTTATGGGGCTCCATAGCATATACCAAAGCTTTACCTAGGAAGCTTTTCGGGCTTTAACGCTGCCGGCGTCACTTCTCAGTAGGTGACCTGTATAGACATTCGGGTCTATCAGCCTAATTTTCAAATGAGTAATAGTACTGCTTAGCAGCTTCGAGGTCTTCTATAGCCTCCTGGTGCTTTCTAGCTGCCATCGCTAATAGCTGTTGTTGTTCAAAACAATATTTTAGTTGTTTTTCGCATTTGTTTTGCAACTTGTCTATTTCATCTTTTGCGTAGTCATATCTTCTTTTAGCATCTAACATTGGTTTAGAAGATTTCCACATACATAAGAAATATCCAAAGACATAAGCACAAATATGCGTGATGAGAATAAATATAAATTCTAACATTATTCCTCTTGAATTATCTCTATAGCCCAACCCTCTTTTCTGAAGTGGTTAAGCTGCTTGTCGTTGATAGTCTTCTTACCAAATGCTTCACATATAACTCGTACTGTCTCATCCATAGGGAAAAAAAGGTACTTTCCATAAATCTTTTTTCTCATTAGTTCTATTTTCGTACGCACCTCCGGTCTTCAATAATTAACAAAAAGTTAAGTCACTAGCATAATCCCTATCCTTGTTACTGTCAAGTACAATGACAATAGCACTTGCAATATAAGGGATAAGGTGCTATGTTATAGGAAAATAAGGATTTGTATGACTAAACACCAATACGATACGATCACTGAATTGATCGATAGGCTTAATGAGCTTGTCAATATTTGGAATGAGAACAAAAATAGAGATTTCGAAGTTAAGGTAGACCATGCTATGGCGTTTTACGAAAGGATTGATGATGATAGGTAAATACGATTGGGATGAGATGGAAAACTGTATCAATGATATAAAATCTAAAGGTGGTGAGTTTTTAATATGCGATCACAACTTTCCGAAAATGATTTTTACTTTGATGAAACGCATCGAAGAGTTGGAAAAGAATTTAGACGATCTCATTGAACATTATAATCATAATAAGGACTATCATGAATAAACTTATATCCATTTATACAGGTTTATACCTACTTTTGAGTATATATCCGATCGACGCTTGCGATCGTTGCGAAGATGCTATGGTCGAGAAACTGCGCCAGGTTGAATACAAGCTCATGGTTAATGACGAAGCGGAAGATATGATGAGCCTGCTAGATATCGCTTATTACATAGGAATGAAGCAGGCTTATGAGAATTGTCTAAATATCTATGAAGTGAATCATTAGATATATTCTGTGATTATTTCTAAAAATATTCGATAATAATAATACGTCCAGCTGCTCCCGCACCACCGGCACCGGAAGATGCTTGGGCTGATATACCACCACCGCCGCCACCGCCACCGCCGCCTGGTACAGCTCCATCTCCTCCGGTTCCTCCTGTAGCTCCTCCAACAGCACCACCACCGCCTCCCCCGCCAGTTCCACCACTCATTATACCAATAGTTGTTAAAGGGGGATTTCCATTTCCTCCGTTAATAGTACCACTAGATATACCAGCAGTACCTCCAGCAATAAGGATTACAGAATTATAATCGACTAATGTTCCTCCTGTTCCACCTATTTGAGCAGCTCCTGTATTACTACCACCACCGCCACCGCCTCCAGTTGGAGACATATAGGAGTTGTATGTTGCAGCTCCATTACCACCAGTAATACCGCCGATTAGTCCTGTGGTAATCCTTCCTGTTCCTCCTGAAGGAGATCCACCAAAACCATTTGTAGGAGGGGACTGTAAAGCAAGATTACCATTGCCAACGCCTCCAGCTACACCTCCTGTCGTACCTCCAGGGCCAAAAGCACCTCCAGCTACAGTTATACCCCCAAAAATTGTACTGTTTCCTACAGTTCCAGGATTACCATTGTTAGCATCGCTTGCTTGTGCTAGCCCACCACCAGCAGAAGATGCAACTGTATAACTAATAGTGCCTGAAAACATACTAACAGGGCCTTCAAATACTGCCGTACCTCCTGCCGAACCACCTCCACCACCTCCTGAAGCTGCTTGAGTGCCTTTTCTACCAGATCCTCCCCCTGCTCCTCCAGACCACATAAAAAGCTTTACCCATTTGGTTTTAGCATTTGCAGTCCATGTTGAAGATCCTGCATCAAGTATGGTAGTTAGGCTAGACGCTGCTGGAGTTACACTTGTCCAGTTAGTACCATTTGAAGTAAGAACATTACCTGATGTTCCTGGGACTGCCCATGTTTCTGTAGAAGCTACCCAATTTGTACCATTTGATACCATCATAGTTCTAGATGTTGCCGATGAACTAGCCGGAAATGTTGGTGTGCTTGTTACAAAATTGGTTCCATTATCATAAAGAATTTTACCAGTTCCAACACTTGCACCTGGATAGGTGGCAGTAGTATAAGCAGGAAGAGCGTCACCTGCTGCTTGAAGAAGTGTTCCCGATGTTCCACCTGCAACTGTTTGTAGTGCACCTGTATCTGTTGTACCACCACAAATTAGAGCATAGGCATCTAAAGATGTTTGACCAGTTCCACCACCAGCTACAACGGCTGTACCAAAAATAGGTTGTGAAGAAGCACCTTGAGATATGACAGGAACGCCAGAAGTAGAGCTAGGGGCTACATTATTTAGTAGATTGCTAGCTCCTCCAGTCTGAATATTATATTGTGTAATCGTCTGATTTGATGGATTGATTGTTATTGCCATTACTTATCTCCTTTTAAATTATTTTTCCCATTAGCAAGTTCTAATAATCTTTCTGTTCTTGAATGACATGAACAACACAATGTAATTCCATTATCTAATTCAAATCTTTTTGACTTATCATGTTTCCAAGGAATAATATGATGAGCATGTACATTTTCTTCTGTACCACATTTTTGACACTTAAATCCATCTCTTGTCTTAATATCTAATCCCCATTGTGCTCTTTTACCACCATAAGGATGTTCACTTTTAATTTCTCTTATTTTTGGAACTTTAACTTTCACTAAATGACGTGGAGTTTTTCCTTTAAAATAAGTGCCTTTCTGTCCTTTTACAAATCTGCCTGTGTTAGGTTTACCCGTATTATATTGAGCAGAATAACATTTTTTACATGTATGTGAAAACCAGATATTTCTTTTTCTAAATTTTTCGAGTTCTTTTTCTTCACCACATTTTACACATTTTCTAAACATATGATACCTCATTTATTATGAGAATATCACAACCGTCCAATTACCTACTATGACACTGTCCAATTACCGACCCAAGATGCGGCTCGCCATACTGTTGAAGCCCCAGCCGTGATACAGTTCAATGTTACACAATCGCCCACGTTTGTACCTGCTACTTGTCCAGTAACCCCAACTGTAGAACTTGCACTAGACATTAATATTTGTTGGTTTGCGTTCTGAGCTATGATCGTAGTTCCAAGTTTACCTACGATGATCATTTCATCACCCAAGGAAGCTGTTGCTGGAAGAGTATAGGTTACAGTTGCGCTATGGTCGGTTACATATCCCGTTTCTACTGACATTGCCTGAGTGGCGGAAGTTGCGTCAACCCAGACGAAACCCGCACCTGTTGCAGCTATTGTGATTGAGTTTGACCCGTTTGTGACTGTGATTCCTGTTCCAGCCGTTATCGTAGCTGCTGCTGGCACGCCAGCGGTTGAGCCTATGATAAGCTGTCCATTGGTCGCTAAAGCTGTAATAACGGGAATACCCGTTGATCCTGTAGTTAAAACGCCTTGATTGGCTGTTGCAAGACCTGCGACTACGTTATTTGAAGAAGAATAAAGAAGTTGATTGACTGTTGTTGTAGATGGATAAGTAGCTGTTGACCACGTCGGATCAGCTGCGCTGTTGGCTTGGAGTACTTGACCTGTTGATCCAACAGCAATCTGCGTTAGAGTTGCAGTTCCTGCACCAACTTGGATGGCGTGATTCGTAAGACCCGTAAGCTGTGTCGTGAGCGTGCTACCAGAACCAGCTATTGTAATACTACCTGTACCTAGAGTATTTATATTACCGGCTGTTGGAGATATTGCACCACCTGAGTTACCTGTAAGAGTTTTAATCGATGTAGTTCCACCAGCCACTTGTAGGCTTAATGTTCCAGCGCCTGTCGTAAATGTGATTGAACTATCCGAGCTTGTTAGTGTACCAAATACAGGATCAGCTGCTGTAGAACCTATCAAAACTTGACCATTAGATCCAACGGCTAATTTAGTGATTGTAGTTGTTCCTGCACCAACAAGGACAGCATGGTTTGTAAGTCCTGTAAGCGTACCACTTATTGTAGATCCTGCTCCAACAGTTGTAAAAGAACCAGAACCAACTAGGTTGAAGTTGTTAGCACCATCCGGGTTTAATATTCCACCTGTATCGGCTGTTAAGTGCTCTATAGCTGGGCCACCACCTACAATATCAAGTGTGATATTAGGTGATGAATAACCAATAGATAATGTTCCTAAAGGGGATGTAATTGAACCAAGTCTTACATGACCACCGTTATTGGCTCTATTGGATGCTGTTGCTCCTATCCATAATTGGCCATCCGTTGTCATCTTTCCTGATCTATGAGTACCATCAAATGACATGTTATCGGTAAATAAAATTGCTTCGTCGCCTGTGATTGAACTAGAACCCATTATATCACCTGCCTATAAGTAAAGAATCCATCCCAATTGATAGTAGTTAGGGCTACACCTTGACATTGCAAAATCATATTATTACCTGATACAATAACGAATATATCTGATGTTGCTAATGTGGCATCTACAAATTCTGTAGGATATTCAGAGCCAATTTCTATAGCTACTCCTGCTGATCTTCTAATTGATGTTAAGAATTCAAAAGAAGCTCCCTCACCTGTTGCAGTTGATCTAGCTGTCACTGTTCCTGACATTGAATAAACTGTATTGACTGCTAATGGAAACGATATTAACGTTGTTAATGTTGAATCACTAGTCGTTATTTGGCCTGTAACACGATTAGTTAGATAAATATCTACTTCGTTTGCTAGACCAGTTCCAGGAGGGTTACCGCCAGCCACTCCGCCTTTTGTCTCAATACCATTATCATTATTTTCTGATGTATCGTAAGCATCAATAATGAGTATATTTGCTGCTGGTACTGCACTTCCTGATTGTGTTGTGAATGAGGTAGGCACAGAAGGTGGTAAATTACCCGCAGTAACAGCTTTATATATTTGGCTCATTAATGATCCTTATAGATTTATATAAGTATATGCAATAGAGAAACTTCCAGTAGCTGCACCATTACCATAAAAGATTGCTCCTTTAGGAAATGAGTAAATATCATCATCCAAAACTAAAGCTTCCCCTGGTGCAAATGTCTTCCATTGAATTTGTGAACTACCACCATTCAATGAAATACTAATTACAACTGATGACGTACTTTGGTTGTCGAAAATTATCTTAACAGGAATAAATAAAAGTGTTCCAATAGATACTGAAACACCTGTCATAGCCTGTATTAATTCAGGAGCCGGAAGCATTTGTTGAGGATAAATATATACTGACATTTTATTCCGTTGGTAATACTTCTACTTTAGGGTCTTCTACTGGCTCTTCAGATTTCTTTGGTTGAGCTTCCTGCATCTTCTGAACGCAGAATGCCATCATCTGAGCCAAAGCATCATATACAGAACCAATTGGAGAATTCGCCGCTACTTCTAATTGAAAGGTGAATTCTCCACTTTTAACTTCTAAAATTGTCTTATTCTTAATCATGTTTATTCCTTATGACATAATCCATACTGTAATAAGAATGTTGTCTCCAGCTCCAAGAGCACCTGCACCATTATTCTTTGTATGTACTATGATTTGTCCTGCTGATTGTGTAACACCAAGGTATCCCATTCTTGCGTCATTTGTTGAGGCATTGAGATTGGCTACGGTTACAATAATAGCTGAAGTAGTCAAAATTTTGCTACTTACAATTGTAAAGTCTTGAGTACCAGCTGATGCGGTTGTAAATCCTGTCCATGTAGTACATAGTACTCTAGTGTTATTTGTTACAGTTACAGTGGCTGATGCTGTTGATGATGTAGCTGGTACAACTTGAACGTTACCAGCAGCACTTAGACTTAAACCTGTTGCTCCAGTACCTGCTTGCAATGTCAAGGAAGCTGATGCGGTAGTTGAACCAATTACACCAACGTGAGCAGCACCACCATCACCGATATTATATGTACCGGCTCTTGTAGCTCCAGTAGAAAGAATCGAAATTGCTTGTGTACCAACTGATGCAGCTCCATTCATAATACTTAATGTGGTGCTAGCTGCTGGAGTTAAACCATCTAAAATATGTACAGTTTGAGCTGATGTAGATGTAGAACCAGAAGCTATATTAAGAACCTGCGCTCCTGCTGCGACACCATTCATAATATCAACTGCTGGCATTGCAGCTGTTGAATCTGCTATAGAAATCTTACCAGTTTGAGCTGCTGCACCTATAGTGATAATTTGCGCTGCATTTCCTCCTAATCCTAATCCAAGAGTTGAAGCCGATCCACCTATGATAGTGACACTGCCACCAGCATTAGAACCAATAAGAGTAATATGAGCAGCTCCTGTTCCTGTGCCAATACTTGTAGTACCTAATTGAGTTGCTCCGTTATTTGAGAAAATATTAACAGCATTAGTACCACCGACAGCCGCACCTGCAAATAGATTGAATGTGTTAGTACCTGATGCAATTGTACCGCTAAAGTAATTAGCTGTATCCGTAGCACCATTAATAGCACCATTGAATACTGAGTAGTTTTGTGATCCTGTAGTATTAGCACCCCCAAGGATAGAAACTGCTTGTGTACCAGATGAAGCAATACCAGACATAATAGTAAGTGATTGGCTAGCCGCAGGTGTTGCACCATCAAGAAGATGAACTGTTTGAGCTCCTGTTATAGTAGTTCCTGAAGCTATGTTTAGAACTTGAGCACTAGCAGCAACGCCATTCATAAGATCAACTGCCGGCATAGCAGCAGTAGAATTGGCAATACTAATTTTTCCTGTTTGTGCAGTAGCCCCAATAGTAATTGTCGCAGCAACGTTACCAGAAATTAATGTGTTACCACCAGAACCGGACTGTAAAGTTAAAGAGGCACTTGCTGTCGTAGATCCTATCGTCAGTACGTTTGCAGCTGATCCATCACCAATGTGAATTGTTTTTACACCTGTTCCACCAGTTCCAAGATTTAATGTGGCAGCTCCTGTTCCTGTTCCAACGTTTGCAGTTTGACTTCCACCAGTGATATTTCCTGTAAACAGGTTAAATTGAGATGTACCAGCAGATTGCGCTGCTGTCATAATATTAACAACTGTTGCAGCTGATGGAGTTGCTTGTGTTGCTATATTTAATGTTGATCCAGTATTAGCTGTTGTTGGGCCAATAGTAATAGCTCCAGTTTGTGCAGCTCCACCAATTTGAATGGTTCCAGAGGTTAAGCTAGTTCCAAGGAAGAATTTAGAAGTTGTGATACCATCAAGAAGGAAGTCTCCTGTTGCATTTCCTGTTCCTACTTCAATGATAACTCTAGAAAGACCTGTGTTATTACCGATCGTTGTTGTATTTGCAACCGCATCATTGCTTATGCTAACTGCATTACCTGCACCATTTAATGCGAATCCTCCGGCACCTGTATTAATTGCAATAGCTCCACTTGATCCACCGATAGTGGTTGTTGCTGCACCTGTAGCATTAAGTGATAAAGTACCGGCTTGTGTAATAGCACCTAAAGTAAATAGAGAAGTTGAAGTTAATGTACCAGTTACAATTGTATTTCCTGTTGCATTACCAAGTGCTAATGTACCTGTACCACCAGTTCCAATTATAGTATTTGAAGCTCCTGAAGCGTTTATAGAAACTGCACCTGCTGCTGTAATTGCTCCAAGCGTTGATAATCCTGCAATTGTTGTAGATGCAAGAGTCGCTAGTCCCGTTGATTGAAGAGTTGTGAAATGACCTTCTAATGGTGTTAAAGTACCTATTGGGCCAGGAGATGCAAACATAGGAAGAATATTACTAGGTGTTAAAGCTTCATTAGGCCCTTTAGTATATGGATAAGGAGAAACAACGTCTGTATTTGCTGCTAAGTAAACATAACCTTGTAAATTTACAGTTGCAGCAACTCCTGCACCGACTACAATAGCTGACAAAGCAGCTGCAACGTCATTTGCAGAAGAAACATAACTAGAGCTAGGAGCACCACCAGAAGATGTTTGTAAAGTTGTTGCTAAATAGACAGCTCCAAGTCTTGAGTTTGTAGCTGCTGCAAGATTTCCTAATTCCCATGAACCACCTACATATGTGTAGATTGTAGCAGGTAAAACGGTCTCGTCAATCCATTCGGTACCAATTGGATACCCTGAATCTTGAGCACTTGGTGCTCTTAGAGCATGTAGGACTTGTACATGTCCGTATGAGTCTACCTGTATGCTGTCAAATGGAAAACTTGAAAAACCCTGCGCCATATATAACTCCTTGTGATTTGAAATTTTAATGTAGTTCAAGGGTTCGATTATGGAAAGACAAACAATTCATTTTAGATTACTTTTATGCCATAAACTGCTATATTACAGTTGAATTGAGGCAATATGAATCATACGACCATTCGTGTTAAGTTACCCGAAGAGCTATTCAGACGATATAAAGTCTTTTGCGCTATGGATAATAAGAACATGACTCAAATGACCGCTCATATTGTAAGAGAATATGTAAAACAACAAAACGAATGCGTTAAGATCATTAACGTAAAAAAGGAATAAATATGGATTGGACACAAGCCTTCACAATTATAGCTTCACTAGGTACATTCACCTTTTGGCTGTTCACCAAAATTGATAATGATGTAAGAGCACAAGGTCAGCGCATAGACCAACTTTATCAGATGTTCGTTGATTTGATAAAGGAAGGTAGAAAATGAAATGTGAATCTGAAGAATTTATCGATATGCTAAAAGAATATGGTCATTTAAAGTATGAAAAAGGGATTTTAGACGGAAAAGGAAGTACTGGAAGAGGAAAGAAATATGGTGAAATATGTGATAAAACAGAAATAAAATTTAATGAAATATTAGATAAATATTCACCAGAATGTAAATGCGATTTAGAGAAAATAAATATAGATTTTGAAGAAATGGTAAAAAAAGCAAATGCAAGGAGAAAAAAATGAAAGAAATTCCAACATTTGTTAAGAATATTATTTTTCTGATTATGATGACAATTTGCAGTGTAATTGTCTTAAGATCATTACCTATACAGAAATATGATTTTCCAAATGATGAAACGAGATGTAATAAATTCACAGGTCAAGTTGAATATTACAGTAGGTATTTCGGGAAATGGTGTCCACAAGGTTAGCTTATACGTTGGTAAGGATAATTACCTTTTTTAAGCAATGCGTTTACAGAAGCGCCGTGTGATGGTAAAATTCCGCGGTGCCATGCATGGTATTTATTTTTTCCTGTAGTCAATGGCCCAACACCACCTCTTGCAATGATATCGAATACATTCTTTTCGACATTTGAATAAGAATAAATAGGCCCTGAATCCGCTGTGTCCTTACCCATAAACTTAATATAAAGTTGTTTCTTTTCAGGTAGATATCGGAAAGCATTAATATTACTGCTTTCATGTGGCGCTCTTTCTAATGGAGGAACTGATCCACCAGTTGGAGGTTGTCCTTCTCCTGTTCCACCTGTTGGTGTTGTTCCTTGTGTTGGAGGAGTCTCTGGAGTTGGTTCTGGTGTAGGTTGCGCAGGCTGTTGTGCAACTCTATCCATCAAAAGAGAAATGGTTTGTGCTAATTCTCCTTGAAATTCATCCGAAAGGACTTCTCCAGATTGAATAACTTGTTGGATGGCATGAAGAAGTTCATTTAAAAGCTCCTGAAATTCATTCACTATTGACCTGTACGTTGATTAATTTTCTGCAATATAGCCATAAGTGCAGCTTGTCCAGGTCCACCTTGACCTTGTTGTTGTCCTTGCTGAGGAGATATCATCTGTTGGGGTTGGGATTGTTGTTGAGGTTGTTGTGCCTGTTGTGATGGTGCTTGTGATGCGCTAGATCCTAAAAGTCTTTCTACCATATCAACAAAGTTTTCTTTAGTTTGTTTCTCAATATCCTTGACTGATTTTCCGTGAGGAGTAGAAACTTTGGCTAAAGCGGCAGCTTCTTTCGGTGATCTACCATTTTTGATATGTCCTTGAATGAATTGAGCAAGTTCTGGTGAATATCCAGAAATCAATTCCATAGGATCTTTTTTCTTTTCTTCTTGAGGAGATAACTTTTCTTTTAGAAAATCAAGTCCGCTTTTTAAATCTAATCCTGATTTCATACCATTCTTTAGAAAACTTCCAAGTTCTGGACTTATCTTAGAAATACCCTTCATAGCCATATCAGGTGATATATATTGATTAAGAAAAGGTAATATCCTTGATCCAAGTTTTGATCCTAAAGCTGCTCCACCACCTACTAATCCTGTAGCAGCTCCTAAAACACCTTTAGCTCTACTTTTAAACCTTTCATTCTCTTCTACATTACTTGCTATTTGAGAAGCTGAGGCTATTTCATTGGATCTTGCAAAGCTCATTATTTTCTCCTTAATGGTAAATAGAAATAATCATTCCAATTCGGAAATATATCTTGTTGGCTCATACCCATTTCCCTTTCCTGAAAATCTGAAAGTTTTAATCTTCCACTTTCCCAGTCTTCTCGTATCTGATTAAAAAAAGCATTAGAGTCAAAATTTCTCATTGTGTTTTGATATTCATCTACAATTGCAAGAATACTAGCTTTTGGATCTTTCAAAAATGGTTCTATTTTTATAGCCTGTGATACAGATTCTTTTTGTGCATCTTTAATATCCACATCATTTCTAGAATTTGATCTTATATGTTTTTCAAGATCTGGAACATTCTTAATTGGAAAAGATATTCCAGCTGCTTTTCTATGGGTTAAACCAAAACCTATTACATTTGGAGTTTGAGGAGAAAAATAACCAAAACCATTAGTTAATCCTGGAATATCTTTCTTAGGTGTCTTAGTCCTTAATTTATCGAAAAACTCTTCATTTCTATCTAGATCATTATATATTTTAGAGTATGACTTAAGATCATTTTGAGCAGCTTCTCTTTTACCAGGAGTCAAAAAGTCTTGTATTGGCTTTGTAGCTAATGTATCAACATCATTCTTGGCTTTAGCAAAACTAAATAATTTTCCAACACCTTGTTTCACTACATCTGAAACAGATCTTCTAGGATTTTCTGCAATATCTCTTTCTATTGTCCTTAACATGTCTGATTGTAGATCTCCAGCAGTGTCTTTAAATGTTTCATTACCTTCTTTATGAAGGTGTTTTTCAAGTTGTGAATTAAACTCTGTCGCTATTTCTTTTTTCTTTTCTTGTTTATAAGCATCATATTCTTGCTGATATTTAGGCTGTGATAAATGTCTTTGTTCTTTGTTAGCTACATAACTTTCTAAATCTTGAATTGAAGCATTTGGAAATTGTTGTGAAGCTTGATCCATTTCATCAAGCCATTGATCCTGTGTGAATGGCCTTCCTGGTAATGCTTCTTGTCTTACAGGGTTTCCAGGGCTTACTTGTGGTTGACCAGATTCTGAAGGTGTTACAATTTCTTTCCTTTGACTTTGTCCTGTCTGATCTGTATTTCCAGCTTGTTCTCTAACCTGGTTGTTATAATTTGATTGCTCTACTGTAGGAGCTTCTCCTTGGCTTGAAATACCACCTTGTCTTGGTGCACCTGGTCTATTTGCAAGACCTTGACGATAAGATTGATTCTTTAATATCTCTGGAATAGCTTGTATACCAGCCGTCGGCATTCCAGGAATAGAAAGCAATCTTGTATATTGTTGTAATGGTGTTAGGTTTGCTGATTCTTTCTCAAACTGTTTAAGCCCTTGCGAAAGCCTATATCGTTCCGCTTCCTTGGGAACAACCTCGCTTAAGCCCTTCCCGAGTGACTCGCCCAATCTACCAAGTATAGGTGCCTGTTTAATATATTGTCCTGCCATAGTTTACCTTTGATAGCCGCCTTGACCAGCGTAGGGGTTATTATAATTACCACCACTACCAACACCACCTTGATTCTGCATAGATGCCATTGAAGCCGGAAGGCTCGCACCACCAGTAGCATATGCAGCAGCTGCATGAGGAGCCATTTGTGCAAGTGATGGGAGAAGTCCTTGAGATCCTTGTTGTGTGACCATGTTCTGAGAATAGTTACCAAGTCCTAGTTGACCAATCCCTTGAAGTCCCTGAGCTGCTTGCGACCTTAGGTTAGCTCTAATGGCTCCTAAACGCTCAGAAAGTCCAGCTCCTGCGTTTACTGCTGAGTTCCTGAACCCGGAACTAGACAGGCCACCAGATCCCATACCTGCGAACTGTTCTGATAGTTCAGGAATTATTTCTTCATTGAAGTTACGCATCTCGGGAGCTGCGAATCTTTCGTAATCTTCTGGTGTTGATCCTAAATTACCACGATAATAATCGGCAGCCTGACCAAAAGCTCCACCCGATTGTCTTCCTTGAGCTGCGTTTTGAAGATCTTGATAACCACCTTCTTGCTCAGGTCTTAAAGTAGAGACGTTCTCCCTTTTCTCAGGAGTTCCAGTTAAAAACTCATTAGCCTTTTTATTCCATGATTTAGGAGCTAATCCTAACCATCCTAAATTTAATCCACCCATATAAACTCCTTATAATTCTTGGCAATATTCCCAAAAGAAAAATGCTCTATCAAACACCCCTGGAGATGTTATTAATATATTAGCTCCTATTACCTGTACTTCAGGATATACCAACGTAATATCTGTTAGAGTACCTGAATTCGTTGCCGATAACCAATATTGAATGTTAGTTAAGTTAACGTCATTAATAACACCATGAGGGAAAGGTGGATTAACACCAGCAATCAAAGGCCCTACATCTATAACTTTTCTAAGTATAGTCCTAAATTGTTGAGATCCTCCTGATGTCCCTACACCTGGTATGAACTGCTTACCGCTTAAAAGTTCTTCATCAATGAACCATCCAATCTCTCGTATGTTAACAGCGTTAGCTAATTCCTTTAATCTTTCAGTAAGGAATTCTTGTGCCTCTTCCCATTTATCTGGAATGGCATCGTAAACAGGAATATAACTTTCAAATATTTGGCTGTCTGGTGATGTCATTTTCCAATACTCATCCAATAAAATCTAGTTCCTACTGCAACAGGTGAACTAAAAATAAATCCTGATTCATCTTCATTATTAATTCCATATGTTGTTACACTTGATTTTACAGTTACAGTTAAAGAAAAAGGTTTTCCAACCGTTGTATATTTTACAGGATATTTAATAGTTGTATTTGCACCTGTAGTTAACATAGTCCCATATTGCATTATCAATCCTCCAGGTAGAAAAGTCCATCCTCCAACCTGATTAGCTACTGTTGGATTAGCTGGTGGAGTATATTGTGTATTTGTTCCGAATGTTGCAGCTCTTGCAGATATTGTTCTTGTTAATTGATATGAAAAAACAGGATGCCCGTCAGGAGTATAGAATAAATCTGTTTCGTTTAAAGCAGCTTCAGAATTGGATGTCTTAGTATATATAGCTCCTTCATTAGCTGCCCCTGGTGGTGTTGGTGTAGCAGTAAATATAGGCATTTCAACAAACTTATGTTTTCCATTATCTGCTGTTGCATTATCAAAAGGGAAATGATTCAATCCAAAGCTTGTGTTAGCAATTAGGAAATTCTGCTGAATATCTGTTACTGATACGTCCAAATCATCATTTGGAGCCGGTTTAGAAGTTTGATAAGCCATAATATTAACCTTTAATTAGTTATTCCAAGTCTACCACCAACGCGACTCCAAATAGTCTGTGCGTCAATTTGTACATCTGATTCTTGTTCTACTCCATTCATTTGAGCATTTGAAAGAGTCCATTCAAGAGTTATAAAATTAGAGTTTGTAGGGCAAAAAACCCTCTTCCAGTTCTTCGTTCCACCATTAACACCTGTTGCTGATGTAGTCTCAACAGTTGAGTTAAAGAAAGTATCGTTGTAAGCATTCATAGGTAATGTATTAGAAGTCACACCCATTTCATAATCATTATAAACATTAAATGTGACAGCACCCTCAGGACTATATTCAAACAATACATCTACATAACCCAATTGAAATTGCTTACCATCATCCATATAATTGAACTTCTTACTTACAATATTGAAGTTATCTCTTACCTGTATCAATCCACCACCTATATAAGTTGCTGGTGCATCTGTTTGAGGATCGCTAAATTGTCCTGTTGCTGCACTATATTTATATAAGTTGAAAGAATCAGGGCCTTGTCTATCTATTTCAAAAATCATACCATTTAAACTTGTTGAAAATGGTGTCCCAGCTGGTATGTCAATAATTTTAATAACATTACCTGTTTGAAGATTATGACTTGGACTTGTGATAGTAGTTGATGTCGTTGTATTCCCAGTGATATTTTGAATATATAAGCTTTCCTGATTGCTTGTTTGCTTATCAAGATAAAGAACAAATCCTTGTTGGTTACCACCCATGATATTAGGAAAAAGGGCGGGTCTATCAAGCCATGAGAAGTTAGCTTCTTTCCAAGGAAATGTAGGTTGATCGCTCCATTTTCTTGATGTCTGATTTTGGAATGTTCCAAGAACTGTTAAAGAGTCTGTGAATATAGACCATGAGTTGTTTTCATAGTTATATACAAGCCTTCTATCAGGATATATACCATTAGATTTAGTGTTAGGATAAATCCAAAAAGCTAATTTCTGTTGAAAGTCTCTTAATCCATGAACTCTTGCAGTTCCTTGATTCTTATTGCTAATCTGCTGGACTACTAAGTCAACAATCTTAATGTCTATTCTAGTGCTCTTGAAGCTATCGCATTCAACAATACCTTTGTCTCCAATTCCTACAAGTGAAGTATCAAATTGAACACCGCTAAATGTAGATTCGACACCAAGTTCTGAGTTTACTTTTTCTATCTGGAATGGGGCTATGCTTCTGCCTGTATAACGTAGTTGCCATGTGGAACGCTCACAATATACTACAAGGTTATCACGAACGAAACCAACCGTTATTATTGATTCATTTGTAGGAATATCTAAGAATCCACCTTTACCTCTTATATCATCTCTCCAAGCATTTACACTTACAGTTGAAACTATAGGGCTTACAATAGTGAAAGGATTTCCAATAGCTGCCCATCTTATTCTATTTGTATGGACTCCATCAGTTTCAGTAGTATTGAAAACAACTAAACGTCCTCTAAATGGAAGTATACAAAGAGCGTTAAGTAATAAACCACCTGCTGCATTTATCTGAGGAGTGAAATCAACCCAATTTGTTGCAGGTTGACCATTGGTATATCGTATTGGATCTTTGTCATTGTTTACCCAAAAGATTTTAAGCTGTCCATCTCCTACCCAATAGTTAGTAGACCAAAAGAATTGTGAGTCACTTCCTGTCCATGTAGTACCGGGTAAGAACTCTTGAAATGATCCTCCTGAAAACTTATAAGCATATACCTGATCGAACGCTACCATCTGCTCATTGTTAACATTAGATATTTCTCTAGTCCTTAATCCCATTACTGGATAATTTGGATTATATGAACCTGAAAAAGATGAACCAACTGGCCCAACTGCTGCATTGGCCGTTATTGAAACTATCCCTGTTAAATAATTAATAGTTGCTGAAGTTATGGGCCCAGCTCCTGTTATTACAAAAGTTCCAGAACCTGTGGAATCAGTAAGAACTTGGGAAATTCCACCAGCAAATATAATTGTGATAGTTGACAGGTTACCTGGAACAATTGTTGCATTAGGATCGGTTATTCCTAATTCAGAAAATATTGAATATGTATTTGTTCCTATAATTGTAGAATAATTACTAGTTGCTTGAGAAAAGTTTCTTTGAAGCCTTCCCAGTAACTGAAAACCCTGTTTACGTTTAATCCTTTCACGCCATATAAAAGCGTTCTCGAGCGTTGGATATGCATCATTAGCAAGAATGAATTCTTCCCTAGACTGTACAAGTCCTGTCTCGTAAGCAACTACTTTTAACGGTTGGTATCCTGCCATTATACAAAATATCCGATGCCTCCGACTCCACCAAGAGCCGGCGACGATGTATTGAACAATGTTATTGTTGGAACGAATAATTCTTCTACGGTCTGCCTTTCCAGTACCAATGCTTCTTGTCTCATGAATCCTTCTCTTAAACCTTCTACCCCATCACTATCTTGTCTTTGTCTTAATATCTCCATAGCAGATCCGTATGATATATATTTAGCCCATTGGTTAAGTATAGGTACATCTGATGCCTGCATGAATTGAACAGGAGTTAGATATACTTCTACTTCCACCTTATGGATAAGTTTAGGAACTGGACGAATTGTAAATTCGTTGTTCCAGAACATTAAATAATATGGTCGTCCTGTTTGATACTGGCTAACCCATACGGTTAACAATTCTCCAATACCCAAAGAAACACCTGTAGGAAGGGTGAAATCTATCTGGCCAGTTACATAATTCACTGTTCCTATGTTTGAAGGGTTTTTAAGCCCTGGATTCATAGTATTTAAATTATACATACCTGGTACTGCTGGGTTTGTTGTGGCAATAGGATTAGATACGACAGCATTAGGAACATAATAAACTAGATTTCCATTACCATCATCGTTGATGCTTATTGGCCCGTCGATGGTATTAACACCACCAATGACAACTTCTTTACTTAAGAAAGGCCCAGGGATTATAAATGAAAATGTTTGACTAACACCTATCCAATCACCTCCACCTGTATAACCTCCAAAAGCTGTATTATCAACACCATTTAGACTAAAATTGTTAGCATCTATGACAGTGATTGTATAAAAGTTTCCATTTAGTTGTGTCATTCCCCCAACGTTATTGATCTGAATAACCGCAAAGTTTGATAGGTTATGAGCTGTACTTGTTATCTGAGTTGGGTTTGTTGGTTGTGCTATACCTGTGATCGTTCCTGAAATAGATGTTCCACCTTGTTGAAACTTGGTAGGGAATCTTGGCCATACGTTATAGAATTGACTCCTTTCCTTAAATAATGTTCCAGCGATACCTTCAAAATATACTGGAGATCTTACACCCTGATTATAATTAACGTCTAAAGGATAACGATCTCTATATGGTTCTGTGAAGAATGTATAAACAGCCCTCATCTGATCCATTTTTATCCCATAAGGAAAGTCATTGGAATAAAAATCATTGATGGTCTTATCAATCTCGTCAGTTGTTAAAGAAGATTCGCTGGCAGAAGCAGTCAAACGCCTAACTAGCTGTCTAATTCTCGTTAATGTGTTGTCTGCTTGCTGAACCATGTTATTTCCTTAGATGATTGGATTCATCTTATTAATTAAAATCCAGCCGGAACTAACCTGTGAAGCCAATCCGCAGGAGTGTCTTTATCTAATGGAGCGCCTGATTCAGTTGCATTCTTTCCATCAACTTCTAAAAGACCACTTCTTTTCACTCTCTTACCTTCGTTTTCATTTACTTCTTTAACGAAACCCATAGGTACATCATAAACTTGACCAGGAATCATGTGCCACACGTTGATCGGATCACCAGAATAACGGCAATAAGGCTTTGTAAGACGCTCGTGTCGTCCTCTTGAGTTTAGATATTCAACTTTTACAATTTTAGCATCTTCTTTTTTCTCTTTCTCAAGCTTTGCTTTGATATGTGGGGCCATATGCTTAAAGTCATCAAAGACAACTGAGTTTGTTAGTGTGTTGATTAATCCGTGTTGTTCTCCACTTGCAGTGGCTCTAAGGAGACTAGTCATTTTTTACTTCCTTGTATTTTTTATGTTTTGCACCATGACAGAGTTTGCATAACCATATTACATCAAATGGTTTATTATAATCTTCATGATGACCCTCTATTTTCTTTTCCTGTCCGCAATTTTCACAAATTTTTGGACGAATTATATTTCCTATTCTAACTTGATGATAAAATTTAGATCGACATTTCATTTTGTCTAAATGTTTTAATCTCTGATTTTTCTTCAGTTCAGAAATGTGATCTTTATTTTTTTCTCTATATCTTTTATCCGCTTCTTTTCTTTTCTCTCTGTATTCAGGAGTACAAGTTCTGATACTTTTTTTTCTCCGAGTTTTTTCTACATCTGCCCAATAATATTTTTTATCATATGCAGCCAATTTTTCTTTTGGAATTTTTGAAGCTATATTCCTATAATATTCAGGATTGTTTTTCCTTCTTTCTTTACAAACTAATGAAGCACATGGTTTACATATTGAAGCATATCCAGTACTCCTAGATTTAACTTCGTAAAAAAATTCCTTATCTTTTATCTCTTTGCATTTATAACATGATAACATTTAAAACTCCTTTTTCAAGGATTGTAAACGTAGCTCATAATAATGTCAATTTCCACGGTCGTTAAGGGATTGAAAAGCTATTTGTGTTGTACTATTCGAGTAAGCAAGGTTTCTGCTACCCGACGGCGATAAGCTCGCCGGCTGCTCTGCGCTTGACGCAGGAACTACAAAAGAATCAAACCCCGATGAATCTATATTAACGGTTATATTTGATCCTGTAACGTCTGTTATCATCCCTACAAGGCCATTTGCTTGCCACATACCATATGTTTGCGGGATCATTAACTTAACCAATTGACCTGGGATGTATGTATTGACCTGATCCGAATTCATTGTCGTACTAATTACCATGGGAAAGGCCTTTGAGATAGCTGTTATCTCCAATGAGGAGGGGATAGCTATTACTGGAGCCAGGTAATAATTGTTAGCATTCGATACAGTCATCTAAACCTATATATGTACCCATCTCCATTTTACAGGAGACGGGATACAATGTTATTTACACTCTACTAGTTACCGTTAGGCGAGTTGATGGTTCCAGTTTCCATTTTGTACGCTTGCCATACGATGACATCATTAGCTTCACCTGCTGGTGATAATGATCCAGAAGGAAGGTACATATAAGGAATGAAAACTCCGGTATGAAATGGGACACTTGTAAAGTTGTATCCGGTTGTCACGCCAGTAGTGCTATTATACGTTGCAGCTTGTCCAGCAGGTGCAATAGTCGCAAACAGCTGAGCTGTTGGAGATGATGCACTTGTTGGGAAAGCAAACGTTGTATAATTAGTAGTATCAATATTGATCGTAAAGTTATACGCATCAACAATGGAAGTAACAATAACCGGCTTGCTTGATGGTTGGTAAAAGTTTGTCAACTGTACCATACCAAAAGAGCCTGGGATTGTGAATTCAATCTTTTGACCTACTACCAAGTTGTTTACTTGTGAAGTTGTTACCTGAGCATTTACTGCTTTGGTAATAGCTGTCACATATAAGAAACTAGGTTCTACAGGTGTGAATTGATTAACACGTCTTACTGTGAAGGCTGTAGCCGCTGAACCTGGTGTATTAAGACCAAGAAGAGTAAATGCTGAACCTGAAACGGAAGAAATGGTAAATGTCATACCTGAATACATGAGAGCGCCAGTTGAGTTATAAATAACTACTGTGTCGCCTTCTGAATATGTGTTAGTCACTGTTGCAACTGCTGGGCTTGCATTAGTGATAGTTGTTCCTGTCAAAGCAGCCTGTGGAGCTGGGAAGCTAGTAACATAAGTAAAACCGTTTGAGGCAGTAGCAACGGAAAAAGCATCAGCTAGTAAAGCTGCACTACCTGCTTTTCTCCATCTAATACCATCATTAACTGCACTAATACCACCACCGAACCACTCACCCATCACACAACCTGTGGGGGCAGCCGCTAGCATTTTAGTGTAGTTATAAGTCTTAAAGTAATCAACACTACTAGGTAGTGGGATAATCTGATTAACAGCAGTCGCCGGCTGTTTGAAGTAACCTTGAGTTACGATTGTAAAAGGCATATGTCCTCCTTATGATGGTTGGAATGTTGTTGCGTTTAGGCCACTAATCCAATTCTGGTTCGTAATCGCACGGGCGATTGCAAACTTAGCATAAAGCTGACTGTTCTGCGCAACTGAAGAAACAACCCAAGGAGGTCTATAACCAATAACCGCTGTGTAGTTGTTTTGTTCAATTTTTGCAGCTGCTTCCAAACCGTACATAGGGATTGTATAAACTGTATTTCCTCTTGTAGAGATACCAGGAATCCTAGCGGCTTTAGAAGAAACGAAGAATCTGAATCTAGAAATAGAGCAATATTCTTCAGGTCTTAAACCTTCTTGAGA
>QGNH01000144.1_pt1 | contig 38921 bp, 49 predicted proteins | sample 1735481 | NCBI WGS metagenome assembly QGNH01 (sample SAMN09239004, study PRJNA386568) | Viral metagenome, whole genome shotgun sequencing project. | reverse complement strand
TCCGCACCCAGCAGGAGATCCTCAACGACCCCTTCACCTTCTGGATCGGCGGCGGGGACTACGCGGAGTTCATCGGGTTCGGGGACACCAAGCGGTTCGACCCCGATGCCGTGAGCGAGCGGGTGACGGTGAAGGACCTCGGCCGTCTGGGCAAGGTGTCGTACCAGCAGGTCCGCGATCTGTTCGCCCCGATCAAGAGCAAGTGCCTGGGCCTGATCGTCGGGAACCACGAGAAGCAGTACATGCGGCGACTCCAGCAGGAGGACCTCCACGGGTGGCTCTGCACCGAGTTGGGGATCGCCGACCTGGGGTATTCGTGCTTCATGGATGTGGTGTTTCAGCGGGTCGGGGGTCTTCGGGCGAGTGACTGGACCGCCCCGGGCCTTCACGAGTGCTCTATACCGAAGGCCAACCACCGCGGGTCCGAGACGTTCCGCGTCTGGTGCCACCACGGGGCCGGTGCCGCCCAGACCAAAGGTGGGAAGATCAACCGCCTCACGTCCTTCATGCGGAACTTCGACGCCGACATCTTCTTCATGGGTCACGTTCACGATCAGATGGGGGCCCGGCTCCAGGTCCTTGAAGCCAACGCCGACTGCACCAAGCTGACCAACCGGACGAAGATCGGCGTCGTCAGCGGGTCGTACCTCAAGACCTACGCCCAAGGCGTCACAAGCTATGGGGAACAAAAAGGTTATGAACCGACGACCCTCGGGGCCGCCCATGTGCAGATCAGGCCGAACACTCGCGAGGTCTGGGGCAGAGTCTAACCCTTGACAAATCATTCATGATCGGGTAGACTGAACCCCCTGGAGAAGAGTACCATGAAGCGAATCGCACCGATCATCATCGCGGTCCTGTGCCTCACTCTCGGTGGCTGCGTCAGTTGGTACGCCCGCGAGGACTTCGATCAGTACAAGGGTGCCTGCGCCACAAGCGAGGGCAATGGTAGGACGACCAACATGGCCGCGTCCCAGCCTGTGGGGACGCCTGCGGTTGGTCCCGTGGATGTTACCCCCCAGCCGATCTACCAGGCCGACCCCAGCGTTGGGGACATCTTCAACCTGCGTGTAAACGGCAAGACCTACGACGCCATTCGGAAGACGGATGGGAAGGTCTACATCATCCGGGAGGTCAAGTGATGAAGCGTTCCACCGGCATCGTCGCCCAGGTTGGTCGTCACATCGTCGGCCTGGCCATTGTCTCGGCCGTGATCGTCGGCGTGGCTGTGGGCGGCTTCGAGTTCCGCTCTTACGTCAAGGCCCGCACCACGGCGAAGACGGCTCGGGACCAGTTTACCAACGACGGGACGACCCACGACCTTACCATCGTGTGGCCCACCGGCAAGGAGCAGACCCTCACCTACTCCGAGACGATCACCCCCAAAAAGTCCAGCTACACCGGCCCGGTCAACACCCACCAAACCAAGATCAGCATGTTCTCCATGAACCCGCTGGACTCAGCCAACAAGGCGGGCGAACGTATTCCCCCGGCCACATTCGCCGAAGGCGACCGCCCAGCCTTGGTGCTGAACGACAACGGCGTAACCGCCAGCAAGACCGAGGGTGCCAACTCGACTGGGATGGGCGGATCTAACCCCGTCTTCGGCGAGTACCTCGGTTGGGCGGGCTTCATCATCCTCGGTGTGATCGGCCTGGTTGTGATCTTCAAGGTCGGACAATGGCTCTGGCCGAAGATTGAGGCCGGTGCTGAGGCTGCCTTGGCTGCAGTATCCCCTGCCGCCGCGGTCGCCGTGGCCGCGGTTAAACCGGCTGTTCCTGCCGCTCCGGCCGCTGCGGTGCTCCCTCCCGCCGCGGTGGCCACTGTTGCCCCAGCCGTCGATCTCCAATCTCAGACCAGCCCGGCGTCAGATCCGGTGGCTGCTGCTGCGGAGACGACGGTGGGGCCGGTGGCGGTTGACCCGGTGGCCTTGATGAAAGCTGATCGAGCCGCGGCCATTACCGGAGATCCCGCGAATGCTTAACCCCAGCGACCGCTCGGGCCTCATCGAGATAGCCGCCCGCCTCGCGCCGACCCCTGCGTGTAGGCGGGCGTTTGTTACTGGCAAGGTAGAGGTCCTGGGGGGCTTCGTCAACATTCCCCCGGGCACCCTGGTGGGCTGGATCTTGGCCGTGACGACGAAGCGGGGGAGCTTGTGGCACGTCGCGGTCATCGCTGATACCCACCAGCACACCTACCGGGCCCGCCTCCAGGCCGACGTATTCTGGCAGTGCTGGGTGGGGGATCTGTACGACGGGAACGACGCCTACTCGATCTATTTAGGGGACCACCCGGAGGTCTACCATGAACGACGTATCGCCGCTCTCACCGCCCTCCATGCCGCCGATTATCCAGTACGTTCACTGCGACGAGCCGGTCTTGGAGATCGGACCCGGCCATCCCGTCACCTGGCACGATCTCAAGGCCCTGGCTGAGTACGATGGGGTGCTGGTCTGGGACATGATGGGGGAGCGCCGGTTACTCCCACACGCGATCCTTGCCGATCTGCACCAGATGCGGGTGGCCCACGAAGCTCTGCGCGGACTCGGCCGGGGGGCCGGGGTCTCCCTCAAGGGCCTCTGCTTCACCCGCGCTCAGACCGTTTCCCTACGGGAGCAGGGCCTTGATGATCGCCCCCAAGTGCTCTGCGGCCAGGGTGCCGAGGCAGCCGACGACCGCGGCCCCGCCCAGGATCATCCAGCGGAACCGCTCGAATGACTTCTTGGCCTGGTAGAGGGGGGCCAGTCGCGTCTCGTGGGCCAGGCCGTCCTTGTCGTGGGCGTCCATGATCAAGCAGATTTGGGTGGGGAACACGTCGGTCAGGTAGTGATCGAAATATTCGTGGACCTGCAACTGAGCGATGTCCACCATCCTCTGGTGTTCGTCGGCGGTCATTGGAGAACTCCTGCAAGTCGGTACTGCTCGATCATTTCCTTCCGCTCTGCGATAGTCGCGTGTCCCTTCATCCCCGACAGGTGCTTGAGCAACTGGACCCTGATCGACGCCCGTTCTTCGGGAGTCGCCTTCATCCACACCTGGAGTGCCTCCTTGGCATCGAGGCGGCCGATCTGCACCTGGAGGGGCTTCTGCCGTGATTCCTTGAGGATCGCCTTAGCGTCGTCCTTCGAGATCTGATCGGCCTGGAGCGCGGACGGGATTGCGTCGGTGTCTCCCGCGGCGAACTTGCGGGCGAGGTCGTGCTTGAGATGGGTCCTCTCGACCTCTTCACGGGTGCGGGCCCCGACCGGGGTCTTTTCGCGGATGATCTCAGAAGCCCGCTGTTCGGCGGGGGACTGGTTGATCGCCAACGGAGCAGGCGTCAAGCCAATCGCAGTGCGACTCAACTGGGCAGGGGTCTCGCCCATCTCCAATCCCCGTCGAACGTTGCGGGACGACAACGGCTCGAACGACTTCGCCGCCGCCACCACCGACTGCTTTACCTGCTGCATGAAGGGGTCGTCTTCGTTACGGATCTTCTCGCCGTAGAAGTCTTTGTTCGTCACCATAGAGTAGAGGCCCTGGACCATCGGGTGCAACTTCCCAGCGAGCGTCCCCTTCCAGTCCGTCCCGTAGTGGTACACGTCCTTCATGTACGTCCAGAGGGATACCCGTTGAGGGTTGCCGTGCTCGTCCTTCTCGCCTGTTCGGGGGAACATGCAGTCCTTGAGATCCTGCGGACCCTCGCCGGTGAAGACATAGTTCAGAAACGCGCCAATCGCGGCGTGGACCATCGGCAATGCGAGGGTGTACGCCGCCCGATTGGTAAGATCGACGGGTTTGCCCCGAAGCAGATCGGCGGACATCTTGGCCAGGTCGTAGGTCCCACCGACCAGTTCGCGGAACGTGCCAAGGTTCCAACCAACTGATCGAACCATCGCCATTGCGATATGTTTGGTGGTCTGGTTCCAGTACAGGTTGTTGTAGACCAACTGCCCCATGCGGTTGTCCGCGGAGTCCCACGCTGAGCGAGTCTTGGCCAGGAGAGCTTCGTGAGAGATGCCTGGGTTGTTCCGCAACTCCATAGCGATGAGATCCATCGAGGCCCCGAACTTGAAATGGGGGACGACGTAATCCATGATCGCACGAGTAGGGACTTCGATGGGCAGGAAGAGCGCCCGGCCTAGACCACCGAGTATGTTACCCTGGCGGAATGCCGACATCATTTTATCTGTGATGTGGGTTCGATAGAACGGATCAGACTGAGCCCGTGCATTGGCATCCGCCATCAGGTTGACGATCCGCTGAGTCAGGGGGCTCTCGGTTCCTGGCGATCTCCACTCTGCCAGTCCCTCATGGCCCCGCAGTGCGGTAAACACGGGGGCGAGAGGCGATGTCACCGCACTCACCAATCCCCTGCCGATATTCTCCGCACCCCCCACAACATCACCGTGGAGAATTTGCTTGCCGCCTTGGAAGCCCTCGCGCAGCCCCAGAGCAAACTGAGACATCACGGCATTGGCCGCCGTGGTGAATAGGTGGAAACTACTCAGTCCCAACTGGAATTGGTTCTGCCAGTTGGCCGCGCTCATGTAGGTGCGGAACCACGCTTTGTTCATCAGACCAGGGGACAGATGATTGTTGATAACCGTAGCCACCTTCTCGGGGGCGTAGAACGAACCAGTCTCCTGCTCCCCCGTCACCGGGTTCTTGGCCTTGTACAACCCGATCTGATCGTGGATGCGCTGCCAATCGCGGGGAACCGCATCCCCCGACTTGATTCGCTCAGCAAAGTGTTGCGCCTCCAACTGCTTAAGGCTGTTCACCCCTTCGATGTACTTCTCCATCTCGTCGGCCTTGAACATCCACATCTCAAGCGGGTTGTCAGTTATGAGTTCCAGGCCCATTGCCCGGCCTTCGGCTATAGATTCCAGGGTGCGACCTTTGAGGAACGTCTTCGGGCCAGTCAGAGGACGGCGAGACGCGAAGAACTGTCGCGCCCGGTCCTGGTCCTTCCACTGCCGACCGGCCCAATTATCCTCGAACTTCTCCGCGGCCCCGGTGCCCAATGCTTTCATTCGAGCAACAAGATCCCGTCGATCCGCGTCCTGAGCGTCTGCAATCCCCTGGAGCGACGGATCGGTTTGCTTCTTGCCCTGATTGATGAGGTCGCTGTAGTCATCCACAGCCTTTTGTCCATTTACGCGAGCGTATTTGTCCATCCCCTCCTTGGCCTTACCGAACGCCTGTTGCCGAATGTCCCTCCGACGAGCAGCACGTCCCTCACCCTGCCGCACTGCGGCTTCGGTTGCCCTCGCCCCTTCACCGCGAGTCCCTGCCGCGAAGGTTCGCTGGGCATCCTCTGCGGCACTACGGATCGTGTCCACCGCGGCCCGCCCCATCGCTCGCACGTCCTCGGCCCCCAGGGTGTTGAGGAGACGCTCGGCGGGGATCGCCCCAGTCTCGTCGCTGTGAAGGCGAGCCAGCAAGCCCGGATCAGGTCCCTGCCCAGTGTCCACCGGCGGGGCGGTATCGCGGAAGTGGCGGAAGTCGGTGCCGTCCTTGGGGGTCTGCCCCTGAGACCTGAGCCAGGCGTCTGTATCCTGGTGGACGGTTCGGTCAGGCTTCCCCCGGAACGGCAGCGTATCCGTGGGGGTCCCGATGATCGACGCCTTGCCCTTATACCCCTCCAGGACCTTCTGGATGATCGGCGAGTCCTTCTCCGATGCCGAGAACGCGACCTTCTCATATTTGGCTTGGTCCAGGAACTTCGCCACCTCTTCCGGGTTCCTGACAACATACACGTCCGAATCCGGTAGGTTCTCAGCCGCTCGCCCGATCCACTCCGGCGGCTCCTTGAAGTCCACCACCCGCGAGTCCCCCGCCGTCGGGGGCTCCGTGCGGGTGAGGGCGTCCGAGATGTGGATCAGCAAGGTACGCTTGGCGTTGCTGGCCTCGGCCGAGGGTCTGACCCAGAGGTTGTCCCCCGCGTTCTCGATGAACGCCGATCCGAACTCTTTGGCCCCCGCCGGGGACATCCGATCAGCCGTGACGTAGTAGGCATGGGGGATCGCCAACTCACGACCCTCGGGGGTGTTGTTGATATTCCCCTCCGTTGTGACGATGGACTTCGGCCGATCCCGATCCTTCGGCAGATTGCGGTAGGGACGCATGTCCAGGTCCCCGGGCGATTCAGACAATTTCCGCCCCTGGGCGATCTTCTCGTAGGGCTCCAGGGCCTTCTCATAGGCGATAGGGTCGATCCCCGCCCGCTGGAGTGCGGCGTGTTCCGCGGCTTGGGCTTGGGGGTGGGCCTCCTCGTAGTTCTGCCCCGCATCGAGTAGTTTTCGTTCGGTGGTCTCGTGTACCGCGACGAAGCTGTGGATGTCAACTGGCTTGGTCCCGATGTCCAGAACCCTCGGTAGGCCCTTGTCGATGTAGACGACTTCGGGATGCTCCGCTGTCCCCGCGGTCCCTTGAATGGCGATGTTTGAGATCGACGGCCCCCCGGTCATTGTGGACGCCGGGTGCTCGGTGAGGATCGTGGGTAGGCGACCAGCAGGGTAGTCAGTGGGAGCCGCGGTGACGGAGGCATCGAGGGGAACTTCGGAGACTCGGCCAGCAGGAGGTGTGTAAACGGTGGGGCCGATGTCCCCCGGCCGGGGGCCTGCCTCAATCCCCCGGGCCGTCCGGGCTCCTTTGATCCCGCCAGGGATACCCGCAACAGCCTGCCCGGCGACCATCACTGCGGCCATGTACCCCGTCTCGTCCAGTCCGTCATGCCACTCGCGATTTGGATCGATGGACTGAGCGGCGATCAAGTTATCACCGATCTTCCCTGCGATCATTGATGCCACTGTCGGAGGTAGCGTGATACCCGCAATAGCTGCCTGTCGCGCCACGACTGTCGCCGCAGTGTCGGTCGCCCCCGCCGTGAGAAGACGCTGGAGTTCAGGGATTCTTCCAGCCAGTCCCTTGACAGCCCACTCACTGAGCTTCCCCCCGAGGTACAGTGTCGTTGCTGTAGTCGCCCCCTGGGCCGCGGACCCCAGCCACTTCTTCGTCCCGGTGACTCCGGTATCCGTGGAGGTTGCGAGGGCCTCGGTCATAGCATCGAGGCCGAAGACCGCGGCCAATTTCGTCGCCCCACCACCCGCCAGGAGCATCGGCAACGAGGCCACGATACCCCCTGCCTTGCCACTCAACCGATCAGGGTCGAAGGGATTCGTCGCTGCAATATTCTGACGCATCTCCGTGCCCCACCCCGGAGAGAGTTTGTCCACGATCTCGGACACCTTGTCCACCCCGAATCGCTCGAAGGCCGCGGATGTAGATCGCGCCAAGTTCAGTACGTCGCTTTGATGCCGGGCGATATACTGTTGAGCCTCCTTGAATGAGTCCACATTCGAGAGGGTGGGTAGTCCCGCGGCCTGCCGGTAGGCGTCCATGATCGCCAACTGCTCAGGGTTACTGAGGTCGTTCCCCTGGGCCTGAGCCTTAAATCGAGCCTGAGCAATTCGAGCGGCGGCGAAGCGGCCGTAGTTGGTCGGCCCGATCTTTTCATCAGAGTCAGACGGCGGGGTGGGGAGATCGCCAGTAGGGGGGAGGCCGACTTCGGCGTCACCCATCAGGGCCGGATCAGCACCAATCCCAACTTCCTCGTCCGTTGCGAGTTGTGTCATTGGATCTCCCAGCCGGTGCCCCGCCACACGCCCGTCTTCCCGTTGGGCAGTAGGTACGATTGTCCCACTATCCGCTGCTCCTTTGCGGGAGCCGAGATCGGTTGGGCGGATGCAGGAGTGGGATTGTACGGTTTCACTGTTCCTGTTACTGTCCCGCCACCCCCTACTCGGACCTTTGCCATGTTCCCCGCGTTCTCCTGGAGAAACCGTTCGACAGTCTGTTCAGAGTCCGTCATTGTCGGCGTAAACGACACGGTGCCGCCCTGGGTCGGGGTTGCGGTAGGTGCCTGCGGCCCTTGCTGTCGTCGTTGATTGACGGCCTGGGTCTCATTCTCGAACTCAGAGTTACGAAGTGCCGCGATCTCCTTGAGCCTCTGCTGCCCCTGTACGACCTGTTGGGGGTACATAGACTGCGTATCGGGGTCGGCCAATTTGTGGCGGATGCCGACCTCTTCCTGATCCAGTAACTTCCGCCTCTCCCGGAAGGGCTGACGGATGAGGTCCAGTTCTTCGGCGTTGGAGATCGCGGGCTTCTCCGCGGCTCCCGGCTTCGGGGGCTGAAACAGATGCGTCACCAGGTCCTTGTTCCCCTCCATGATCCCGAAGGTGATCTTCTGGTGGGTCGCCTGGTCGATGGACCCACTGGCCAGCATCTTGTCGGCCTGGGCCTGGAGCACTTTCTGCTGGGCCGTCTTCTGGGCGGCGTAGAGGTCGGCCTTCTCCTGGATGTGGTCGGCTACAGGGGTTTTGAGAGCCTGTTGCTGCTTGAACTGCTCCGCGGCATCCTGGAGATCGAAGGCGCGGTTCTGCGCCGACACCCGGTTCCCCTCGGCCTGGGCCTGGAGGTTCAACTGGGCGTACTTGAAGTCCTGATCCTGCGCCTGGGCTAGGCCAGCCCCCGCCCCACTCTGCACAGCAAGGGCACCGGCCAGCCCAGCGGGGCCGTACTGAATTGTGATTGGCAAAGGCGTCTCCTAATAGTCGTCGTCGGAGGAGAAGTTCGGAGTACCATATCCGTAGGTCGTCTTCCCCTGGGCTGGTTGGGACATGTAGCCAGAAGACCCCCCACCTCCCACGTCCTGACTTTGTTGCCACTGAGAGAAACCTTGTGCCCAATTCCCGGTCCCCCCCGATACCGTGCGGGGCTTCGCCGCGGTCTGGGCTGCGGACGCCTTCGACAGCAGGTTCGCGTACATGGACATATCTGGTCCCTGGTCGGTCTTCGCCTCCATGACCTTCGCCTTCGACGTGGCCACGTTCTCGGCGAGCGTCTGCCGGGCGTATTCCGCGTCGCTAGCAATACCCCTATTAGTGCTACTAGTGACGGTGGTGTTGCCGAGACCCCGGTTCGTGAGGTCCTGGGTGTTCTTCGCCTGGGCCTGCTGTTCAGCCTGCCCGATCCGCGCCTCCCCGGCCTGGCCCATGCTGCTGAAAGTTCCGAGGATGGACTGGTAGCGATCCTCATTCGCCTTGTTGGCGGCGGTCTGCGCGGCCTGGAGTTGCTTCACGATGTCCATGAGGCCGGAGCCTCCCTGGATCAACCCGGCGAGATTCATCGAAGGCATCTGTGACATAGTGCTCTCCAGTATACTCGACTACGGGGGACCGATCAAGATGATTGAGGCCCCACTGCGGATGTATAGTTTCCCTGCTGCTGAGTCGAAGCCAAGTTGGAAATCGGCCAGGTCGAACGTCGTCGGTGTGGTCGTCCCGTGTTTGGTAATGACGCTGGGGTAGACCGTCTCGAGTGGGACGACCAGGACGAAGGTACCGGAGGAAGACCCAGTGGCCGGAGTCACGGTCGGCGATCCGTCGCCGGTGTACGTTACGTTCGCGTATGTCGCTGCGGCAGAAGCACTGGTCTTCGTGACAGACGGACTGCCTGCGCCCGTGTAGATCAGGCCAACGTAGGTGCCCGACGCCGAGGCTGTCGCCTTCACCGCAGAGGGCGTTCCGGTCCCAGTGTAGACTGGAGTGGTAGCGGTCCCCGTTGCGGAGGCCGTGGCCTTTGTGGCAGATGGACTACCGGTGCCAGTGTAGACTGGCACCGTGAATGTCGCTGCAGCCGAAGCCGTGGCCTTCTTGCAGGAGGGCGACCCACTCGCTGTATAGACAGGAGTGGTGTACGCCCCCGTCGCCGAGGTTGTGGCCTTCTCGACTGTGCCCCCACCGGAACCAGTGTAGGTCGCCGCCGCTACCAACTCCCAGCACCCGTCAAAGCACGATCCGGCCCCCGTTCCGCTCCGAGACGAGCCAACGATGTCCGTAGCCGGCGTTCCCGTGTTATCCGTCGCCCCAAGTTTCAGGGCCGTCGAACCCACGGCTGGCTTCCAGTTGTTGGTGGTGTCCACAAACGCGGAGTTGTTGTACGTGACCTGGATGACTCCCGTAGTTCCGGATATGTCCGATACGCAATTCGTGAACGTGGGGGTGCCACTCTTGACGGCCGCCGCTCCAAATACAGAACAGTTGGTCAGAAGCGGCGTGTCGTAGTCTCCCTTAATCCCAATATTGGGCTTCGTTCCCAAGTTGGACGGGGCAACAATCGTGCAATTATAAGCCTTAGCGCCATTGCCCACATACGCCATTGAATGAGCGGCATGGCTGTGCGTGTCCACCACTAGACAGTTGTTCATCGACTGGTTCGTCCCGTAGATGGACACTACTCCGTGCGCGTCCCCCGGATTGCTCATGCAGATGCAATTGGAAAGCACCACAGTCTTATTCGATGCGTCCTGCGAATAGAACGCGCGAGTTCCTGTCCCAATGATCTGCAAGTTACTTACACGTACATCCATCGAGGTCGTCGAGACGGCCGAGGATATTGTCGCGCCCTTGCTTGCGTCCCCCGTAAGCGGATTCGTCTGCACGCCCGCATTATCCCGAAAACTGGCCCCTGCGTTCGTGGTCAGTTCGACGTAGCAGGTGTTGCTGGTCGTTACACCCGACATGGTAAGTCCGGCCAGACTATCGGACGGAGCGTTCACTAACCCCCGCCATATTTCCCCATTTCCTCCGTACGCGGTTACGAGATTCGCCGGACAGGCGGCAAACCATGTCGCCAGCGTCGTGTATGTCTGGTTCGCTCCAATCAGATTGGTCACAGTGGTCACAGACATTACTATTTAGCTTTCAGTTTCGAGGCGGCCCGAATCTGTACAAGATACGGCGAGGCATCGAGGACAACGACAGCCGGTTTGGACAATTCCTTTGTCAGTTCTCCAGGCAAAGACGCCAAGGCGATATTGTACTTTCGGGAAACGAACTTACTGGACGGAGAAAATGATTCATCCGAACTCGTCAAGGCTGTGGCCTCTACCTGAGTGATTGGCACTCGCACGATACGCCAATCAGGATTAGATAGTTCCGTCTTACTCCAAGAGTGACCGTCTGGCATGGCAACCACAACATCGCCCGCTATCCGATCAGCCCAGTCCACCATGTGAATTACTAGTTCCATCAGTATCCCATCGCTTCTTGAATACCCTGGCAATCCTTCTGCCACTCCGCGTCAATGTCCCTATTCCAGACCGTTGACCAATCAGACGGGGCTCCAGTCCACGTCGGAGTGAGGCCGGGGATATTGGCAAAAGCATCCACCAAACACGGTACACCCAGATAGGCCGCGATCTTTGCAATCACAGCAGAATTGGCCAGAAGAGCCTCGTATCTCACGACAAACGTAGCGGGATCAGTCATCCATCCTGAGAACGTCTGCCAGTAATCTGCGAACGACTTGCCCTCAAAGGACCGCATAAAACCGATGAGCATTCCGGCGGCAACGGGTCGGTTCTGCCAGCGACAGTAGGACACTAGCACGTTTCGAGGATGCCGGATGATGTAGATGTGCTTGTTCACCCCATCGGGTAGTAATCCAAATGGTAGATGTTCCAGCCGCACAGCATCGTCAGGAATACCAAGTAGTTGCACCGCTTTGAGCAAAGCGTGCGTACCGGATTTCGGTATGCCGTTAACCAAAATCATACACCCCTCCTACGCCGGAGGCACTGTGATCGTGAAGGTTCCCATCGTAACCGTCCCACCAGCCACCCAGATAATGACATCGAAGTTGATGTCACCGCCGGAGGTCTGGGCGACGGAACCATCTGCCACCTTGGTTGTTCCATCGGGACGGAAGAGGGCCCAGCATCCCGCCGTACCGGACGCAGCCGCAGCCACGGACCCGCCCGTGCTGGCGATTGCCCCGTTGGTCGCTGCCCCGAACGCGGCCAACGTTACCGTGGCCAGCAGGGTTCCAGCCGGGACCGACTCAGGCGTCCCGTTGACGTTGCCCGTGTAGAACTTGAGGATCGGGGTACTGGCGTTATTGATGTACGCCCGCAACCCCGTGCTGTCCGCGGCGGCGCTTGCCGCTGCATTGTTCAGACGCATTGCCATGATCGTCTCCTACCACGTTCCTTGGTCTATGATCGCATTGTTGAGGTACTGACCGTTCAGGTCCACAGTGCCCGTAGCTCCAGTATACGGCACCCGAGCATCCACCGCCACCCATTTCCCGAGCCCGCTACTATACGCAAGCATCTGGCTGTCCGTCACCCCAACGATCTGGACATCCGCCAAGCCAGCCAGCGTGAGATCGGCCGCATGTAGGCCGTCCAGGAGATCGGCGTTGAGATTCGCCACCACCACAGTCGAGGCCACGACGAATGGGGGAAGGAGGGAGAGTGTCGTCACCGTTGAGAAGAACCGAAGGGCGATGATCGAGTTCGCCCCCAGATCCACACTCTGGTTGGCCCCGATGAAGGGCACAAACGCCGTGGTCGCCAGCCCTCGCCGGAGCCGGGTATCCTCCTTGGGGAACCGATCTCGTCGTCCTGTGCCGATCAGAGGGTTGGGCATTACAGCCTCCCATGCCGCGTCCGGCCGCTCGTCTCGATGATCGCGTTCAAACTTTCCAGCGCCCAGGTGCGGAAGTTTGACCACGCCCAGTCCGTCGTGTTCCCCCCGCCGGTCGGCGAGGGGTGAGCCCCGCCAGTCGTGCTGGTATGTGCCATCAGAGCGACGTAGGGCAGTCCATCCGCGGCCACCACCTGATCCCCAATCGAGTAGACCATGCCCGTTGCCCAGGCGACAGAGAAGGAGTCATTCACGATCTCGAACATCAGGGAGTTGCCACTGACCCGGGGAACGCCGTAGCGATCCACCGCCGTCGCTGAGTAGGACCACGCTGGGGCACTGGCCACGACCACTTCCTCGGGGGACTGGGCTGCGTAGATCCGCACGCTGGCTGGATCGCTGCTGGTCTCCAGCACCGTGATAACCCGACTCAGGCGAGAGTTGAGATGCACGCTCCCAGGGGTCATCGGGCCGAAGCGGACTTGGCTATAGATCGTGGTACCGTCGTCCGTCACCGCGGTCGGGTCAACATACCGAACGTAACCATCCTGACCGCCCAGGAGGAGCGCCTGGTCCCCGGGGGCATTGGCGTCGAAGTTCAGCACCGCAGTCGGTCCATGAGTATACGGGTACTCCTCAGGCCAGAAACTATCCGTGCGGGCGTCCCAGAAGAAGGACGTGCTCGGCCCGCTGACCAGGGGTGTCACGAAGAGGTAGAGCCCATGCCGCACCTTGTCCCAGAGCAACCGCATGGTGCTGGTAGTGAGGTCAATCGCCCCGAACGTCCGGTCCATGCGCCCCCTACTGATCGGGGTCAACTCACCCTTCGGGGTCAGCCGCCACAGGATGCCGTTACCGAAGAAGTACATCACCGCCTGGGGATCGAAGGCGAAGGCGTCCGGCCCGGCGATGCCCGTCTGCTGGCTGATGTTGTCGATTCTCCCACCATCCGCGGGATCACCCCGCATCATCCAGACGGTATGATCGCCTCCGATCACCATGAGGTCGTCGTTGGCCGGGGCCAGGCAAGTGATACGGTCGCCCACCAGACCTGCCACCGAGTTGTTGCCCGCCACAGCCATCGTCGCTGAGGGAGTTGCCCCGTAGTTCCAGTCGAGCGGGTCCCCGGCCGCGGACATGAACCAGTTCTGGGGGTCGTCAGCGATGCCCGACAGGACGATCCGGCCACGGTAGAGGGCGATCAGTGTGGCCCCCAGACTGGGATCGGCTTTCCCCACTGGTAGGACGTTCGCCGTGGGGGTCCAGGTGATGACCGTACGGCTGCCGGGGTCATAGATCCGATAGTGGGCCGACACCCCATCGGTCAGGTAGACCTTGCTGAATGCCGTCTGAGCCCGAACGATCCCGGTTGGGATGAACCCAGCAGCGACCAGTTGCCAGGACCCACCCCCAGACCCGGAGTAGAGGGTCCCCGCACTGCACGCGAGGATGCGTTCCCCGCCGCCCAGGGCAGAGGCCACACCGGCTAGGGCGAAGTCCGACAGATCGAAGATATTTCCAGGGTCCCCATTGCCAAAGGCGGCGAATCCTGCGTAGGTTCCAGTCGTGTTTGTCAAGACTCCCGGAGCGCTGCCCACCAGAACCCCGTTCATGTAGATCGACAGATTCGTTCCTGTGGCCGTGACCACCAAACGGACAGGAGTATCCGCGGTGATCTGCCCTGGCGCGGCCCCGCTGTTAGAAGAGGTCCACGACTGGGAATACCCTGCCACTATGCCAGAGTACACCGGCGTCCCAGTCTGATCATAGACAGTGATAACGGGGTTGCCTGTCGTCGTTGCGGGGATATACTCCAAGACGTATCCCTGGGCGGCGTTGGACGACATCCGGAATAACAAACCTACGATCTCGGTTCCGTCCACGGACCCCACCTTCGTCACGGTCAACCCTACCGTCATGTCACCTGTCGCTGTGGAGAATTGGGCGACGTGGGCAGTTGGCGTCCCCGGTACCGTGTCGGTGATCCGATAAGCATTCGTAAGGATCGTCACCGGGTTGGTGAGCGCGGTATACGTCGCCCACTTACCCGTCGTAAATACCGCGTCACTGTTGGCTGTGATGCAGACCTTGAGCACCCCCGCCTCGAGGACTTGATCGCCCACCTTGTAGGACTGCCCCGGAATCCAGTCTACCACGTCAAGGATCTGCCAATCTGCATTGGCAAAATCCGTCGTGAACGTCCCGCTCGTGTGGGAATTGATGCAGATATACACCACGTTCAGTTCGACCACAAGATCGCCAACATTGAACAGGTGTCCGGTGATCCACTTCGGCGGGGTCGTTGCCGCTGTGTAAACATACCACTTGGCCACGGTGAACGCAGCATCCGAGTTTGCGGTTTTGCAGATGTACCGAGTGGCCGAATGGACGACCTGATCCCCAGCGACATAGGCATGACCCGAGATCCACAACGGCGGCAATGCCCCACCCGCCAGCGCGTCGATCCACGAGTCCGTCGTCTGGAACTGGTAGTGCCGCCAGGGATTTCCCACGCTGTCGAAGATCGTCCCATCTGTATAGGGGAAACTATCGGTGAACCCACTGGCCGCGATGGGTTCCTGGTAGAGCAACTGCACGGGGTTGTCCCCGTTGACCTGCGTGACGAGGTATTTGGTCAACCCCGCACGCTGTCCTCCGCGGAGTCGTTCCCCCAACACGTCATAGGCCCTGACGTTGACGCACTTGGGCGACGTGCCCTCCGGCTGGGACTTGTACGCCCAACCCTCGTCGTACCCCTTGACGGGGAAGCTGAGATCGACAGGTTTCTTCTCGGCCATTGTTCGCACCTACGAAGAGACCCGCCCGCCTTCGTCCGACGAGCGGGTCTCAGTCACCCAGGCAGGAGACCTACCGAGCGCCGATTTCCGTGAAAGCCAGGTTGCTGCGATACCACAGTTCGATGCCGTAGATGTGAATGACATCGGTGGTGTGGGCCGCGGAGTTCAGCACGATGTCCAGGATGTCTCCCGGCTTGATCGTAGCGTCGGCGGTCGCGGCCAGACTGCGGTTGGCCGTCGTTCGCGTGGTGGGGTCCGTCCAGTAGTCGGCGTTAATCATCACCCACTTGGTGGCCAAATTCGAGCCGACCAGGGGGATCGCGCCGACAGCCGTGGCCGGAGCACCGAGGTCCGCGGACAAAGCCAAACCCGCAGGCATGACGAACTGGGCATCGTCCGGGACGAACTGCGGCACCGGGCGCTTGCGATAGATGACCGGCGTGAGTTGAGAGAGGGCCTGGTTCGTGGTGCCCGCCATGTCACAGGCGACCATGATGCGCAGTTCGTCGGCGCTGGGGTCGTAATCCTGGGGCACGGTCCACAGGAACTGCCCGCAGAATGTGGTGCTGGCCGCGGGCTGGACGCCGTAGAAGTGGTTCTCCAGGGCGGCGATGGGCGGGGACGACGCTGCGGCCAGGATCAGGCCAGTCGCGTCTCGGAGATCGGCCAGGATGTTGATGGGGGCGCACTTGCGGTAGCCGTCGCCGGGGGTGAGGTAGGACAGTCTTCGGACCAGGTTGTTCTCGTTCATGTTGGCTCTCGCCTTTCTTGGGCACTGGCTTCTGCCAGCGGCCATGATTTTCGGCACTATCGCCGAAATTATTTCAACTGCGGTAGCCCACCGTGGGGCGTCGGAAGTAGGATCGGAAATCCTTGAGCGCAACATTCACTGCTCGTGGGTTGCCGTTGTACCCCAGGCGTCGGGACGCGGCGCGGGCGTCGATCTTGTACGAGTTCTGGAGGGCGATCTTCCGGTAATACTGCGTGGCCCCGGCCATCGCGTCCTCGCCCTGCATCTCAGCCTGGGACTTCGCCGCCCACTTCACCGTCTCGTCGTGGGCGAACCCGGCGACGTGCATATCGGTGAGATTGGTGATCTTGTCGAAGTAGATGATAAAGGGAAACTCGACCCGATAGGTGCCGCCCGTGTTGGGGTAGACCATCAGATCCCACTTGCGCTGCTGGGTGTTGTTGCGGCGAACGGCGGCGTAGTAGGGGTTGCCCGACACCGAATTCCAGTTCTCCCGCAGGCGGCGCAATTCCAACTCGCTCGTCCAGGTGATCGGAACGCCACGGTTCGATCCGGCCTGGTAGGTGATCTTTCCGGCGACTTCACCGCCGAAGTCCTGGGGCAGCGCATAGAGGCCCTCAGACGACAGGTTGAAGGTCCGAGTACCCACACCCCAGGCCGTGGCAATCGCCCCGCCGGTGTCGGTGATCTCCATCGTGCGGTCGGTGAGGTACAGCAGCAAAGTCACAACCCCAGTGGAGAGATCGGTGACAAACAAGGACTTGCCCTCAGTGGAGGGGTAGAAGGTCCCCGCCGTTGCGGTGATCGTGGACAGATCGGTCCCCACGCCGTTGTAGGCGATGGTCATAGTCGCATCACCCGCCGCGGTCTGATGAATCAGGAACGTGTACCCGCCCGCCCAACTGTAATCGGTTCCGGGGGTGAGGGTAATCTCAGTCGGCGAAACGTAAGTCGCGATGGTGAAGAGGCCGATGGACCGCACAGCAAGGATCTGCCCGACCATCGCGGCCGAGAACCAGGCCGACGTGGCATAGACGTGAGTGGTCCCGGCGACGTGGGCACTGGTCACGAGATTCGGCCCCGCGCTGCCCGGCGGCATGGTGATGCCCTTCTCCGGCCAGAGGTCGATCTCGGCCAGGGGTCGCTGCCAACGCCAGCCAGTCAGCGGTGCATCGGCCATGAACATGCGGATGCCGTCCTGGACGAACCGCTTGCACCGGTCCAGTTCGTAGGCGCTCGTGGGCACCTGCGCGATCTGGTCGCCATTGGGGCCGTAGTACGCCACACCGAGTTGCTCGGCGACGGCGATGATAAGGTCCCCGTAGGTAAGTGCAGCGGTCGGCTCGCTCATGCGAATGCTTTCCGTAAGTTCTTCTTGGCGTTCTTCACAGCCACATGCTTCGGCAACTTGCCCTTGTTATCGAAGTGGTGAGCTTTGACCCAAGCCTCGCCGAAGTGCGAGTAGAGGTAGCCGCGTTGTGCTTGGGACTCAGCGGGCATTGTTACCTCCCAATGGTCAGTGCGGCAACGGCGGCGGCGCGCTCGGCCTTCATCTTCGCCACGCCGGTCAGGGGTTCGACAACCGGGGGCGAGGGGGGAGCCTCGGCAGTGGTCGCGGTCTCGGCCTCAGCCGCCGCAGCAGCCTCCTGGGCCACGGCCGCAGCCTCAGCCGCCAACTTCGCCGCCGCCACCAATCTCGGATTCGAGGGACTCATCTTCAATCTCCTACGCCCATCTCCGGGCGAGTTCTGCACCCAATCCACCCCCGACCGCACACGCAATCAGGGCTGGGATGTTCTGCTGGACGAACACCACATACCCGGTACCCAGAGCCAGGAGAAGCTCCAAAGTCACCAACACACCGACCCATGCGCTGGACCTGGTGATTGCGGTGGTTCTCTTCGAGACCAGGAACCACTCGACCACCGAGATCACGAAACAGAACAGGCAGCCCAGCATCCGTCTCTCCTGCCGAACAATAGGGCGTGGGTCAGTGTCCCGGCCCACGCCCTGACAATCTCCCTGGGCCAGCCGAGGGCTAGATTGCGATCTGCAACATCAGGTTTGGACCATTGCTCGTACCCGATGTGCTTCGGTCCAGGCCGGTGCCAACCCGCTGATAGCCAGCGTAGGTCGTGCCGGTCTGACCACGAAGAGAACCGTCGGAATTGACGTAGATGTCGCGGCCATTCGCAGCTTCGCCCGTGATACCGTTGCTCGTCAACCACACCGGGCCCCACGTCTGGACCCAGAAGTATTGGCCGACCGTCACGTTGTCCAGAGCCGAGGCCCCGATGCAGGTGACGTAACCCGCGTAGGTGTTACCGTTCATCGTCTGCACGTTGGCGTAGGGGCTGAAATACGCCTCGATTCTGGTCGAGCCTACCGTGACCGCGGCTGTCAGCTGGGCGTCCATGTAGACATCCATCGATCCGCCACCCGCAGCGACGGCCGAGTTGCCGATAATGCCGCGGAACTGCGGATGCTGGTTCGTGCCGTTGGCGACCACGATGTAGCCGCCACGCATGGCGTCTGCGGCAACCACGCCGTCACTGGCCAGACCGTCCGTCGCACCCACGGTGATCGTGACGATAGGGACGTTCGCAGCCCCGGCCGTCACGGACCCCGCAACGCCGTAGGCATTGATGACTGGCCCGTAGATCGTGGACTGCGCCGGGGCGACGGCATTGGTGATCGACAAGTCCGGCACGCAGACGCCGAACTCCGACCGGATGGTGCCACCCGCCTTCGAGTAGCGGAACACGCGGCCGTCCGGCGTCACCTGACGATCACCGACCACGAATCGCGGGTCGATGACTGTGGACGCCTGGTAGAGGAAGTTCCAGTTGGGCTGATCGCCGACAGTCACCTGACTGCCCTGGCGAATGTAGTTGACGTTTCCGATGCCTTTGCTCATATCGACTCTCGCTTTCTTGTTTCTCGTGACGTTTTCTCGGGACTTGTCAACAACCCCCGACTATTTGGGGGTGTGGACCACGAACCCGCACGTCCGGCGGTTCAGGCACAGGTTGTTGTGGGACCCATCCAGGTAGACCGTAACGGTCGTGTGCTGGAGCCGGTCGGTCATCGGCTTGGACTCTTCCATCCAGAAACCTTCCTGGACGAAGGGGATGAACTTCTTGAAGTCGATGGTGTAGATCGGGTTGTACGCCACGCCGTCCAGGTTGGGGATGTACTGGATCGGGATGCGGTTGAAGTAGCAGGTGCCCTCGATGTCGATCAGGCTCTTGCCCGCCAGGTCCTTCGGCTGCGTGGCGTCGTCGCGCTTGTCGGCGAGGTCCTGGAGTTCGACGTTCACGTCCAGGTTCGCGTACATCCGCCGGGTGCCGACCTCATCGTTGCCCGGCGAGTTGATGAACAGAGGCGGCTTGAAGCGGGTAGCCAGAATCGCTCGGCGCAGGGTCCGCAGGAGGGCATTGTCCACCTTGACATAGGTGGCACCGTAGTTGCGCCACTTGGACTCGACCGCGGCGTCGATGCCCGCGCAGACGGTGCCGGTCGTCGCGTCCTGGTAGGTGATCGTCTTGCCGTTAAAACCCGCGGTGCCGCCGGAGTCCAGCATGTTCAGGTAGTACGGCACGCCGTAGGGGAACAGCTTGTCGGTGGCGTTGGTCGGGGTCTTCCAGCCGCGGTCTTCAATCAGGTCGGCCATCGACCAGAGGCCGTCCGTCCGGCGGGATTCCATCAGGTTGATGTAGCCCTTCGCGGAGTTCTTATTCCGCATGATCTCCAGGATGTCCCACGAGTAGTTCGTGCCGATCTGCGTCCAGGGCACGTCGATCTGCTTCTGGATGTTCGCCACGGAGGGCTGGTCCACGTCGAACAACTTGCGGTAGGAGGCGTTGCCGGACTGGTCCAATATCACGTTGCGCTGGATGGACGTGCCGCCGTCCACCTGCATCCGGTCCTCCTGATAGATACGGCAGAACTCGTAATTCTGATTGGTCCACGCGACCTCGAAAGTCTGCTTGGGCAGGTCCTTGAGGGTCGTGGCGATCAAATCAATCAATTTATCGTTGTCAATGCCGATGGGTTTACCCTACTTTCTTGGGCTGAGGGACTACGCGAACGCCCCAGCGAGACGGTCCTCGGTTCGGCTGATGAGTTCCTGCCGATCCCGAGGCGCGCCACCCGACGCTCGCCGCCCCTGGGCGGTCGGCTTGAGGGTGATGCCCTTGCCTCGCTTGGTCACGTCCCTGCGGATCGCGTCCCTGATGACGGTTTCCTTGACACCGCTGGCCACAGAATCGTGAGCCAGCACCAATGCTTCCGATACGTCCAACGTGCGGCCCTGGAACGCCGCCCCCGCGATGAGGGCGTCGGCCGTCTCCAGGACCTTCTCGAACTTTGCCGCCTGCTCTGAGGTCTTGGCCGCGAAGGAGGCGGGACCGTAGATCGCCGCGAACGGCTTCATCTCGGCACTGCCGAAGAACCCCTCGATGATCCTGTTGAGACCCTCCTGGGCAGTCTGCTTGGCCGTCGCCTGATTGCGCTGCGTGTCGGCGATGATCGGGGTCAGGGCCTCAATCGCCTGATTGAGCGGCCCGGCGAGGGCCTCGATTAACTCCTGGTTCCCGTACTTCTCGACCATCTCGGCGACGTTGATCGGCTTGAGGGCCGAGGCGGTAGATGCAGCAGTTGCAGTCTGCGGAACGGTGGCGGGAGTAACAGTAGGTGTACCCACAGGGGTAGTTCTGCTCTTGCGTCCCAGTTCCGCCCATTCATTGATCTCCTTCGTCCTCGACTCGTGCATCCGCTCGAACGTCTTGATCGCCAGGTCCGGGTTGGCCTTGTGGAAGTCGCTGATCTCCTGGTCGGTCCAGCCCCGGGCCTTCGCCGTCCGATGGTACGCCGCGGGAAGGGTAGTATCAGCGGCGGGGGCCGCAGGCGCTGCTTCCTCTACGGGCGTCTCAGTCGGCGTCTCCTCGGGGGTTTCACTCGTGACCGGAGTTTCACCAGCCGGTGAAGCCTCGGGAGCCGCCTCGACCACCGGGGTGTCCTCGTCGATGAGCGCGTCGAACGCATCCAGGTGCGCCTGCACCGCGGATACGACCGCCGGGTCTTCGGACGAACGAGGGGCCTCGGTCTCGGTTGCTACTGGGGCTTCGGTTGTCGCTGCATCTGCCATTGTGGGATTCCTTGGCCGCTGCCCGGGAGACCCGGGGGTAGGGGCCGAACTATCCTACTGTAACCGACCTACGCAGATCGGTCAACGAAAATCCTTGACATCTGCCCACCCCGCGGCCTTGAGATAGGCTCGCTTCTCCCCCAGGCTCTTGACCACCGGGATCATCGACCCCTGCATCTCGCGGAGTTCGACGTTCGGGAACCGGCGACGATGCTCGGCCACGTCCTCCGGGACTCCCAGGAATCCCATCGACTGGAGTTCGATAGGCCGGTTGTAGCTGCCCCGGACGGAAACCCCCGTGCCGTCACCCTTCGAGGGGACCTCCTCGGGGCCCTTGACTTCCACGCCGTTACGCTTCCAGATGATCGCCATTACGGATATATCCTATTCTGCTGCCCCAACTGCTGCTCGCTCGCCCCCACGTCCTCGCTCTGCATTTGCAAGAGCAGCGTGTTCATGGAGTCCGCAGCATCGTTATAGACCTTCTCGAATTGGGCACCGCCGCTCTTGGACGCCTTCACGTCCTTCGCCTTCGTGCGGAGATCGTCGATCTTAGTGGCGAGCCACTTCATATACCCCGGTTTGTCCGTATGCGGATCGGGGCGAACCAGAGACGCGGCCTTAGCGACCGCCTCGAACTGTTGGTCCTGGAGTGATCGGGGCCTACCCGGCGCGCCGTTGAAGGTCTGGTTGAGACCCTGCTGGGCATTGGCCTCTACCGCGGGGCGGCGGGTAGCATCCACCTGAGCGGCAGCGTCATTCTGGCGAAAACCACGCATCTTGCGATCCTCGTCGAGTCCCATTACTCCTGCCCCTTCCCGGCCGCATCCGGCTCTTTGTCCTTCGGGAACGCCTTGGCCAGCCCTGCCTTCGCCTTGGCCTCCATGTCCACCGCGCCCTGGATCGATCCGGCCTTCTTCTTCATGTGCCGGAGCGCCGCCTGATGACGCTTGGCGTCGAGGCGAATGGTCTGCGCCTCGGTCAAGTGCCGAGCGTCATCCTCGGCCTGGAAGTCATCGGGGACATTGGCGGTCGCACCGCCCAATTTGGTTGTTCCGCGTGCCATCACATTGCTCCTTGCATCGCTACCGGCTGGGCTGCCGAAGCCATGTCGGCGTCAGACGGTGCATTCAACCGCATCGACGAATCGCTGCCGCTATTCATTCGCACGTTCCCCGGCTGACCGTTCTGCTGGATCGCTCCCATGCCTCCACCAGGTTGCTGCGATTGCCCCTGAATCTGCGGGGCCTGGCCCGGCTTCTGATTGTCCGGCTGGGGAGCGAGGGCCTGGATACCCATCATCTGCTGCTGGAAGGCCGGGTCGAAGAAAACTTCATCCATCCACTCAATACCCATCTCCTTCGAGATGCGGATCAGACACTTGGCGAAGGAGAACTGCACACCCATTTGCTGGCAGACCATCGCGGCCTGGGCCAGAGCGGGCACCACCTTGCCGGTGAGCAGGAGCATCTTCTGCACCCGCTGGGCGGGGTCCATCCGACTCATCGACTGGGATTCAATCTCGAAGTTAAAGTCGAGGAAATCACCCCGCCGGACATCGGGACTGAGGATCGCCTGATCCTCCTGCATCCGCGGCGGCACAATCATCGGACCCATCGGACCCATGACGGTCTGAGAAGGGATCGGTGTGCGTTTGATGAGGGGCAGGGCGATCAGGGGATCAGTGTGCAGGTACCAGGCGAGTTTCCGCTGGATATTGCGAGTGCCCAGGTACACGATGTCCTTCATGTCCTCGACCCGTACACTGGCGTTGGTTTGTAGGATGTTCGCCTGGGTGGCTGTGTTGGCGTCTGACCGAACCCCACCCAGTTGATCGGTGTTGCCGGAACAGAGATTGAACCAGTACGACAATTGCTGGAGATGGGACTCGTTCGACCGTTGCTGCCCCCCAAAGGACATGACCTTCGCGGCGTCTGGGTCCATCACCCCAATCGCCTCGCCGTCACCCGCATCCACAATTTCCTGTGCATCATCGGCCGCAGAGGGCTTGAACGCCAGGATGTCCTTCTGCCGTTCGGCCTGTTCCATGACCTTCTTGGCCATCTTGTTCGCGGCGATATGCAGGTCATACCACACGGCCACTGGCGCGATGGGCATCGGATTGTTCGGCAAGGGTGGACTGAGACTGAGGTAGGTATACGGCCCCTCGTCCGGCCCATTGTAGTCCTCGATCCGCAGGTAGTCATCGGGGACCTGGGGCCCGCCGGGCAAGGTCACGAGGGTCTGCGCACCCGGCACCCACAACTCGCGGACTTCCACGAAGTCCTGGAGATCGTTGATCTGCGATGGGGTGATCTCGTGTTGGGAGATCGTCTGGGTATCGCGCCGCTCGAAGGGATCGTTCCCCGCGGTCGGCAGGCGCTCCACCATGTCGTTCTTGTACAGGCCGGAATCAAGGAGCATCTGCCGCGGGACACGCACTCGGTGGCCTACGAACGACGCCTCCTCTATCCGCCGGGCTGCGGGGTCGAGGATGTAGTCGTCGAAGTCCACGGTCGTCGCGTAGGGTTGCCCCGGGTCGATCCTCATGTCGTCAGAAAAGTTGATGATGCTATCTGACGTGGCGATCCCCGTTTTCATAATCCCGATGACGAACAGGGAATCCACGATCCACCGGCGCAACTCGGAACGCAGGTCAAGTTCTTTCGCCAGGAAGTCTAACCCGAGACCGAGCAATTCGGCGTACCCCCGGTAGGCCAAGAACTTCGAAGTCACGAGGGTCTTGGGAAAGTTGGTGACGAGCGTGGGGACGAGCGTGGCAATTGCGTTGAAGATCAGGTTGATCGGCTCGTTGCCGATGGTGCCATGATCCTTGTCGTAGTAGCTCCCGGCATATTCGCGGAGCATCATCATGCGCGAGGCACGGAAGTTGCGGAGGCGTTCCTCGCCCAACTTCACGGCGTTTGCCATTCGGCGAACGGTCACTTCCTTGGCAGGCATGGCTCTATCTTACCCCACTCAGTCGAGTTTTGCGAGAGTAAAACTGGACATCGCCGCTGGTAAAGTCGATGGTGTCGCCCCACCCCGGCCGCGTCGTCTTCCCCCGCGACAGGGCCATTCGGCGGCGAAATCCCAGAGATCGCCCAGGAGGCATCGTCGCCTCTTCCGAACGCGCCTGGGGCATGTCCTCGACCCCCAGGAGGACCAGGGCATCCGCGATCACCCGGTCGCCATGAGTCAGGCGCGCGGCCTCAGACTCCTTGGTGAACTCAGCCGGGCCCAGGCCCCCATCGGTGTAGTAGACGTAGGTGAGGGCCTCATCCAGGGCCTCGCCGGAGTGGTTGATGATTCCCCCGTGCGCGTAGGCGCGGCGCAGGATGCCCATCAACTGCTCCTTCTTCTCACGGGTCGAGTGCCAGCCGTACTTCTTGCGGGTCTTCTCGGTGATCGTCCCCGCAGTCCTGTCGATGAAGTAATTCGGGTACTGCATCACCTTGACGAATTGCCGCCCGAAGTCCCACCCCGGACCATTGGCCTCCCAGATGACCATCGGGTGCCCCCCGGCGCGGTTCCCGCCCACCCAACAGGCCGCGGCAGCAACGATCCGCGCCAGGTCGTAGGGGGGTGTGTTGGCGTCGGCGTACTCGGCGATCTTCTCTCGGGTCTCGTTACAGAGGATAGACACCACCGAGTTACTCGCCCCCTGCCCGCGGGAAATATCTACCCCGAGCGTGTAGGTGCGAGTCTGGTCGAGACGCCCGCTGACGTGGGGCGTCCAGAACCGCCAGGGCCCGCACTTCTCGACCCGGATCTGGTTCAGTTGAGATCGCGCGATGATCCCCGGCATGGCGTCCTGGGCGACCCCGCGGAGGAAGTCGAAGGCGCGTGTAAACGTCGGAGGCTTGGCGAAGAGGGCCCGGTGCTGCTCGATGGGCTGGGAGTCGAAGAACGTCGAGCCGGAGCCGATGTCGTCGCGGTCCAACTCCTGCGCCATTTCCTGCGGGGATCGACGGTCGGCCTGCTTGTCGTAATAGGGGCTGCGGATCTGCCAGGTCTTGGTCGTGGGGTCCTGGACGACGTAGCGATTGACCCCCTTCTCAGGGTGCTCCCACCAGGGCATGGTGAATACCTTGATCTGCCCCGACTTCTTCCACTTGCTGTACTCGGTGCCCGGCCCGGCGGGGGTCGAGTTGACTAGGCGGCAGGAGGTCACGTCGGAGGTAGCCCACCGGATCTTCGTACCCTGCTCCACCTTGGCAAACTCGTCCAGGAGCGCCGCGGTGCGCCGGTCGCCCGATGCTGCATTGGCATTGGCACTCTCGCCGTCGATCTTGGAGTTGTTCGCCAGGTTGGTGAAGTGCATCAAAACGTCGGTGATCGGCGGAAGCATCCACGGGGGCAACCACTTGCGGATGTACCGGTGCTTCCAGAACAGCGACTTGGGGTTGTCGGCGCGGTCAACGTACTCCTCGGTCCGGGACAACTCCAAGAACATCCGGTCGGGCTTGAAAAGGAACTGGTGCTCGAAGACCAGCAGGTGGTTCCAGGATGCACCCATCTCGCGGGACTTGTCGGTCAGGAGATCGTACCCCTCGTTGATCGCCTTCTCAATCGCAAGGATGTGCGCATCTTGAATGGTCCATGTGACATATGGGCAGTTGACACCCTCGACCTGCCGGGCAGTGCCCTCCTCGTCGAACTCGCGCAACTTGAAGGTGTAGGCAAAGGAGTTGGTCCAATAGAGTACGGAATCGCGGCAAGCGGCCCAGAGATCGTCGGCGAAGGCGGGGTCTGCGTCGGCGTCCCGGAGGAGGCGTTCGCGATACTGGAGGTTCTCGTGGAGGAGTTTGGGGACCTTGAGGCCGGTGATCGGATCGGTCCAGACCCTCGACACGTCAGGGAAGGGGGTGGACAGTTCGGGCTTGGCGAGTTCGATCATTCACCTTCGCCCTCGTCCTCGTCCGGCTCGACCCCGGCTTCTGCGTCCTCAGCCGCGGCCTTGGCCATCGAGTTGATCCGCGCCTTCCCGAGGTCGCTCACTTTCTCCGTCAGTGATCGGGCGTTCTCCTCCACGATTGCGACCGGGATGCGCCCCTCGATGCGGTTGTAGAGCAACTCAATCGCCCGCCAATCGGGTTCGTGGGCGATGATCGCCCCCGTCTTGATGTCCACATCCTTGTACCCCAGCGCGGCCTTCCAGACGAACTTCGCCAGGGCCGCGGCGTTGGTCACGGGGTCTCCGGCGTTGTTGATCGTTTCGCAGTCCAGCGCCAGAGATCGCAGGTATTTGGACAGAATGGCCCCGGTCGGCACTCGAAGTGTGCGCTCCTTACCCATGCTTGCGCCTCCTGTACCCGTACTTCCACAGCGCCCGGGCCAACCCCTTCGCCTCGGCCCCCACCTTGGCCTCCGACCGGCCGGGGGAGATCGCGTGGATGAGTTCGTGGATGACGATCTCAAGCCTCTTGCGCTTGCGGAGGTCCCAGGCGATGTCGATCAGGCGTTGGGCAGGGGAACAGAGGCCGTAGATCGCGGAGTCTTGGATGGTCCAGCGCTTGTTGTTGATGCGGGTTTTCATGGGGTTGACACCGTGACGCTGCCTACGCCCGAGAATCCCGGGTCAGGCGTCAGAGTGATAGGGAACCCCATAGGGATCGGGATGTTCTGGTTTCCGGCGACCTGCGACCGCCAGACCCCGGTAACACCAACATCGAACAACTGAAAGAAGAACAGGTAGGCAGGAAAGGACCCGACCGTAGCGACCAGGGTGTTTCCGAAGGCATCGTGCCACTGGTAGTTGTCGTTGGGGTCGGGGAGAGGGGCCTCAGTGAAGGCGAAGATCGTGTAGACTCCCGTGATGTCAGGGGTAATCGCGCCCGAGACAGTCAGAGTAACCGGAGCGCGGGCTGGAATTCCCGGTCCTGCCGCCCCACCCTCAATGATCCCATTCCCTACCACTTCACTCATCTCCCGTACCTCACGGCATTGCCACGGTGATCGCGCTCCTCGGCCTTAGCCCTTCGCAATGAAACCTTGGAGCACCAGATCTACCTGCCCGGCCGCTGCGATCAGGAGCGCGTTGACGCCCTTCATCCCTACCACAGGGGTCTCGAAGTGGTGGGCGATGCCCCCCAGCACCGCGGCGTTACCCTTGACGATGTGCTTGCCGTCCCCCACCGCGCCGAACACCAGGTCATAGACCCCTCCCGCCGTGGAGATGAATAGCACGTCGGTGATCGCCAGGTACTCATCGGCCGCGAGGGTCCTGGCCGTGACGCTGCCCGCGGGGTACCACGTCACCGCCACCCCAGCCCCACTGGCATCAGTGCTTACAACCTCTCCGTGTACTGGATCTCCGACTGCGTTGAAGGCCATCGTTCGTCTCCGCTGCCCGTGGGGCGTTGTTCACCCGTCGTTAGCGTACAATAGTCGCGGACCAGGCCGCTCGGTCGTCAGCACCCATCCTACCCGACCGGGAATCCCGAGTCAAGACCAATATCGCTTCGCTCTGTTCGCTACGCTCACCTACCCGACCCAGGGGCGGTGGTCAAGTGCCATTTTGCCGACACCGGCAAGAAGGTTCGGGGCGGAAATATACGCATTGGAAATAGTTGCATTCAATTTTCCACAGCGACTTTTGACTGGATCAGGGACTCCAACTCCTCGACCGCGACCGGCAGGTGCCACCGGGGGAGCTCGCCTACTCCTGCCCACGCACACGACCATGCCCACGCATATGATCATGCCCATGTAACGATTCGTTGGCCCGGGGACAATACACAACGTATGATCCCTATGCCGATAGTGGCTAGGAGTCAGGACGATGAAGACCTTCATCTTCACGACAGTAGAGGCTGGCTACCATTGGTACAGGCCGACCATGTACGGGCACAGGACGTGGCTGGTGCACGCTGAGACTCGCCGAGAAGCGTGGGACAAGGTTCGGGCGGAAACCAAGCTCCCCTTGTCTCTCAGGGAAATCGAATCGTAGTCTACCAGTAGCCGATAGTGGCAAGGAGTATCAAACATGGCAATCACCTTCTCGTTGGTCGATGACGGAACGATGGATACGGTAGTGAAATGCTACTGTGACAAGTGCAAACGTACATGGGGGGAGAGATTCGGTGGGGAATACGTCGCCGAGTATCGCAATCCGGAAACCGGGGAATTGGACGAAGACGCATTCTTCGCGGAAATCGCGGAGGATGTGTACTGCGATTGCGAAGAGTAGATCGTATGATCCCCTTGTACCCACAACCTATTGGAGGATCGAACATGGCAATCACGTTTTCTTTGTCCGACGATGGAACGATGGACACGGTAGTGGAATGCTACTGTGACAAATGCAAGCGAACAACGTTTGCATGTTGCCAAAAAGCAACACGATCATTGTTCCATGTTGCCAAAAAGCAACACTACGTCTAACCTACCCGTTAGACTACGTCTAACCCTAAAACGCTAACCCCTTGCAATCGCAGGGAGTTAGCGTTTCAATTATGGGGTTAGATGCCCTCTAGACGGCTTGCACCCCATTGTAGCCTATATACGCTATATGAGGTGTATCTACACGTATACACGTTATATCTTACCCATATGGTATATAGTGGTATTCCCTTAGATGATACTATTCTGTCAAGCCGTCTTCTCTAACTGTCCCGTCTAGGGGAATTGCTATAGTCTTGAATTCAATGAGGTTAGGGAAATCGGAAATGATCGCTTGACAACGCCTAACAGTTCGGTTAGACTGCATCTAACCCTAATAGGAGTCAACGCCCATGAAAACGTGTCCCAAATGCCAACAACCCCATGAAGGAAATCAGACCTATTGCCCACAATGCTGGCGACGATATGACGCGGCACGGCGACGTGTAAACCGGCGATTGGACAAATTCGAACGATTGACGTTGGAACAGGCCCAGCGGATCATCGACGAATTCGGCGACGGACAATTCGTGAATCGCCAGTTGCCCCAGACCCCAAGCGAATCGTAGGCTACCGGTATGAACCGATTGACGTGGAAACTTGTGTTATTGGCATTCCTTGCCCTCTGTTGAGGAGAACACATGCCGCCGTCACTATTCCCTGCAGAGCTCATCCCCCCGCCCCACATTGCCTGTTCCCGATGCGGTGAATTGTTCCCTGAGGAGGAAGCGGAGGAGGTAGACGAGGAGACCCTCTGTCTCGATTGCTTCAATGAGGATCACGTTCATTGCGATTCTTGCGACTGCGTATGTCAACGGGACGATGCGAGGCAATCCCCGAACGGCGATCCGTTATGCAAGTCATGCTATGACGCCGCCTATACAGAATGTGATCATTGCAGTGAGGTAGTCTTCGTCAAGGATATTGTTCACATTGACAACTCGAATCTCTGCCAAACTTGCTATTCCGAACACTACGGGTATTGCGATTCATGCGGTGGGGAATACCACATCGACTATCTCCACTACCATGAAGAATCAGAGCGACACCTCTGCGAATCGTGCTATCCAGCCGAAAACGAATCTAGCGTTATCCACAATCATGACTACAAACCCACGCCCTGTTTCCATAACGGACGATGGGAACCAAGTCAATCCAACCGATTGTTTCTCGGGATCGAACTAGAGGTAGAGAACACCCGGAACCTGCGCACCTGTGCCCATATGGCCGAGGGGCTCCCCGGTTTCGTCTACGCCAAAAACGATGGTTCTCTGGACAATGGATTCGAGATTGTTAGTCACCCGCTATCTTGGCAATGGTTACAGGAGAATAACGGACACTGGAATACGTTACTAGGCCGCGTCCTAAAAGGCGGGTTTCGATCTTTCGAGACAACTACTTGTGGAATGCACGTCCACCTATCCGCCAACGCATTTGTGGGGTCTGCACATCTCTACAAGTTCCTCCGCTTGTTCTTGGAGGAACAGGACATGATCTTGACCATTTCCGGCCGATCTTCACTGGCCGCGTTAACTCGATGGGCGGCGTTCGACGATACCAATCGTGGGATCATCTACAAAGCCAAGAACAAGCGGAATATAGGAAATCGATATTCGGCCGTTAATCTCCAGAATCGCCACACGGTGGAAATTCGCGTATTTCGAGGCACCCTTGCACCCGACGGGTTCTGGAAAAACCTAGAATTCGTACATGCCGCCTTTACCTTTACGCGGGATACTGCTATCCCCAAAGTGAATAAAGCGAATTTCTTGGCTTTTGTGGTCAAGAATCGCAAGGAGTATCCGCATCTTTATGCCTTCCTGGTTGCAAAGGAGATGATTATCTAATGTGTATCGCAATCTACAAACCGGCCGGTAAGCATATCGATGACGCCACCTTACGCCAATGCTGGGAGAGCAACCCGAACGGTGCGGGTTTCATGTACGCCGCTAGTGGTTCCCTGACAGTGTGTAAAGGCTACATGAAGTTCAAGATGTTCCATGTAGCCTATTGTGCCGCATTGCGGGAGCACCCGGAAGCGAATTTCGTCCTTCACTTCCGTATCGCCACATCGGGCAGTATCAACCCGATGATGTGCCACCCGTTCAATATCAATCCGCACCTTGCAATGGTACATAACGGGATTCTTCTTATGGAACTCCCGGAGAATTCCCCTAGGTCCGACACGGCTATTTTCGTCGATAGCCTAGCGACTATCCTACCCGATGGGAACATTCCAGACGCGTATCTTCCATTACTAGACGCCTACGCCGAAGTGAATGCCTCTAAATTCGTATTCCTCAATTCGGACGGCCACGCAACCATATCGAACGAAGGGGATGGGATATGGGACGAGGGTGTATGGTATTCCAACCGGGGCTATCGCCCCTTGCGGATTACGCCACAATATACTGGGAAGGGAAGGAGCCTGTTTTCCTCTGTAAACAGCGACGATCCCGATATGCTAGTTGAGCGAGATTGGCAATGTCGATACGCGGACGGCGATACCAATATGGACGAGGACGAGGACGAGGACGAAGAGGAGTGTTCCCTCTGCGGTCTGATCTTCGCCCGATGTGAGTTAATCACGATAGGTCGAGGACGCTACTGCCCGGATTGCGGAAGCGTGGTTCCACCGGAAGAGGAGATCTGATTTATGCTGTATGAAATCGTCGGAAGTGCAGCGGTGTTGCTCGGTCTGATCGGATTTGCCTACTTCGCCCTGATGCGGGCGATGATCGGAGGGGAACGATGAAACAAATCCCTGTAACAGGCCCTCCGCATATTCTCCACAAAAAAGGACTACTCCTGGTGGTGCGGGGATTGCGGCTCCGGCCGATCCCGCAGGACCAAGACCTGCCCGCGATGCGGCGGGAAGATGCACTACTACGGGCACCACACTGGCATCGGCTTCTAGAAAAATACGAATAGCATTTGCCCCAGAGCGATTTGTGTGCTATCTTACCTATAGAGGAACCATGAAACGATTCGAAACAAAACTCGTAGAAGGTCGGTTAACTAAGGAGATAGACTATGCAACCACCTCCCACAATCCCCCCGCCGATCCCCACCGTAGTCGGTGATTGGGTGCCCATCCGCCACATCACCAATTGGCGGGTGGTGCGGAGCCCCGGCCCGAAGGCGGTGTACCATCGCGGGACGGATGGACACGTTCGAGTCTACGGCGGGTTGGAAGCGGCACAGGCACGGGCGAACAAGTTGAATGGGAGTGTCTGATGCAACACGAAACACGGGAAGCCTGGCTAGTGGCGATGACCGAGGCCCTACGTCCCACGTTCGAGGACGCTGGCTTCACGGTCCCCGCCGTCCGCGTGTCCTGCTCCTGGCCCAGCCGACAGATTCGCAAGCGGATCGGCGAGTGCTGGACCTCGAAGGCGTCGAAGGACGGGTCCCGCCAGATTTTCATCACGCCGATCCTCGACGCGGGCTTCGTCGTGGCCGAGGTCTTGGTCCACGAACTTATCCACGCCGTGCTGCCCGATGAATCGAAGCATGGCAAGGACTTCCGCCAGGGCATGAAGAAGCTGGGCCTGGATGGGAAGCCCACGAGCACCCACGCCGGGCCGGAGTTGACTGAGCGTTTACACGCTCTGTGCCTGGAGGTCGGGGACTACCCGCACTCGGCACTGTCACTTAAGGACCCTGGAGTCAAGAAGCAAGGGACCCGAATGTTGAAGCTCACATGCGTATGTGGGTATACGGTAAGAACAACCGCCAAGTGGATCGAGGTCGGGCTGCCGACCTGCCCGTGCGGCGAGGAAATGCAACCAGAGGAGAAATGACATGAAGATTGTGGTAGTAGTCGAGGGCGGCTGTGTCCGCACTGTGTACTGTGACGAGACCGCCGATGTGGAGTTGATCGACCTGGACGTTGAGGCCGGGCTCCCCGCCGGGCTGGCGGCGGCTGAGGCAAAGCTGGACCTGCTGGACAACGAGATGGTCGAGGTCTTCTGACATGAGAAAACCCGTATTCCACCATCTCGTCCTCGGCCGCTGTGGCATGGATGACGTTCCGATCCGCCTGCTCGGTGACCGCCAGGAGGCCGTGAACCTGGCCCACACGGTCACGCCCGCGTGGATCAAGCGGGCTGCCCGGCGGGTCCTGGAACTGGACGTGTCGATCATCTGCAATGTGTCGGTCGTGACGTTCCGTAACGGGATACCGACCGGGTTCGTGGTTGTCAAGGAATTCACCGATTAGCCCTTGACATTCCCGCGATCTCTGCTATGATTTGATGATCGCAACTATTCAAGGCCCCAACCGAGGAGAATGATCGTGGCCAAAGGACTCCCCCCGCTGCCGACCGCTGTTGCCGCCCCCGAACCGGACCCCGACCGCGAGGCCGAGAGGTCCCGCCCCCAGGATTGTACCGTCCTGCTGCCGATCATCACGCACATCGTCCAGACCGCCCGTGACGGGACGACCCGGCGGCTGTTCGACCACCTGAGCGACATGGCCCGGCACCCCGGCCTGCCCCTGCCCAGCCTGCGGGCCGATGGGAAGTCGGATCACGGGACTCGCAACGCCGTGATCTACCACGCCGTGGTGCGGTGCATGAAGCTGATCCGCGACGGGGCCCCGGCCAAGGCGATCAAGGACGCCTTCAACCTGGCCCACGACGCCACCTGGCCCACGACGTGCTTCGTGATCGGGTCCCAGGAGCAGGGCTACACCGTGACCTTCACCGATCCCTCCCAGGCCGGGAGGTAGGACGGTGGAGAAGTTGTTCTGGTGGCTCTGCATCGGCACCGTCTTCTTACTCCTCCTGCACAACCTTGTCCCCTAAGAGCGAGAGAGGCCGGACTAACACACCCGGCCCGATGTAGGAACAGCCATGCTACCACCGCCCCCGATCACATCACGGACTACGCCCCCCCGACTCCCTTTACCGGGCGGGGACCAATCGGGGGCGGTGGTGGCTGGCTGCGAGTGGGTCGAGGTCCAGATTACCGGCGGGTCTTGCCGGGTCGATACCGAGGACCTGGCTCTGGTGAACGGCTATCGCTGGCACATCACGTCACGGGGCTACGTCTGTACCACGATCAGGGTCTCGCCGACGCGGCAAACCCAGCTTCCGATGCACCGCCTCATCCTCCCGGCCCCTCTCGGTGTCGATGTTCATCACAAGAACCACGACAGAACGGATAATCGGCGTGGGAACCTGGAGCAGACTACCCGGAGTAGGCACCACTACAAACGTCGCTCGAAACCAGGGCACCTTAAAGGAACGGGTTTCGACCGGGGCCGATGGTACGCCCGCCTGGGCATGGATGGGAAGCAGAAGCATCTAGGGCGATTCGATACTGCCGAAGAAGCCCACGAGGCGTACTGCCGAGCATTCCGTAAATACATCGGGGAGGAACCTACAGCATGATGCCCCCACCCTCGATCCCACGACCCGAGCAATCCGCTGCCTGGGTGAACGTGCTACGTCAAGTCGGCTGGCCAACGGACGTGCTCGTTCTCGATATGGAGACTTTTTTTGACTCTTCGTACCACATGAAGGGTAAGGGCAACAGCGGCTTGTCCACAATTGAATACATAGAGGATCGCAGATACGAGGAGCAGGGGGTCGCGGTGCTGATCGTGAAGGGGGACGCACCCTACGCCCCCAGGCAGGCGACATTCTGGCCGGGAGTGAAGGAGGAGTTGAATTGGCTCAAGAGTCAATACGGGGAGAACCTGGAGCGGGCAACGGTGGTGATTCAGAATGCCCGTTTCGACGGCTCTATCCTCGTTCGCAAGCACGGTATTGTGCCGCCTTTCTGCGTAGACATACTTGCACTATCCCGGCACGGCGATGCCCGCAACACCCACAACCTGCACGATCTCTGCGAGCGGTGGAACCTGCCCCCGAAGGGCGACACGATGAACTTCAAGGGGGTCCACTGGGAAACGGCATCAGTCGAAATGCGATCAGCTTTCGCCGCCTACGCATGTAACGACGCGGAGCGGGAGTTCGACCTGTTTGCCCTGATGCTGCCCAGGCTGACCCGCCCCGAGGTCGAACTGCCCCTCCAGCGGCATACCTTGAGGTTGTTCTGGGAGCCCGAGTTGGTGTTCGACTTCGCCGAGGCCGACCGGCTGACTGGGTTGATGGAGGCCCAGGCTGCGAAGGACACCGAGGCCGTGGGGTACACCCTCAAGGGTATCAGTGGGAATACGAGCTTTGCCAACATCCTGAGTGCCGCCCTGGCCGAGACCGGGGAGGTCCTGGCGATGAAGCAGGGGAAGAAGAAAATGATCGCTGCTCTGGCCAAGGACGACGAGGCCGTCGAGCAGTACAAGCGTCACCGCAACCCGAAGGTCCGCGATCTCATCAAGGCCCGGCAGTCGGTGAAATCGTGGCCCCTCCACCTGAAACGGGTTGAGTCGATGCGAGCCCAGGCGGAGGCCGCTGGGGGTCGTCTGCCGAACGCTGTCAACTACTACGGTGCGAGCACGGGCCGATTCTCCGGCGGGGAGGGGATCAACCTACAGAACTTGCCGACCCGTGGCGGTGGGCTGCAATGTGAGATCAAGCACCTACTCCGTGCCCCCGCTGGGTGCCTGATAGTCCACGCGGACGCCGCCCAGATCGAGGCCAGGGGGCTTGCCTGGCTGGCCGGGCAGACCGATCTCGTCCAGGCATTTGCCCAGAACCGCGACATCTACTCTGACTTCGCCGCCGAGGTCCTGGGTGCCCCGTGCCGGAAGCCTCGCAAGGACGATCCCCCAGCCGTGGCGAAGGTGCTGTCCACCCGCCGATCTCTCGGAAAAGTAGGAATTCTCGGAATGGGATATGGTATGGGTTCTGTTAGGGCACTGGAGTACATGGAGGACTTCCCTGACCTTCGCCCAAAGGTAGAGTCGGGGGAGATCGACCTCGCCTTCTGTAAGAACTTTGTGGACACCTACCGCAACAGGTACCGCATGATCCCCGCCCTATGGCGGGACCTGGAGGCCAGCTTCACCTATGTCACACGATACGGACAACCTCGCACTCTGCGAGGTCTTACGATGTCCCGTGAAGGGACAACGACAGTCCTCACCTTGCCGTCAGGCCGCAGCTTGTTCTACCCGCACGCTCATGTTGATGGAGAAGGCCGACTCCAGTGGAAAGCCGGACCCACCTGGGCCGATCTTTGGGGGGGCTCGCTGGTTGAGAATTGCATCCAGGCTGTGAGCAGGGATGTCCTGGTGGAGGCTGTCCTGGCGGTAGAGGCGGCGGGGTTCCGTGTGGCCCTTCACTGTCACGACAGCATCGTGGTATCGGTCGAGAAATCACGGGCGGAAGAGGCCAAGGCGTGCGTGTGTGCCGCCCTGGTGTCCCCGCCGCTCTGGGCACCGAATTGGCCACTTGGGGTTGAGGCATCTACCAGCGAAAGGTACGAGTAATGCTTGCCAGCGATCAGAACAATCTCTTCGCCGCTCTCCGGCGGAAGCACTCCGACTGGACTGTGGAGTTCACCAACGGCTACGTTCACGGTGTCTCGGACACGGACATCCGCAAGGAGCCCAGGCCCGGCTACCTGAGTGACACCGATCAGTACGCCCTGGGCTATCAGCGAGCGTGGAAGGATCGGGTGTAGGCATGTCGTACCGCCTGTTGGAGAGTGGCCGGGACTTCGAGATCGCCCCTAATGGGTGCTGGCTCTGGCTCCGCGAGAGAAACAACAAAGGATACGGTCGATTCCGGGACTACGGACGTAGGTGGATTCTCGCCCACCGCTGGAACTACCTGATGTTCAACGGGGCAATTCCCCCCGGTCGGTGTGTCCTCCATTCATGCGACACGCCTGCCTGCGTGAACCCCGAGCATCTATTTCTGGGGACGAAGAAGGACAACAGCCAGGACATGGTACGCAAGGGTAGGAATCGTCCGTCTGGGTTGCAGGGGGAGAATCACGGAATGGCCAAGCTCACTGCCGAACAAGTAGTCTGGTATCGAAGACTTGTTCACAGAGGGGTCTCCCGTGCCTTCCTTGCACGAGCCGCTGGGGTTGATCGGTCCACGGTAGAGAATGCGGTCTCAGGTAAGAAATGGGGGCATTTATGAGGAGAACCCATAAACTCACTCCGCGAGAAATTGTCCAGGTTATTTGTAGTTTGAGATATTGGGGCAGGGCCGCGGAGATGTCCCTGGTCCACCCCAAGGATCACCCGATGGTCAAGGCCAGGTTTGCGAGGGGCGGTACGCTACCGTTGACGCTTGACGAACTGGAGACACTGATCGGTCGGCTCGATGGGTCCTGGTTGGAGCGGGGGCTGAGGCGATGGGACGGAGCACGTTACCTCTAGGAGATCACATGGAAATCGCAATCGACCAACTCGATAGGGATCAACGAAGCTGCCTGTTGTACCTGGAGTGCCGGGCGGTAGACTATGACGGTGTGATCGACGACCGGCAGATGAACGAGACCGATTGGGCCAACATCGAGCGATGGAGCAAGAGCGGGCTGCTCCAGACCCGCATCCGAGGCGATGGTAATCGTCGGGGATACAACCACGTTGTCAAGCTGTCCCCTACGGCCTGGAACCTGGCCCATGCCCTTCGCATTGAGCGGGCAGGCCGGGCTGATCCCGCTATCTGGGGTGACTGATGATTCAACCACCCCCCACCATCCCGCCGCCCAAGCCTCCGCGGAAGCCCCGCAAGGCCAAGCCCCCTGTGACCCAGCGGATGAAGCCCGAGCGGAAGATCCAACTGGAGATCGTCCACTGGCTCCAGGCCCACGGGGTGCCCCTGGCCGTGACCGACGCCGGTGCCCTGCACCACCTGGGCACGGGGACCTGCCCCCGGTGTGGAGCGAAGGTCGAGGTCGGCGAGCACTACAAGTGCGGTATCCCCCACGGTTGGGCCGATCTGACCTGCTGCTTCCCCGATGGGCGATATGTGGGGATCGAGGTCAAGTCGGCGAAGGGGGTGCAGAGTCAGGAGCAGTGCGATCACCAGGCGTTGATCGAGCGTGTGGGTGGTGTTTACCTTCTGGCGAGGTCGGTGGATGACCTCAAGACCCAACTGAAAGATTTCGGCCTATTGAACTTTGACGATTGACAATGTTGGTGTTTGGTGGTACTATTGTTCGGATCAACCGGAGGAACCCATGAGCGATAAGATCAAACACGTTTCCGCCAGTAGCATCGCCGCCTTCAAGTGCTGCCCAACGAAGTACAGAATTGCATATGTGGAAGCGTTGAGGCCCGCCGTCGATGCGGAGCCGCTCCGACTCGGAACTGCCTGGCATCGCGGGCTGGAGATTCTTTCGATGCCCACTGGGGCGTTCATCAATGAGCCGTATACGGACCCGCCCCGCGAAACCACCATCACTGAGGAGAACCGCCTGGAGATCGCCGTCAGAGAGGCGACCGCGATCTACGACACGGTGCCCGACTGGGCCGATCCCACTGACTGGGCCGTCGAGCGTGAGGTCATCGCCAACGCCCTCGCCGCCTACCACTGGCTCTACCCCCAGGGCATGAGCGAGTATGAGACCGTGGCGACGGAGTTGGAGTTCGAGTTGCCCCTACGGAATCCCGAGACCGGCCATTCGACCCCCAACTTCGTGCGGGTGGGGAAGATCGACCGGATCATCCGCTCGAAGGCCACCGGGGCGATCCTCATCCAGGAGAACAAAACCACCGGGAAAGGAATTGACAGTGGTTCTTCTTACTGGGACCGGCTGCGGAAGGACACCCAGAGCAAGTTCTACATCCAGGCGGCGAGGGACCTCCAGACCAGCGGGGGATGTGAGCAAATGCCTATGGCCCTCAAGGACACCGACATCCCCCTGCCCTTCGTCGCGGGCCTATTGCACGATGTCTTCCACAAGCCGACAATCAGGCCGTCGAAGCTGACCCAGGGGGAGTCGGCCGAGTTCGTTCGGACGGGCGACTACTGCGGACAGCATTTCGTCGTGGTACAGTCATACCCAATTTCCCATGTGGTTCCAGGGGGCACTGTGTCGATCCCGGTTACGAGTCTATCCGTTGACGGTGTACTGGCTGAGGTCGAACTGGGTGCCGAGCCCAAGCCCACTAAGAAGGACCCCAACCCCGCCCAGAAGTTCGCCGTCCGCGAGACCCCCGCGATGTACGGTGCTCGCCTCCTCCAGGACATCACCCAGCGGCCTGAGTTCTACTTCGCCCGGCGGGAGATCGCCTTCACTGACGCGGAGTTGAAGAACTTCGAGTACCAGGTCTGGGCCCTCCAGCGGAACATGGCCGAGATGGAGCGGACGGGGTTCTACTACGAGAATGAGCAGCAGTGCGAGGCTACGTTCAAGTGCCCCTATTGCGTCCTCTGTTACCAGAACGTGGACGTGTACCACGGGCAGACGCCTCCGGGATTCAAGCGTTTACA